>JGI24806J26614_1000334_pt1 | contig 13636 bp, 10 predicted proteins | sample Kansoi200umMDA_FD_26614 | JGI IMG/M metagenome (IMG submission 26614)
CATGATATAATTATTGTAAACCTGTTCCTGACTTATTCTTGTACGTCCTTGTTGGCTTCCTTTCATATTCATCTGCATATAGCGATAGGAAAACATCCATTCATTTTTTGAATGCACATGGTCAATAAAGATCCCTGCCGGAGAAGCAAAATCAGGTTGGACGCAATTGCAGCCAGCCGTTTCATCCTGGGCAAATGACGGAATATAAATTATAAGCAGACAGATACAGGTAATGGATCTGATGAAATTCATAAGAAAAGATGTAAGAAATTTTATTCTGATGAAACAGAAAGTAAATGAATTAATCGCTCAAATGTTTTGAGCCGGATGCAGATTAAATCCTGGGAGGGGGCAATACAAGATCTGAAGAAAAATATTTTATATTTTCTATTGTATCATGAAAATATAAATTTGATATAAAAAATTCCCGGGGGGTTAGAGAAGATGATTTCGCAGGCATATCTTCAGTCTCAAGCTGAATAACTATTTTTGAGTTTTTGCCTGATTCTTCCTGAGCCGATTTCTGCAGTTCTTTCTTCAGGTGACATTTCCCATGGCATTGCAGAGCTACCATGGTTTTATTTTCACAAAGAACGGTTGAAATATATTTGTAATTAACCTGATAATTAAGATAGGGCATATAGCCTCTGAATACTGTCAGTGAGTATATCAGAAGCAATAGAAAGGCAAAGAGATATGTTAATTTAAACTTCAAAATCCTTCAAAAGTAATATAGAATGCTTAATTAACCATCATGATTTTCAAAATCTTGTACTTTATGTACGAAAAGCCCTGAATTTGCGTATATTAGTATATAAGCAACGATATACCGTGAAGAAATATTCCTATCATATTCTTATTATCCTTTTTTGCAGTATTGCCGCGACTATGATGAACTTGTTCTTAGCGGTGGAGTTAATGTCCCTACGGGAAAAATATCGGCAGGCGGATATTCAATGACAGGTGAGCAAATAAAACTTCCTTATTCTATGCAGCCCGGAACAGGCAATTTTTCTCTGCTTCCAGGCCTAACTTATACATGGCAACGGAAATTTTCCGGTGGTATACAAATGAATGCCAATATCCGTACCGGAAGAAACAAGTTTAATTACAGATGGGGACATGAAGCAAACCTTGGCAGCTGGATCTCCTATAACTGGAATACCTGGCTTAGCAATTCTATCAGATCTGAATTAATGGTCAGTGAAAAAATTACAGGCTTTGACTCCGAAATTGCCGGTCAAAGACTTACTGACCCCGCTGCGGACATTAATAATTACGGAGGAAGCAGAGCTAGTCTGCTGGGCGGAATAAATATTCTCTTACCTTCGGGGAAATTGAAAGGTTTAAGAATTTCGGCGGAATACGGACTTCCGTTTTACCAGAACCTTAATGGACTTCAGATGACACTTAAATCAACATTTTATACCAGCATTCAATATGGCTTTTAATATGAAAATTACTTTAAAATTAGTTTTTGCCTGGGCTATCATACTAAGCAACTTCAATATCACGGAAGCTCAGGATGCTTCTATGGACAGTCTTCTGATGGATGAAAAGAAAACTGATTATGTGATCAGTACTTTCGATGGCACAAGAGTTATTAATGGACAATCTATTGAAAACATTCATGCCGGCAGCCTTCAATTACTTTTCTCCCATAGATTTGGGTCTATCAGCACCGGCATACATACATTATACGGACTTGACCAATCAAATGTAAGAATCGGATTTGATTATGGAATTAATAACAGGCTTACTGCCGGCATTGGCCGTAGCTCTCAGAAGGAAACTTATGATACCTATCTTAAATATAAAGTGCTCAGGCAAAGCAAAGGAATAAAAAATATGCCGGTATCACTTTCTTTAATGGGTTCTGTTACGGCTATGACCAATAAAAAAAATATATTGGATACGATTTCCGATTTTTCTTCCAGACTAACATTTGTTTACCAACTGATCCTTGCCAGAAAATTCAACAGGAAACTTTCGCTTCAGCTAAGTCCGACAATTATATACCGAAATCAGATTCAATCCGTTAATGATGAGTATTACGTATATGCACTGGGCTTTTCAGGAAGATATAAGCTGACCAAAAGACTGGCTCTCACTGCTGAATACTTTTATGTATTGTCAGAATTTACAGCTGAAAATTATTTTAACTCCGCTTCCATTGGTATTGATATTGAAACCGGAGGACATGTTTTTCAATTGCATCTTTCAAATGCCCGGGGCATGGTCGAACAGTTTTTTATTGCTGAGACAGGTGATGACTGGCTAAAAAACGGAATACGTCTTGGATTTAATATATCAAGAAGTTTCAATGTTGGGAAAAAGAAACCGACAAACTGGTAACCGATTTTATAATTAAAAATACAATATGAACATCTTCAACTAACATGAAATATAGAATTCAAATATTATTCTTAACCATCATATTGCAAGGTGTTGCGTGCAAAAAAAGTGTTTATGTAGCGCCAGTTGTACCGGATACTGTTTCTTTTTCCGGCCACATTATACCTTTATTCAATCAATATTGCAATAATCCGGGCTGCCACAGCGGCACTCAGCCGCAGGGGAATCTCAACCTGACTTCTTCAATGGCTTATCAGCAGCTGTTTTCAAGGTCAATGATAGATACCAATAATCCATCCAACAGTCTTCTCTATGCTCAGATGAATTCAACCACTCAGCCTATGCCTCCTTCCGGCAGGCTCGATACTTTCTATCTTCAGAAAGTTTTAAGATGGATTGAGCAGGGTGCGAAGGATAATTGACCTTGATTCGTAGGATTTAAGGGTATATCATGATTTTGTTTAAGCGCATATACTAGGTCGGTTACCTCCTCTATAGTGCACGAAGCGCCTTATTTAGTATATAGTGGTCAACTTCCAAATAGATACCTACGCAGAATTCTCCAAACAATTGATAAACATCAAGGTTTTTTAAGAATGAACGATACGCTGACTCAAAGAAAATCATTCAGATTTAAAGACATCTTCAGCCTGCTCAAAGAAACCTATAAGGAATGGAATGCAGACGAACCTTTTGAACTTAGCTCGGTAATAGCCTATTATTCTATATTTTCCTTACCAGCCTTATTGGTTATTATAATTTCCGTCGTAGGTATGTTCTTTGGTACAGAAGCAGTGACAGGGCAAATATCAGCTCAAATCGGGGAAATGCTGGGCAAGGATGCAGGTGAAGGAATAGAAACCATGATCGTAAATGCCAATAAAGGCGGCAAGAATATTGTTGCCACGATCATTGGAATTGCCACCCTCCTATTTGGTGCTACCGGCGTATTTATTCAGCTTCAAAAATCTCTTAACAAAGTCTGGAATGTAAAAGCAAATCCTAATGAAGGCTTTAAAAGATTACTTGTTTTGCGCGCTACTTCACTGGGGCTAATACTTGCCATTGGCTTTCTTCTTCTGATTTCTCTGGTCATCACTACCGGACTTGCAGCTTTCGGTGACTGGATTACAAAAATGCTTCCTGATTTTATGTTTTATGTGATGTATGTATTAAACATCGTTTTATCATTAGGCATCATGACGCTCTTATTTGCGATGATCTATAAGCTTCTGCCGGATGTAAAACTTCAATGGAGAACTGTCTGGACAGGTGCCTTTGTAACAGCCATACTATTCGAAATAGGAAAATTCGGACTTAGCATTTACTTCGGAAAAGCTGAACCTGGTTCAGCCTATGGAGCAGCAGGTTCAATTATTCTAATACTTTTATGGGTTTCTTATTCCTGCCTCATTTTATTCTTTGGAGCTGAATTCACGCAGGTATATGCCAAACGGTACGGGCATATTATTGAACCTTCACCTCATGCCGTACCGCAGAATGATTGCAGCACAAAACAGGAAAACAAAATTATAAAATCCGAACCTGCACCTGAGCCAGTAGCTCAAACCGAGAAAAAACATAAAAAAACATCTGGACTTTTATCCATTGCAGTTCCTGCTCTATTGCTGATTTTGTTGACTAAAACTTCTGGTAAAAAATAAAAGTAAAAAAAATTTGTGATTAGAAGACACCCCAAATTATACGTCATTGCGAGGCATTTGTATAAGCTAATAAAAAATGCAAATTTTAAAATTAAGGAAATATTTAAAATTGCAATGCCGAAGCAATCCCTTTGCTATTATGGGGAATTTTATAATTAGAATATTGCGCTATGAGGGATTGCCACGGCATTTCTTTAACAAACTACATACTTTATAATTAATAATTATTTCATAAGCTGAAGTATCCTCTGCCTCGCAATGACGTAATTAACTGACGATGACCGCATAACAATTGACCTCAGATAACCTTATCGAAAATCCAGACCCTGAACAACTGACCTTTCAGGAAATTACTTTCCTTGCTGGGGAATTCCATAAAAGCATTTGCAGAGCCTACCTGCACAAAATCCCCTGACCCATTGCCTCCCACCGGGTTGGCGATCAATTTGCCTTCTTCATTCAACTGAACATTGGCCAATAAAAAATATTGCAGATTTCCCGGAAAAAATATATTGCTTTGAAGCTCTGCCATTATAGAGGGAATTTTTAAACCAAGTGAAGTCTCCAGCCAGGGAATAAAATATCGGTGGACACAGATAAATGTTGATACCGGATTACCAGGGAAGGCAAATACTAGCGCGCCATTATTATGCCTGCCAAACCAGAATGGTTTCCCCGGTTTTTGCATAACCTTATGAAATAATTTTTTAACAGATAATTTTTCCAAGGCCTCAGGTATATAGTCATACTTACCCATGGAAATACCTCCGGATAAAAGAATTACATCATAATTAAAAAGGCATTCCTGAATTTTCTGAAAGCATATCTCCGGATTATCCGGGACATGTATCATATCTGGCCGGGCTCCATACTTTTGCATGACAGCTTTAATAGCATAATCATTGCTGCTTCGGATTTGGTAAGGCAATGGCTCATCCACAACCCTCACCACTTCATCACCTGATGATACAATAATGATCCTTGGAAGTTTCTTTACCAAAAGCTCTTTTTTTCCTACCGAGGCTGCAAGTGCTACAATTGAAGGAGAAATGATAATACCTGAAAATGCCACTGCTTCTCCTTTCTTTTTATCCTTTCCTCTGAAATGAATATTCTGGCCTCTTCTAACATTCTCCACCAGCACTTTTGCCATACCTTCACGTATCTCTAAATCTTCGTAACGAACGATTGTATCCGCTGAATCCGGTGCAGCGGCGCCTGTCATAATTTCAATACATTGATCGGGACCAGACAATATCAAAGGCTCCACTCCAGCTCCCTGTGTTCCCTGAATAATAAATTCTCTTAGTCCCGACTGATAAGCATCAAATTTTATTGCAATGCCATCCATGGCCACCCTATTGAAAGGTGGCAAATCACGGTCTGTTTTCAGGTCTTCGGCAAGAACTCTTCCAAGGCTCGTTTCAAAAGGAATTAACTCGGTACCATAATCCTTTTTCCGAGCTTCAATTATATTCCAGGCTTCTTCAACTGTAATCATTGCATAATTTTTAATGAATCTAGTTTTTTATTTTAACATTCCCTTATTACTCATTCTTAAAGCATAAATCAAGATCTGAAATTAATTAAAATAATCTCTTCTCAATACTCATGACACAATACTCATGACTAATTAAAAAATTAGTAATATTGCAGATCATTTAACCAGCTAAACTCAATGCAAGAGGATCAGTCAAACCATTATTTTCAGATGGCCCTCCGGTTCGTCAACAATACCGGACGCCATATATTCCTGACTGGAAAGGCAGGAACAGGGAAAACAACTTTTTTAAGGAAAGTAAAAGAAAGCAGCCATAAGAAGCTTGCCATCATAGCTCCAACAGGAGTTGCGGCTGTGAATGCTGGCGGCACCACCATTCACTCATTTTTTCAATTACCCTTCGGAGGGTTTCTTCCGGGCAATGAAAACACCAACCTAAACTCCAGCGCTGTTTTTAACAATCACTTAAGTATGATTCAGCAAATGAGGCTGAACCGTGAAAAGAGAAAACTACTTTACGAACTGGAGTTACTTATCATTGATGAAATTTCAATGGTTCGTCCTGATCTGCTAGATGCCATTGACGCTGTGCTAAGACATTTCAGAAATCGCCCTAATACATCTTTCGGCGGAGTTCAGATGCTTTTTATCGGTGACCTTTTTCAACTTCCTCCTGTGGTTAAAGATGATGAATGGAAAATACTCTCAAAGCATTACGCCAGTCCTTTCTTCTTTGACGCCTTATGTCTTAAACAAAGTCCGCCTCTATACCTTGAACTCAAAAAGATATACAGACAAAGCGACGCTTCTTTCATTGACATCCTGAATAACATCAGAAACAATAAAATGGTAACGGCAGATTTTTCTGCTTTGCATAAATATTACAAACCGGACTTTCAGCCTGAACGCAAAGGGGAATTTATTACCCTCACCACTCACAACTTCAAGGCCGATACTATCAACAGCCAGGAATTACATAAGCTCACTGGAAAAACATACAGTTTTGAGGCTGGACTGGAAGGAGAATTTAATGAAAGGTCCTATCCGGTAGAAAAAATTTTAAAGCTGAAAGTTGGCGCCCAGATCATGTTTATAAAAAATGACAAGGGAGAAAAACGCCGCTTCTACAATGGAAAAATAGGCACGATTAAAAATATTGAAGGGGAAAATATCAGCATTGTCTTTCCAGGCTCAGAAGAAGAAATGCTGCTCGAAAAAGATACCTGGAAAAACCTCAGGTACAAATATGCTCAGGATGGAGACAGAATTGAAGAAGAAACCCTCGGTACATTTACTCAGTTTCCGGTAAGACTTGCCTGGGCAATTACAATTCATAAAAGTCAGGGGCTGACTTTCAGCAAAGCAATTATTGATGCGGGAGAATCTTTTGCCCCAGGCCAGGTTTATGTGGCTCTCAGCAGGCTTACTTCCCTGGAGGGATTGGTTTTGTATTCAAAACTGCATCCGCACTGTATCAGCTCAGATGAAAGAATTCTTTCTTATACCAATTCCGAACCTGCTTTTGATATATTGGAAAAGGAGTTAAAAGATTCACAGAAAGGATATTTATACCAGCAGCTCTATACCATTTTTGACTGGACCAAGCTTTCGGAAATGATGGAAGAGTTTGTGGAAAGTTTTGATGAAAGAAAAATACCCTTGCAGGAAGTAGCGAAAAGCCTTGCGGACACTTTACTTTTAAAAATTAAAAATCAGCAGGAAACTGCCGGAAAATTCAGCAAAAAGCTGGATGGACTTTTACCCGAAGCAGAGAAAAAAGGATTTGAAATTGTGCATGAAAGAATTGATTCCGCCTGCAAATATTTTCTAAAAAACCTTCATGATGATATATTTTCTGTTCTAAAGTTACACCACGACGACATGGCCAAAAGGGCTAAAGTAAAGAAATACATCAAAGAAGTTCAAAGCCTAATGGCGGCAATTTTACAAAAGAAGGCAGAGCTTGAAAAAGCAGAGAAATTAATCAGCGGTATTATGAATGGAGAGGATTCTGATTTGCTGCTGCAGGGATTTAAGAAAAATGTTTCTGGACCTATAAGAATAGAAAAGGAAAGCCTGGTCAAATCAAAAAACATGAAAGGAGAGACGAATCTAATCAGTCTTAAGTTGTTTAAAGAGGGTAAAACCATTCAGGAAATTGCAAGTGAAAGAGGAATGGTTACGGGCACAATTGAAACACATTTATTAAAATTTCTGGCTACAGGCGAAATAGAATTAAAAAGTCTGGTTTCTGATGAAAAAAATATAGCCATACGCAAAGTGATAGCCGAATTGGGAGATGCCGGAAGTGCAATTATTAAAGAGAAATTAGGGGTAAACTACAGCTTCAATGAAATCAGGGCTGTGTTGACTGATATAAAAAAATCGTCCGCAGGGGTTGCTGAAAATGTATAAAGCATAAAGCATGTTGATGGCCTGTCAGGGGACAGGCAACGGTTATCGGTTAGTGAAGGTGTTTAAAGGAACCATTATTGTCCTTCGATAGGCCATAGTTGAGAGAAAAGATCCAACTATAGCATGCATAATTGATATTTTTCTTAAAATTAATGTATATTTTCTTTTATTAATTGAACCAGTAAAGCCACGCAATGTGTTTCCCAAAAGAAAAGGGGCCGGTTTTTTTTTAAAATAATAAGTATGTCGACAATTATTGAGCAGGTTAAGGATTTTTTTATCAGTTGGAAACCTGATGCTGCCGTGGAAGAAGTAAAACAGCTGGCACAGGCCGGAAGTGACAGGCAGTATTTCAGAGTCCGCACGGCACAAAGGTCCTACATCATTACCTATAACAGCAACATTCCTGAGAACAATACCTTTTTCGAATTCTCCAGGCATTTTCATACAAAGCAGCTTGCTGTGCCTGAAATATATCATGTCAGCGCAGACAAAAATTTTTACATTCAATCTGACCTTGGTGATCAATCATTATTTGAAATCATTCAGAAGCAAGGTTATACAGACCACACCTTTTCCCTTTATCAAAAAACTTTCGCACAACTGGCACATCTTCAGATACAAGGTGGAACCGGACTTAACTATGACTATTGCATTGCTACCCGTTCATTTGACAGGCAGGCGATATATTCAGACCTGCTTTATTTCAAATATTATTTCCTGCGAGCCCTTAAATTAAACTATGATAAGAATTTATTGCTGAATGATTTTGAAATGCTTAGCTATTATCTGATGCAGGAGCGCAATAAATTTTTTATGATGAGGGATTGCCAGAGCAGAAATGTAATGGTCAAGGATGACAAAGTTTATTTTATCGATTACCAGGGCGGCATGCAGGGAGCCTTACAATATGATATTGCATCCATGTTATGGCAGGCCAAAGCTGCGCTGCCTTATGAATGGCGTGATGAACTGGTAGAGTATTATTTCGACAGGGCAAATGAGCTGCTGAATAACCAACTAAACAAAAAAGAATTTCTTGAAAATTACCATGGTTTTGTATTGATCAGGATGCTTCAGACATTAGGAGCCTATGGATTCAGAGGATTATTTGAAAGAAAGGCCCATTTTATCAGCAGTATTCCATATGCCTTAAGAAGCCTGAAGTGGTTCCTTGAAAATAAAAAAATACCAATCCGATTACCTGAGCTTGAAAAAGTACTTCATGAGATGGTGAACGAAGACATCATCAAGAGATTTGAAAACGTCAAAGCCACTAAAGAAAGTAAGCTTACTATCAGCATCAGCAGCTTTTCATATAAGAAAAATTTACCCGAAGATCCGTCCGGAAATGGTGGTGGATTCCTTTTTGATTGCAGAGGAATATTGAATCCTGGCCGCTTCGATCAATATAAAAAGCTTACAGGCAGAGATAAAGAAGTTCAGGAATTTCTGATGTACGAGACAGAAATGCCGGTATTTCTTCAGCATGTTTACAGCATTGTTGACATCAGTGTGAATGATTATTTACAAAGAGATTTCGAAAACCTGATGATAGGTTTCGGATGTACAGGCGGTCAGCACCGAAGTGTATTCGCAGCCGATAGCCTTGCTAAACACCTTGAACAAAAGTTCGGAGTTAAAGTAATGGTGAAGCATATTATTCAGGATGCGAAGGAGTGGAAAAATTAATAAGTGTAAAGTTTAAAGCTTAAAGTTTAAAGTCATCGCAACCCTATGATTAATGACCATTACCTCATGACTCACTACTCAATACTCACTACTTACAAATGAAAGCCATGATTTTTGCTGCCGGACTAGGCACGCGCTTAAAACCATTTACCGAGAATCATCCTAAAGCTTTGGCAGTTGTGGGAAACAAAACCCTACTTCAGAGAAATATAGAATATCTGAAATTTTACGGATTCAATGAATTTATATTAAACGTTCATCATTTTCCTGATCAGATTATTACTTTCCTTAATAAGCATGAAAATTTTGGTTGCAACATTACCATTTCCGATGAAACAGTTGCATTACTGGAAACAGGAGGCGGACTTAAAAAAGCTTCCGGATTTTTAAAAGGTAACGAGCCTTTTCTTGTCATGAATGTAGATATGCTCACCAATCTTGACATTGGCAAAATGATTGCTTTTCATAATGAATATAGACCACTTGCGACACTTGCGGTTACCGAAAGGGTGACATCCCGCTATTTCCTCTTCAATAATCAGAATGAATTATCAGGTTGGAAAAACACAAAGACAGAAGAAGAAAAAATCAGGAGACATCATGCAGACCTTATTCCAAAAGCATTCAGTGGTATCCATATTATTGAACCTGCTATTTTTGACCTGATGAAGCAGGAAGGAAAATTCTCCATGGTAGATGTTTACCTTGATTTATGTTCAGAGCATCGAATTATGGGCTATGATCATAGCAATGATATTCTGATTGATGTTGGCAAACCTGAATCCATTACAGAGGCTGAATCGTTGTTTCCATAACATAATACCTATTGTCTTTTCTATAAACCCAAATTATGCAGTAAGAGGCGCTGCATTAACCGAACTATCTCCATTAATAGAGTTTATCCCTCATTAGAAAAATAATCACGTTGAGTTGAATAGAATTAAAGCTCACTCTTGATTTCAAAGTGATGTTAAAGAAAAGCTATATCAGGGGTAAAAAATTTATCAGGGGGCAACACTGAATGATATCAAAATCATAAAATGTGAAAATAAAATCAATTAACTTTTTTTATACTTGCTGCCCATCCGCCCCCCGGAGCCAGCTGGATTTTTAACTTAGTCTGAGAATTTACTTTGATCACTTCCTTTTTATAATCTGTAGCATCGCGGTCAGCGTTAATTCCATCGCGGAATATTTCAGCTTCAAAAGAGCCGGTACCAAGAAAAGCAAAGTCAATAGTCATCTCACGAGAATCCCAATTGGTCATAGCACCTATATACCATATATTTCCCTTTTTACGTGCTATTGAGACATACTCCCCAACCTTGCCATCAAGGGCTACTGTTTCATCGAATGTGGTTGGGATTTTTGATATAAAATCTGTGCTCTCCTGTTCCTTCATGTAAGCGGTTGGATTGTCGGCAAGCATTCCCAGAGGAGCCTCAAAAACAATATACATGGCAAACTGATGAGATCTTGTTCCATGGCTCATAGGCATGGAAGAAAGGGACCGGAAATTTTCTTTGGTGGCATTGCGCATAGCACCGGGAGTGTAATCCATAGGGCCGGCCATCATGCGTATGAAGGGAATGGTAACATCGTATCGTGGAACATCATCCTTTGGAGTCCACTTTACATTTTCCATTCCTTTAACCCCTTCAAATCCTATAACATTGGGATAGGTGCGTTGTAGGCCTGTGGGTTTACCAGTTCCATGAAGATCTACCAACATCTTATATTCTGATCCTTTCTTTGCAATTTCATAAGTAGAAGCGATCATTTTCTGATCATCGCGGTCAAGGAAATCAATTTTAAAACCTTTAATTCCTAATTTAGAATATTTGGAAAAGGCTTCATCCAAACGTTTATCAAGTTCATACCATGTTGTCCAGAGAATGATATCCACTCCTTTTTGCTTACCATATTTAACTAATTCTTCCAGGTCTATTTTGGATGAACTTTTCATGATATCATTGCCTTCTGCCCAGCCTTCGTCCATGACTATATATTCTATCTTATTTGCAGCAGCAAAATCTATATAATATTTGTAAGTAGGTGTATTGATACCTGCCCTAAAATCCACATGCGAAATATTCCAGTCATTCCACCAGTCCCATGCCACTTTACCAGGTTTTATCCAGGATACATCTGCTATACGTGATGGTGAAGCCAGCTTCTGAACCATGTCATTATTTGCAAGATCCTTATCGCTGGAACTTATTACTATGGCTCTCCATGGAAAATTACGGCTCCCTTTGACTTTCGCGATATAATCTGCTCTTTTAGAAACCATGTAATTCATTTTGTTGTATCCTCCCAGGCGTTCCTCTATCGGATACTTTGCAAAAACTCCCTGAAAACCTTTACCCGATTGGTTTAAATTCAGGAACATACCGGGATAATCTTCCAGGTCAGCTTCAAGAATTACTAGTTTTATATTATCATCTGCATCGACCAGCAAAGGAAGAATTGCAAGGGTATCCTTAACGAAATCGGAAATTTTTGATACTGAATAATCGCATTCAAAAGCTAAATGATAAATATCATTTTCTCTAAGATCGCGTATATAAGGAATGAAAGCTTTGTGGTCAGCGGTAAAGTTAAAATTAGCTTCTTCATTTTTAACGATGATGTCTTCTTTCTTCTTTGTAAAAAATCTATAGGCAGCACCATCATTATACACCCTTAGGATAATCCCATAATCTCCCTTACATGTAATTGTGCTTTGGTTATACTGATCTTGTATTACCGATTTTTTATAATTATAGGCCGAAAAAGAACTGTTGATTTTTTCTTCTTTCACAGAAATAATTTTGGGGTGATCACCAAGAACCTCTCCGCTGATTAAATTTAAAGAGATGGAAGATGGTGCCAGAATTTGTTTTCCGTTTTTCTTAACTGACCATTGCAATCGGTCTCCTGCTTCTAACTTTAAAATAATAGAACCATCCGGGGAAGTAACCTCAAATGATCTATTATTTTTACTTTGTGCCTCGAGCATGGTAAGTGAGAATATAAATAAAACAAACAGTGGCAGAGATCTACATATCATATATAATATTTAAATAATAAGTCGTGCTTTACAATTGATCATGAACAGAATTAGTGGTTACCAATAAACTGTATACAGGGCAATAATTATTCCCACTATTAAACAAGAACCTGCAAGGAAACCCTTTGTAGGCTTGAACATGGATCTATCAATCTCCAAACCTTTAGGGTTCTCAACGCCTTTACTTTCGATCAGACTGATAATAATCATACCAAAGAAACAGATCAGGAATACAAATCCCATTCTATCAAGAAAAGGTATCTGATAAACACCATCTTTCAGCTTGGAAAAGCCCATAGGTTCCAGGAAGGACAGGTCCATAAAATCGGGTAAGAATTTAAAGAATATGGATAATAAAAAACCTCCAATGGTGGCGAACAATGCCGCATTTGATGTAGTCTTCTTCCAGAAGAAGCCCATAATGAACATGGCAAATATACCCGGTGATACAAAGCCTGTATATTCCTGAATATATTTAAAACCACCTTTTTCGATACCAAGAAAAGGAGCAATTGCCACAGCAAGTATCATTGATACGATAACAGTAATTTTTCCTACCCATACCTGATTGCTTTCAGAAGCTTTCGTATTGAATGCTTTCTTATATATGTCCAGTGTAAAAATAGTGGCAATACTGTTTGCTTTACCGGCAAGAGAAGCAACTACCGCAGCAGTTAAGGCGGCAAAGGAAAGGCCTTTAAGGCCTGATGGCAATAAATTTAAAAGTACAGGATATGCTTTGTCGGGTTTTACTTCGCCATTCAACATCATTTCAGTTCCGAAAACCTGCTCTTTATATAATAAATAAGCGGCTATTCCGGGAAGTACTACTATGATCGGCATGAGTAATTTAAGGAATGCCGCAAAAAGAATTCCTGCTCTTGCCGTTGGAAGATGGTGTTTATCAGATACCTTTTCTTGATAGAATGGGATTTGTATTCCTGATCTGTTTCTTTG
>JGI24806J26614_1000335_pt1 | contig 13629 bp, 11 predicted proteins | sample Kansoi200umMDA_FD_26614 | JGI IMG/M metagenome (IMG submission 26614)
CGGCTTCGCCCCCATCTAATGTATAAGCGACATCTGCATTTAATCTTTCCAGGTTTAATTTAGCGGTGCCTTTACCAACTTCTTCTTCAGGCGTATTAAGGAATTCTATGTTTTTAATGTAATGGATGTGGGTACTACCATTTTTGGTTCTGTTTTGTTAATGATTGTGTGCGGCATTATATTCTATTTCTTTGTGCATTATTTAAATCATGGGGTTAACATTTATCGCGTAGTGGTATTTTTTGTAACTGCCGCTATAGTTTATGCCGCCCTTGCAGTAAGACCAAGCTCAGTTGTTGTACCCGGAGATTTCAGAACCATGTTTATTGGTACCCAGGTAATACTTGGCGGATTGGCCGCTTTTCTTATCCCTTATGTATTCAGGCATGACAGCATTATAAGTTAACACAAAAGGGATTAACATAGCTCAACTGTTAATCCTTTTCGTTTAAGTTACAAATATGGCTTTAGATAGAAGGATCATTTTCCGTCCATCTTAATATTTGTGCGCCAAATGTTTTAAGGCTTAAGAGGCATTCTTTCTTCTCGTCAAAACCATTAGGCGCATTTGCAATTATTCTTCCGTTTTTTGAAATCCTCCATCTCCATTTACTATCATGATCCAGGTAGAGTTCAATTTTTTCAAACATTGATGTGAGATGATACAGCTTTTCCATACTTCCGATATTGAATTTTGTTAACAACTGTAAGGCAGGATTAAACTGGTAAAAGGGAGTCAATGAAATATGAAGGGGCGCAATCTATTAGTCAACATGCAAAGTAAAATCATTTTAGGTTATTAAAAAGAGTAATAGGTGCAATATTTTTTACATTAAAAGGATTATTGCATGTAACGGTTAGCTTAGTGAATTGAGTGTATATTGCGCATGTTTAACCATATAGTTCAACAGTAAAGAAATCTTCCTGGTTTAATTATGAAGTATTCGCAGACAATTGGGATTGTTACAGCCTTAGCGCTTATAGGTATTTGCTTTTTGCCCTGGGAGTATATCGCTGTAAAAAATGCGATGCTTACCGGCATGGACACTAGGGCGATTGATAATGGTAAACAGTTTGGAAGGCCTGGTTTGTTAAGTATTATTCTTTCAGTCATCGCTATTGTTTTTTACAGCATCCCTAAAATATGGGCCAAAAGAACTAATATTTTTATCTGCATGCTTAACATGGCATGGGGTATCAGCAGGTATATTTTGCTCACAACATGCGATGCGGGAGATTGTCCTCAGAAAAAAGCTGGCATTTTCCTCATGGTTGCTGCTTGTTTTATAATGATGCTAATGTCATTCCTGCCAAAGCTTGCTGTTAAAACAAATAAATAATTTATTCCCGTATGTTTAGCAATTATTCGTTTACGATTGCAGAAAGATTAATGCGTTATGTGCAGGTTGATACCCAAAGCAATCCGGAAAGCAATTCATTTCCAACAACAGCAAAGCAAACCGTGTTAAGCAATTTACTTGCAGATGAATTGCGTGGTATGGGAATTAAAGATGCTATTGCTGATGAATACGGGTATGTTTATGCAACTATTCCTTCAAATACAAATAAACAGGTTGAAGTAATTTGTTTTTGTAGTCATGTAGATACGGCGCCAGATTGCAGCGGGACTAATGTAAAACCCATTCTCCATAAGAATTATAATGGAAATGACATCATACTTCCTGATGATAATGCCCAGGTAATAAGCGTTAAAAGTTACCCCTACCTGCAAAAACACATAGGAAACGATATTATAACGGCAAGCGGATTAACCTTGCTTGGTGCAGATGACAAAAGTGGTGTGGCCGTAATTATGGATATGGCTCAATACCTTGTTACACATCCGGAAATACAACATGGGGAAATAAAAATTCTTTTCACGCCTGATGAAGAAGTTGGTAAAGGCACCGCTAAATTAAACCTGGAAAGATTAAATGCAGATGTCGCTTATACATTAGATGGGGGCGAAGCCGGTACTTTTGAAGATGAGACTTTTAGTGCCGATGGAGTACGTATCACTATTAATGGAGTTATCGCTCACCCAGGTTATGGAAAGAACAAGCTGGTGAATGCGCTAAAGATTGCAGGAGAAATACTTTCATCATTACCAAAAGATATTTTAAGTCCTGAATCTACCAGCGGCAGACAAGGTTTTATACATCCTGTTGCCGTTAATGGCATTGCTGAAAAAGCAACAATAGACTTTATTATTCGTGATTTTATCACGGCACGGTTAAGTGATTACGAAGCAACGCTAAAAACAATTGCTGAAAAGGTGCTTGAAAAATATCCTGCCGCAAGTATGCAATTTGATATTCATGAACAGTACAGGAATATGAAAGAAGTGCTGGACTCATACCCTCATATAAGTGCCTATGCTGAAGAAGCGTATACCAGGGCGGGTTTAAAAGTAACGAAAGAACCTATTCGTGGTGGTACAGATGGAAGCAGGTTAAGTTTTATGGGCCTGCCTTGTCCGAATATTTTTACCGGCATGCAGGCGATACACAGTAAGCATGAATGGATTGCTGTGCAGGATATGCAAAAGGCTGTAGAAGTGTTGGTAAATCTTGTAAAAGTGTGGGAAGAGAAATCCTTGTAGGGCTTAAATAATCAAAGGCAAAGATCAGGCATATTGCCTGCGTTGACTAAGCTGTTTATTTATGGAGAATGTATTGTCCTCTGTTTTGAGGGAAATGGAAAATGTAGAGCCCTTGTTTTTGCCTTCACTAAATGCATTGATATATCCATGATGCTTTTCAACTACTTTTCTCGTAAGGTAAAGGCCTAGCCCATTTGATTTTTCTCCGCTTGTTCCATTTCGTCCCGAGGCAAGTTTTGTAAACAACTGGTTTTTTATCTCTGCGTCAAATCCAATACCATTGTCAATCACATTAAACGTAATCATTCCAGGGATAGAAAATACACTTTCAACCAGTATTGAGCTATCAGGGAAAGAAAATTTAATGGCGTTGGTAAGAAGATTATGAAATGCCTGCCCCATGAGGTCCGGCTGCATCTTAACAAAGTGGTCTGCATCAACCCTGTTAATAAGTTTAATGTTTTTCTCTGACGCAGAAGTCTTTACTCTTTTAATAACATTATCCAGCAAGTCCTTAACACAGGTTCGTTTCAAATCTTTTTCAGAAATGGTAAACTTATCATTCTTGTACATGAAAATAATGTCAGAAAGAAAATTCAACTGGTGATTTGCCAGCATGCGTATCAGTTCAGCATATTCAGCCCTTTGCTCAGCATCCTCTTCCAATTGAAGAACGTCTGCAAGCACAGCAATCTGTTCTATAGGTGAACGCATGTCGTGGGATAAAAGAGCAAGCAAATCTTTCTTTTCTTTAATCATCGAATCCATATTAATAATGGCTGTGTCTACCATATTTAAAAGATCCCCCATTTCGTCCTGGTAATGCTCCTTTTGTTCAGGAAGTTTTTTTTCTGTTATATACTCTGAAATGTTTGAATGAATTTTTTTGATGGGAAATGTTAGTTGCTCAATAGCAAACATCGCAAGTATAGTTACCATTAACGTGACAAAGAGAAGAAGACAGAAGACTGTCCACATGCCGAAGTTGGCTATGTCTGGGCTTATAAGGGAGACAAAAAGAATTAAAGGAATATCAACACAGAGAAAAATGATGAATAAGAATTTTGCCGCATAACTCTTTTTGAGAAAGCTCACATTGCACAACATCTGATAGAGATTCCTCATAGAAAATTGGTTTAGTCAAAGCAAATTTGTTACACAAAGCAACAAGAACCAATTAAAATTACACAAACTGTTGCGTAAATGCAACGGACTGGTTTAAATGTTCGGTGAAGTGTTATAATCTTAGTTTAAACCTTGGTTACAATGCGGTTTAATTTTAAAAAAGGGTTTGTCGTGGAGTGTTTAATAATGTGTGCCGGGGTAGAAATAAAAAAGGCCTCATTGCTGAGGCCTGAACTAACCCAATAAATATATTAAAGATGCGCCTGAATTTTCTTTTCCAGGATAGATTTTGGAACAGCACCTATTTGCTTGTCAACCACTTTGCCTTCTTTTATAAAAAGAATTGCCGGGATGGAAGTAATTCCATAATTAACGCTTAAGTTAGGATTATGGTCAACATTTACTTTACCCACATTTATTTTACCATTGTATTCTTTCGAAAGCTCTTCAATAACCGGACCGATAGCACGACAAGGGCCACACCATTCTGCCCAAAAATCAACTACAGTTAATTTATCGCTGTCAAGCACAGTGTTCTGAAAGTTTGCATCTGTGAATTCTAAAGCCATATTAAATTATTTTAGTTTGAAAATTTAAATAAGAATCTGCAAAAATAAGCCCAATCGCATTTACATGTTTATTTGACTTATCCACCTTTGTGATTGTGACTTTAGTTCAGAAAATAGCTGCCAGACAAGCAGTATAATAATCAAGGGACGAAGCTAAGTGACCTTTTTATGACAGAGAGTTAAGATAACAAGTTGTGCCTTGCTAAAAGCTCCAGCTTTCCGTTAACATCTATTAGCTTCTTGGTTAGCTGAATATTTTCTTTTCTTAACTTGTATACTTCGAATGCTTTATCAATAAAATTCTTAACTTCGCTGTCATTCCAGGGTTTGGTAAGGTATTTGTACACCTGCCCGCGATTTATGGCATCAATTACTGCATGAATATCAGTATAGCCGGTAATGAGAATTCTAATTGGATCGGGAAATGCTGGAATAATCGATTCAAAAAATTCAATACCTGTCATTTTGGGCATACGCTGGTCGCTAAGTATAACATGCACCTCATTTTGCTCCAAAATAAGACGACCTTCTTCCGCCGATTCCGCTGTAAAAACAATAAAATCCCTTCTAAAAGAAGCCTTGAAAGCTATAAGGTTATGTATTTCATCGTCTATATATAATACCTTGATATTGGAAATTGCCATTTTGAGGGATTTATATTAGGTATAAAATTAAATCTTTGATTTTAAATATTATTGTACTGTGCGCTTTTTAATGACACTTACACTAATTTTAATCAAATTGTCTAACTCAAATTTTTCTATGGAACGCCATCTATTGTAAACATAAGTACCAGATTTATTGCACCTCCATGAACACCGAAATCAGAATCAGAGCATTTAGAGCAACCGATGATTATGAAACATGCCAAAAATTTATAGAAGGGCATAGAAAAGTACTGGCAATCTATGGGATTGAAAACATTTCAACCAACACTTATGATTGGATTTACAATCCTTCAATTTTTGTTATAGTGGTTGAAACTCTTGACAAAAGCAAACTTTATGGAGGCGCTAGAGTGCAATGTGCAGATGGGATTAACCCTTTACCAATAGAGATTGCCACAGGCGATATGGATCCGCGCATTTATGGTGAGGTAAAACGGGCTTCCTTAAATGGAACCGGCGAACTATCTGGCTTATGGAATTCAAAAGAGGTCGCAGGACTGGGTATAGGCAGTTTATTTCCTTCAAGAGCTTCTGTTGTAATAGCCAGGCAGCTTGGGCTAGATACAATGTTTTCACTTTGCTCTCCTACAACTGTACGCTTTAATCAATGGATAGGCAGTGACGTTCTCGTATCCGTTGGTAATAACGGCACTTTTTATTATCCCAAAATAGATCTTATTGCAACTGCCTGTTTTCTTGAAGACGCGGTAAATCTTCCTAAAGCGCACCCGCGCGAAAGAGACAAAATGCTTTACCTCCGGAATAACCTACAGTGTGTTATTAGGGAAAAATCTCCTTTCAAAAATCAATTTGTTGAAGTGCATTATGACTTACTTATTCAATCTGCACGGGAACATGAATTCAAGCTAAAATTTAAAGGGGAAGAATCCAGGGTAGGGTATGATTAATATTCTTTGTAAGAATAATATAATTTGTATTTATGTTTGAGCTTTGAGAAGTTTAATTCCATTTTCATGACTAATCAATTAGTGAAAGACATTGCTTACAGAATAAATAGAAATAATGAATTACAGTTTGTTACAAAACCTGAAATCTATCGGCTTTCTTCCAAAGACGATATAAACGGATTCAAAACTCTTCTTGAACAAAATCCTCAACTGGAGGTTTGTGATACTTTATACCAACAGTTGAAAGAACTAATAAAAATAAAATATCTTTCAAAAGCAAACTCTCCGCAGGAAATAGAAGACTTGGTTACTACCCATTTGAACAATGTGCCACTTGAAGAATATGGTGTGTGGGTGTATTATCCTTGGTTAAATAAAGTAGTTCACACTCTTGATGAGGAGGAATTTATCCAGGTAAGAACCAATCGCAATCAGCATAAAATTACCTGGAGTGAGCTTTTTCTGTTGCGTAGTAAAAAGATTGGTATTGTCGGACTTTCGGTAGGACAGACAATTGCTTTTACCATTGTGCTGGAAAGATGTTGTGGTGAAATAAGGCTGGCTGATTTTGATGACATTGAATTAAGTAATCTTAACCGTCTAAAAACAGGTTTGCATAACCTTGGAATGCAAAAAATTGTACAGGTAGCAAGGGAGATTGCAGAGTTGGATCCGTTTATAAAAGTGATTTGCTATAATCAGGGGATCACCGAAAATAATATTGATGATTTTCTTTTGAAAGATGGAAAATTAGACTTACTTATTGAAGAATGTGATGGACTTGATATAAAGATCGTAAGCCGCATAAAAGCCAAACAATATGGAATACCAGTGGTAATGGAAACCAATGACCGGGGAATGGTAGATATAGAAAGATATGATCTTGATCCTAGCTACCCAATGCTACATAATATAGTAGGAGATGTTGTTGTTGAACAATTAAAAAATCTTACTACAGAACAAAAGGTTCCATTAATGATGAAGCTAGTTGGTTTTAATACTGTTTCACCGAGAGGGAAAGCAACCCTAATAGAACTAGGCCAAACTTTATCTACATGGCCTCAACTGGCATCTTCTGTCGTGCTGGGTGGGGGTGTGGTTACAGATGTAGCAAGAAGAATACTTTTAAATCAATTGTCAGTATCTGGAAGATTTTATGTAGATGTTGAACGCATTATTAATAATCCTAAATCTGCAGCACCGGCCTATGCCAAGCCAACGATAGCTGCTTTAACAGTGTCTGTTATGGAGCAGATTGCAGACATCAATATGCTTCTTATCTCGATGCTCAAATGCGCCCATATTAATGCAGACCCTGTAATATTAAGCACAAGAGACAACGGATTAACGAATGTGCAATATCCCATTATGGATAAATTCAACTACATAGTTTGTAAAACATCATTAGATGGAAAAAATTATTTTCTTGATGCAACGCATCACAAAATTGGCTTCGGCAAATTACCTCTTGAGTGTTATAATGGTCATGCTCAAGTAATATGTGAAAACACTTATCCAGTTTTTCTTATCCCGGATTCATTGAAAGAAACTAAAATAACATCTATATATGTGTATAACGATTCAACAAATAAAATGTCTATAGATTATAACTCTACCCCAGGTTATTATGAATCGTATAAATTAAGAACCGAAATAAATACAGAGAAGCCTACTGAATATTTCAAAGAGATATCAAAATCTTATATCACGGAAAACAGTATATCTACATCGGGTATAGACTCACCTAATAATTATGATGAATCATTAAATATCCACTATTCAATGCAGCTTGAGCAAGGCAACCCAGAAATAATCTACTTTAATCCGATGTTTACAGAAGCCATTAAAGAAAATCCATTTAAATCTGATAGTTTAAGAAATTACTCGGTAGAAATGCCATATACCACTGATAATATTTATTCATTCAATATGGAAATGCCACAAGGTTATACGATAGACGAGTTGCCTAAACCAGTGAAAATAATGCTGAACAACAATGAAGGAATGTTTGAATATGCTATTAAATCAGTTGGTAATCGTATACAGCTAAGAAGCCGGGTAAGTTTTAGCAAAGCAACCTTTTATCCTGAAGATTATCAATCGTTACGCAATTTTTATACCTTAATTGTAAATAAGCAAAGCGAATTTATTGTACTAAGGAGGCTATCAAAAAAATAATTCCACGCTTTATCATCATACAACTCTTCTGATATAATTCTGCCAAGATTATAGTTAAATGATAATTCCTTTTTAAAACCACAAAGGCTTCCATTGCAGAAGCCTTTGTGGTTTTATTGATATAATATTTTTAATTTTTGGGGAAGGCGGGATCATCTTTTACTTCCTGTATTTGCAATGTATGCCTTTTACTATGTGCAGTCAATAACAAGAAGCCCTGGTAACAATCAAGTAAACCAAGTAAAGGGTGCTCAATATAATGATTGCGTAGGTTAATATTCGTTGTTTTAATGAATGCTTCATTGGCATCTCGCTGCTTCATAAAAGTATCTATCGCTTCTTCCTTTGTTTTAAACTGGTTTATTGGTTTCAGGAAGTCAGGCGCCTGTGCTTTTCTTGAGCGATCAGTAAGAAAGGCAATAAGCTGGTCATCTGTCACTTTCACTTCCTTATGTTTTAAAGAATCTTCCGGTTGTTGAAAGCCTGTTTGTATAAATGCGAAAATCATTTTTTCACTAATGGTGATATGCTCTATGCATTGACGTATACTCCATTTATCAGGCGCTGCCTTAAAATCAAGTTGTGTTTCACTTAAATCTTTAACATGATCAAGAAAGAATGCTCTTGTTTCTTCCATATAAGCAATAAGCTTATTAATGTCCTCTGGATTATTAGATGGCTTTACCGGCGTGTGAATGAATGAGGTAAAAGTAATTACAGCAAAGGATAGTAGTAACTTTTTCATAACCACTTTATGAAGGATGGAAAATGTTGTTGGCTTATGAAAAATAATAATAAGAAATGGCTTTTGCAAGAAGCCGGTTAAAAGCGGTCTTTAGATTGACAACGAAGTTGATCAAAGCAAAAAGTTATACGCGGAATTATTCTTCCAGCTTGAGATACGGATGATTGGGAACCTTTAATTCAAACATGGTGCCTTCACCATAAACAGAATGAACAAAAATCTCCCCACCTACCCTGTTGAGCGCCTCCTTAACAATGTATAAGCCAATGCCAAGACCTGTAACATTGTTACTGCTGCGGAAGAACATTTTGAAAATATTATTGAGGTGCTGTTCAACTATACCAATACCATTATCTTCAATTTTTATAATAGCCCTTCTCTCATTAACGTTAACGTTTACTTTTACCCAGGGAGTTTCTTCTGCTGTTTTTTGATATTTAACTGCATTCGAAATAAGGTTGTTTAGTATGACAGACAACCGGAAGGAATCTCCCTGGAAAGGTACAGACTGGTCTACACTCACGCTGAAGTCTATGTTTTGATTCTGCATTCTGCAAATCTCAATAATCTCATTAAGCAACTGTTCAAAATCTATTTCTTCATAAACATCATCAACACGTATACTTTTATAATACTCAATAATTTTTTGAATGAAGCCATCCATGCGTTGAACGCATGTTTCAATCATGCCAAGATAACCATTGGGATCATCTACTGAATTCTCCATTTTGGCAAGATTAAGAATGCCCATAATGGAAGCCAGCGGTGAGCGTAAGTCGTGTGAAGTGCTGTATACAAACCTGTTTAACTCATCATTTGTTTTTTCCAGCTCGGTTATTTTAGTGCGAAGCTGCATGCGGGTAATGTATATTTCAAACGCATTCTGTATAGCGTTTTTAAGCTCAAGGTCGTCCCATGGCTTTTTAATATACCTGTATATTTCACCTTTGTTAATTGCATCAACTATAGCTTCAGCATCCGTGTAGCCGGTTAAGAGCATTCTTATAGGTTCCGGAAATGCCTTACGTACAATCTGGAAAAATTCTACGCCTGTAGACTGTGGCATACGTTGGTCGCATATCACTACATGTATATCATGGTCGTTTAATATGCGCATGCCTTCAGCAGAAGAATTGGCTGTGTGCACCTCGAATATTCTTCTAAAGCTGGCCTGGAAAGCAAGCAGATTGTTGCTTTCATCATCAACGTATAATACTTTAATTTTTTTGTCAGGATGATTCATCTTGGATTATGGCTTGTTTCCGATAGGGCATGGGGTAAAGATAATATAAATTCAGCTCCATTATCAGGAGATGAAAGAATATCTATTTTACCATTGTGTTTTTCAATTATTTTAAAAACAATTGCCATACCCAACCCCGTACCTTCGCCAACGGGTTTAGTTGTAAAAAAAGGTTCAAATATTTTTTGTTTTACTTCGTCTGTCATGCCTGTACCCGAGTCTTTAATTGAAATAATGATTCTTTCATTGTCTGCATCTTTTGTGGAAATAACAATAGTTTCATTATCACTTTTTGTTGGTTTTGCTTGTATTGCCTGAATACCATTATTAATGATATTCATAAACACCTGGTTAAGTTTACCAGGATAACAATCTATATTTCCATCAGCCTTAAAATCTTTTACAATTTTAATATAGTAAGGAAAGCTGTTTTTTAAAAGTACGAGTGTTGAATCTATACCCTCGTGTACATTTACGGTTTTAAGTTCTCCTTCATCAAGTCTGCTAAAAGTACGAAGGCCACGTACAATTTCGGCTGTTCTTTCAGCGCCTTCTTCTATGCCTTTAATAAGACTGCCGATTTCTGTTTTAACAAAGGAAAGATCTATTTGTTTTTGAAAGCTGGCAATATTGGACAATTGCGACTTAATCGCTTTTTCGTCAGTTGTATGAAGTTTATTATACTCATCTATCAACTCTTCGAGATCTCTAAAGTCAAGTTGCAGCGGCTTAATATTTGATTTTACAAAGTTGATAGGGTTATTTATTTCGTGCGCAATACCAGCGGTTAACTGACCGAGAGAAGCCATTTTTTCAGCTTCTACCAACTGCGTTTGTGCATCTTTAAGGTTAGTAAGCGCATCATTTAACTGGTGATTTGCATGCTGTAACTCTTCTGTTCTTTCATTTACTTTTTGCTCAAGAACTATATTCTGCTCTTTAACTAAAATTTCGTTTTCTCTTGAAACCCGTAATGCTTCTGCCTGAGATTGCGTTTTTTCTTTTTGAAGAATATTAATTTTATCAGCAAGTGCTATTGAAAGTAAGGTTGCTTCTATTGCCGATCCAAAGAAAAGGATATAATGGGTGAAGTTATTGGTTGGCAAAATATTTAAGTTTTTCAACAAATAGATGATTAACCCTGATAGGAAAACAGACCAGGCTAAAAAATAAAAATAGGCAGACCTAAATCCCTTTCTGTAAATATAAATTGATGCATATAAAATAAGCATTCCCCCAGCTATTCCGGTAAGGTTAAAAAGCGAGTAGCTTAACCAGGAAAGATTAGTAAAATCCATAATAATAGCTATTACATACAAAGCCATTAAAAAAGATAGCACTTTATTAATCCTGGGAGTATAGCTTGCGATGTGAAGAAAAGATTTTGCAAAAGAAATACCAAGCAGCCCGGACATGCATGAGGTTATAATTATCATGTTCTTGTTTAGCAATGGCAGAGAAGGCCAAAACAGCTTGAATGACCAACCAGCAAAAGTTATTAATGCAAAGCCTATTGTTAAAACAAAACTCACATAAATAAGATAACTCCTGTCTTTAGTGCCAAAAAATAAAAATAGGTTATAAAGAAACGTAGCAATAATAATTCCTGAAAAAACACCTATGATGATATTCTGTATAAAATTATTTCTGTCAAGTGAAGCCTGTTCATACAGCACAAGTCTTAGTTCTACGGGATGAACACTGTTTATCTTAAGGTAGTAGGTTTTTTGCTGACTTACAGGTATATTGAGCCTAAAATTGAACTCTACATTATTATCCTGCCTTTTATAAAATTCATGCGATGTTCCAGTCCTACTTATTAGGGACAATTTGTTCAGGCTATCATGTTCATAAACAAACAAGTCTGAAATATTAGGATCTTTTACAGATAAAAATAAAGGCTGTGCCTGGTTATAATTCTTGAGAGTAAATTTTACCCACAAGTCCTTTATTGGATAAGGAAATATAGGTACCGTCAATTTACTGGGCTGAAATGAGTTTTGAAGAACGATGTTAGATGGTGAATAGTTTCTGCCTGAATCAAAAAGAAGCATCATTTTTTTGCCTATATCCAGTGGAAGATTATTATTGATGACAACAATTTCTTCTTGTGCTGCTATTCTCTGACATGTAATTACTAACAGCACCAGCGCCAGGATTAAATTGTAAGCAATTTTCCGGATAACGGATGCATTATGACTTCGTTGAATGTTCATATTTGAACTATAGATATTCAAGCTTATTTTCTGATTAACCTGCTAATAAATTTGAGTTGAAAATTATTTAGGTATCCCATTTATAACACAGCTTTTAAAATAAAACTATTTTATAAGATAGATTATAAAATTTAAAAATAAACTTATACAATTCTAAGTAAACAAAATATCTTTTATCTCTTTTCGCAAAGACCTTTTTGTCACTTTTCCGGCTTTAAAAATTCTGAAAAGAAGCACCTCTCCTCTTTGTTCGTCTCCTGGAAAAATCTGCATAAAACTGCTTCTTAATTGTTTTAATTCATCTACAGCATTTTTATCAAGCCCTTCCCCATTGCCAAAAATTAGTCTTGAAAACAAATACAATGGAACAACCATGGGCTGGTATTCATATCCCAATTGCGTGCATTTTAGCCACTGCCTTTGCATAGCTCTTCCACCATTGATGAAATCAATCGGACTAAACCCTGGCACTTCAATTAACCCCATAGCGGCAGCATTAACAGCATTAGGGACAGAAACCCATTTAAAAGCCTGCATTCCATTTATATCCCTAAGTACTTCAATTACCTTTTCATTACTTATTACCTGCAATGCAATCATAGCCTGCTGCGGTAACTCAAGCGTAGTTATATCCATACCGTCTTTCTTTTCCATAACTTCTTCTGCAGACCATCTCATTTCGCGATGAAAGAAATCATAATGGCCATGTGGATTCATTACCCTCATTCTATCGCATGCAGAAATGATATATCCAATCGACTTAAGCTTTTCCTTGTCTGTGATAAAAGAAACTTTACTTCCGTCAACACTTTCAGTAGTACTTGTAATTTGCGTGAGCACATTTACAGGAGCAGGCTCATTAGGTTCAATTTTTCTGTTAGTACATCTTTCATAAATATATTTATACAAGCCATCATCAATATGTTTCTCTGTTGTGTTATCCTCCTTTACTTTAAAAGTGAATGATGCAATACACCTTTTGTCTTCTTGTTTAGGGAAAACAGAAACAACAACTTCAGCATTATTATTATGAGCGCTCAATACAATATTCTCTATAACACCGCCAAAAGTAGTATAAGAAGCCATGTTGCGATAGTCGCCAAAAGCAAAAGACTTTTCTAAATCATGAAAGAGATAAAGCGTATCATTTCTATAAAGAAATTTCCAGGGTTGATCGTTTCCCGAAGAGGGAGCCGTACTTGCATCGTCGACAATCTTCTTAATAAACTCCACTGAAGGTTTTAACAGGTTATCATCTTTTACAACAGATATTGTGTCTGCAATCTGCTCCATAACAGACACTGTTAAAGCAGCTATCGTTGGCTTGGCATAGGCCGGTGCTGCAGATTTAGGATTATTAATAATGCGTTCAACA
>JGI24806J26614_1000336_pt1 | contig 13598 bp, 10 predicted proteins | sample Kansoi200umMDA_FD_26614 | JGI IMG/M metagenome (IMG submission 26614)
CCAGAATGTCTTTCTCGACTGCATGATCTTGTCGAGCACTTTTGTAGGTGTTGTGTTCCAGTAATAGGTGTAGGTATCGGGGATTACGCCCGCCATGATGGTATTGGAATCGAGTCCGTACTTCGACAGGGAGTCGTTGCTGTTCAGGTAATGGATGAAAGTGGCGGAATCAAATTCGAATTTCCTGCCTACAAGTGCTGCGAAATCTTCCCTCGTCCGCAATTTGGTGATGACGAGATTCACAGGGTCCTGGCTTCCGTTCCTGAGTTTGCGCAGGATATTGATCAGGCTCATTCCTTTTTTAATGCTGTAACGGCCAGCCTTTACGCGCTGCGGATAATCGAGTTGCTTTGCAAGCAGGTTGAAGATGGAAGGGTAGTGGATCACATGTGCTGTGTCCATTTTTTGTAATACGTCGTTGTACCTGCTGCCGGTGGGGATTTCGAGGTGATACACTTTATCGCCGAAGGCCGTAGCGGGACCTGCGACAAGCCATGCGCCAATACCAGCCAGGACGATGAGTGTAAGGAAAAACCATAATATGATTCTTTTCATGGATTGTAGATTGGTGTGTAAAGTAAATAAAAAACCCTGCTGTTAAAGCAGGGTTGCAGTATGAAAAAGAAGCTGAATTATTTTTTGGTGCTGTCCACTGTGCCGGAAGGCTGTGTGGGAGCGGGGTTCAGCGGCTGTGAATTTTGCGTTGCCGGACCCTGTGCAGGCGCTGTTGCTGCGGGCTTGGTATTCAGTTGCTCCAGCAGGTTATTGTCCTTAGAGGAAGCTTTTGGAATAAAGATCGCAGAGAAAAGGCAAAGCAATGCAACAACCGTTGCGAAGATCCAGGTACCCTTTTCGAGCACATCGGTTGTTTGTTTCACGCCCATGAACTGATTACTTAATCCGGCTACATTTCCGGCCAGTCCGCCACCTTTCGGGTTTTGAACCAGGATGATCAGGCCCAAAATCACACAGGCCAATAAAACTAAGATCAGGAATAATACGGGCATCTTAACTGTTTTTTAATTGTTCAATTCGTGCCGCAAAATAAGCGGATTTGTCGGGATGGGCCAAACTTAATTTCCGGTACAGGTCGATCGCATTTTCGATGCTTCCCTGCTTTACCAGCACTTCGGCCATTGTTTCGGTCAGTACTTCGCGGCGCTCTACGGAGCCTGCAGCCATGGCCACAATTCTTTCGCCATTACTGGAATCGAGGAGTTGCTTTTCTATGCCTGACTGGGGCAGCTTCTTCATTGTCCTGATCCATTCCGTAAAGCTTTTGAGCTGGCGGCCCAGGCGATCGTTCTTCGGCAGGTCGGCCGACAACTTGATGCCTTGCGATGCAAAATAATCGATGGTATGGTAAGGTTCGAATAATGGCTGTTCATCCGTCTGCGGGTTGATGTCCTTCAGCGTAGGAATCGGGATGGGCGATTCTTTCTGAATCAGATCGGAGCGGAGCAGGGTGTCCGGTTCTTTCGTCCCTGTAGTTTCTGTTTTCCCGGTTTCCGCAGCAACTTCTTCAGTTGATGAAATTGTTTCATCTGAAGGTTGCGTGCTTACAACATCGCTTGTTCCCGGCACTTCCACTGGAAGCGTATCTGCAACAGGTTCCTTAGCAACAGGTTCAGCGACTGTGTGCTCAACAGGTTCCGCAATGACAGGCTTCACCGGTATTACGGTGTCGGGTGCTTTTAGCAGTTCGTTCAGCAGGAAAGCATTCGGAAAATAAATCGATGTCCTTTCATATTGCTTCTGCAAATCGGGATGCTTCTCCTGCACCTGCTTTTTCAGCAGCAACAAGTGAAGCGGTCCGCAATACGGATACCGGGAAACGGCCTTTTCCAGTTCACCCATGGTGACGCCGGACAAAGAGGGCTGCCGGAAATAGAATTGTATGGTCCTTTTTAGTTCCATTAGTTACTCGCAGGCAATATAAATGGTTATTACCAGTTAGAGAAGATACGGTTAAAAATTTCGTCGGCGAGGTTGCGGATCATTGTTTCGTTCAATGATGATTCCGCCTGCTGCAGGCTCAGGTTCGCGTTGAAGTCGAAGTTCCGCGTGATGTCCGCCTCAAAATCTTTTTTCGCATCCAGCCTGTTCTTGAATACGATGTGTACTGTCACATTCAGTCGGTTACTGGCCGATTGCTGGTTTGCGATACCGACTGTAGTGAGGGAATAATCTGTAATGTTGCCCGAGATCTCGTAATGCGCTTCATCGCCCTGGATCTGTGTGAGCTTGGTCTGGCTGACTACTTTCTGACGGAGCTTGTCGGTGAGCTGCGGACTCAGGATCGGGTTCACGTAACGCGCCTTGTTCTCGATATAATTGATCCGTACTGTCTTCACTTCAGGCGGAATGGAAATATCCTTGAAGGAATAACATCCTGTAAAAAAAGCAATCGTAGTGAACAGTACTATCGTGAAGAGATGCTTAGTCATTGATATCGTATTCTTTTAATTTCCGGTATAGGGTTCTTTCGCTGATGCCGAGATCCGAAGCAGCATCCTTTCGTTTTCCTTTGTGCTTCCGCAGCGCCTTAACGATCAGTTCTTTTTCTTTGTCCATGATGTTCAGCGATTCCTCCACTTCCTCATGTTCGTGGATATCATCGTGCGGCATCAGTACAGCTGGCTGCTGGCCGGTGACCGGTTGCACAAATGATGCCGGAAGTGATGCGCCCTGGTGCAGTTCTGCATTTACAGGGTAATCACGCAGGAGATTCTCCTTGGTGTATGCAGCGGCAGCAGCGGCTTCGCCGGGATTCTGCAGGATCTCCACGAACATTTTTTTCAGTTCCGTAACATCCTTCTTCATGTCAAAGAAGAGCTTATAGAGAAGCTCCCTTTCATTGCTGAATTCATGCACATTCGAATGTGTTCCGTTACCAACGACCATGGGTAAACGATTATTCGACTGGTCCGGCAGGAACCTCCTGAGATCAATTGCTGTCACCTGTTTGTTCGGCGACAGCACAGAGATCTGTTCTGCAATATTCTTCAGTTCGCGCACATTGCCCGGCCACGTATAATTAACTATCAACTGCCTTGCATCTTCTTCCAGCTGCACGGGCTGAGTCTTGTATCGTTCGGCAAAATCAACAGCAAATTTCCTGAAGAGGAGAGGGATGTCTTCTTTCCTGTCGCGCAGTGCCGGTACCCTGATGGGAACAGTACTGAGGCGGTAATACAAATCTTCCCTGAACTTCCCGCTGTGCGTAGAATCCAGCAGTTCCTTGTTGGTCGCAGCAATCACCCTCACATCCGTCTTCTGCACCTTGGAAGAGCCGACACGGATAAATTCACCCGTCTCCAGCACACGCAACAGCCTGGCCTGTGTTCCCAGGGGCATTTCACCGATCTCATCAAGAAAGATGGTACCGCCGTTTACTGTTTCGAAATATCCTTTCCTGCTGTCGACCGCCCCGGTAAACGCACCCTTTTCGTGACCGAACAGTTCCGAGTCAATGGTTCCCTCCGGAATGGCTCCGCAGTTTACCGCAATGAAGGGATTATGCTTGCGCCCGGAGAGCGAATGGATGATCTGCGAAAAGGCTTCCTTACCTACACCGCTCTCTCCAACGATGAGGACGCTCAGATCCGTATTGGCAACTTGTGCTGCCACGTTAAGCGCATGGTTGAGGGCAGGGGAATTGCCTATGATTCCGAATCTGTTTTTTATACTTTGTAGTTCCATCTTTCAAAATCAAAATTCAAAAGTGAAAATTCAAAACCGGCACCGTTACTTTTTAATCAGCCGCCCGATCAGGGTGGCCTGGGTGCAATCGATTACTTCAACAAGTGCATACTGCCCTGGTTGCAGGTTATGATCTCCCTTCGGGAAAACGATCACCTTGTTCTGGCTGCTGCGGCCCATCCAGTCGTTCTCACTGCGTTTGCTTTCTCCTTCTATGAGCACCTTAAAGGTCTTGCCAAGATCCTTTTGATTGCTTTCGCGACTGAGTCGTCCCTGGAGATCAACGATCTGCTGTAGGCGTTGTTTCTTTACGGCCTCAGGCACATCATCTTCATAACGGCGTGCAGCCAGCGTTCCCGGACGCTCTGAATAGAAGAACATATAACTCATGTCATAACGGCTATATTCCATGATGCTCAGGGTCTCCTGGTGATCTTCGTCCGTCTCGGTACAGAAGCCTGCAATGATATCGGATGAAATGCCGCAGTCGGGCAGGATCTCCCGGATGCGATCCACCTTCGCCATATACCATTCCCTCGTATAGGTACGGTTCATGAGTTGCAGGATGCGGGAGTTTCCGCTCTGCACCGGCAGGTGAATATAATTGCAGATGTTCTCATACTTTGCCATCGTATGAAGCACATCATCGGTAATGTCTTTCGGGTGTGACGTGGAGAAGCGTACCCGCAGGTCGGTTGAAATGAGCGCCACCTTCTCCAGCAGTGTGGCAAAGGTTACCGTTTCATCTTTCTCCTCGTTTACGTAGTAATAGCTGTCGACGTTCTGTCCGAGCAGGGTCACTTCGCGATAACCTTCATGGAACAGCGCCTCGCATTCGCTTACGATGCTTTCAGTATCACGGCTTCTTTCGCGGCCACGGGTAAACGGTACCACGCAGAATGAACACATATTATTACAGCCCCGCATGATGCTCACAAAGGCATTGATGCCATTGCTGTTCAGTCGGACGGGCGCGATATCGGCGTAAGTCTCGTCGCGGCTCAGCAGTACGTTCACTGCTTTCTGTCCGCCTTCGGCTTCTCCGATCAGGCTGGGAAGGGTGCGGTATGCATCGGGACCAACCACAATATCCACCAGCTTTTCTTCCTCCAGGAATTTTGCTTTCAGTCGCTCGGCCATGCAGCCCAGCACTCCTACGAGCATACCCGGACGTACCTTCTTGATCTTTTTGAAATCGGTCAGCCGCTTGCGGACGGTCTGCTCTGCTTTTTCGCGGATGGAACAGGTATTGATAAAGATCAGGTCGGCTTCCTCCACGTTGCGGGTGGCGCCGAAACCATTATCGTTCAATATGGATGCAACAATTTCGCTGTCGGCGAAATTCATCTGGCAGCCGTAGCTTTCGATATAAAAGTGCTTCCTATACGGGTTTTCGTCTTTTGCAAAGGGAGCATATGCCTCTCCCTGCCTTGCCTCATCATGGATTTTTGGTGATAGATCCAGCATCAACTTCAAATTAAGGCAGCAAAAATAGCGAAAATTGCCTGATTGTGCCAAATTGGCAGCGGAAAAAAGCACGCAAAGGTGTAAAGCACGCAACGGCGCAAAGGAGCACGCAAAACCCAAAGGGAGCACGCAACGCCGCAAAGGGACGCAAAGGCGCAAAGGAAGCACGCAAAGCCACAAAGGGACGAAAGCCGTCGGGTCGCACCCGACGGGTCAAAGGGCGAACGAGGTTTCTTTGCGGTCCTTTGCGTCTTTGCGTGAAATTCTTACGTCGTTGCCGTCTTTGCGTGAAACTCTTACGTCATTGCTTTCTTTGCGTGAAATTCTTACGTCGTTGCCGCCTTTGCGTGAAACTCTTTGTGTGAAACATTGCGCCTTCGCGTGAAATTCCGGCAACTCCGACCTTTCAACTTACCAGAGCGGTTTGGCCTGGTAGTAGTCGAGAATGCGCGTACGGAACACATATTCGTAGCGGGCGATGATCAGGTTGGTATTGGCGCGATCGAGGTTGTTCTTGGCCACGAGGTAGTCGACGGAATTGAGTACGCCTTCATTGAACCGCGCTTCGGTGGTGCGGAAGGATTCCTGGAAGGCATTCACCTGGTCGATCAGCGCCTTGTAACGGTTATAGGTGGCGGTCATGTTGAGATAAGCCTGCTCGATGGACTGCTGCAACCGGATGCGGGTCGTCTTTTCGACGATGTCGGCATTCTTGAGTTCGAGCTTTGCCTGGCTCACCTGGATCCGGGTCTGGAAACCGTTCAAAATGGGAATGCGGATGCCGAAGTTCACGTTGGTGCTGTAGTTGTTTTTGAACTGGTCAACGTAAGAAATTTTTTGCTGGGCATAACTTTCCTGTTGCGTGTATACGGGCTCCTTGCCGCCATTCAGTAATACGTAGTCGCCGGAAGGCACATCCATTGAACTGAGCAACTGGGCGGTGCGGGCAGCGCTCGAATAATTGGTAAAGAGTCCTGCATTCAGTGTGAGTGATGGCCAGAGCTGGCCCTTCCAGGCCTTCACACCTTTCTCGGCACTCTGCTTACGGAATTCGGCCGCCTTCACCATGGCGAGCTCTTTCAGGGCGGTCTGGTAAATGCTGGCAGCGGTGCCTTCGTAGGTGGTGAGGAATTGCTCGGGACTGATACGCTCCAGCTTTACTGCAGGATCGTAAGGCAGGTTGAGCAGCTGTAAAAGGGAAAGTTTTGCCTGGTCGAGCTGGTTGCGGGTATTGATGAGGCTTATTTCGTCGTTGGCGAGCTGACCCTTCAGGTCGTATAGTTGAGAAGGGTTGATGGATCCTTCATTATTAAGGATGGTCAGCCTTTCTACCTGCTTGCGGCTCACGGCGGCCTGTCCCTCGATCTGCACAGCCTGGTCTTCGGCACTCAGCACGGCGAGATAGGCGAGGATTACGCCGAGTGTGAGGTTATCCCTGTTCTGTTGCACATCCATATCACCGGCGCGGTAAGCAAGCTGCTGCTGCTTAATGAAGTGACGTGTGCTGAGACCATTGAACAACAACACGCCGGAATTGAGTCCGTAGTTGGCGTAATTGATGTTCTGGTTGAGATACGTATTGGTAAAGGGGTCGATGCTGCGGCCCTGGTTGTGACCATGTTCAATGTTGCCATTGAGGTCGGGGAGCTGTGAGGCTTTGGCTCCTTTCCAGTCGAGTTTTGCGGATTGCGACTTCAGTTCAGCCTGTTGCAGCTCGAGGTTATTTTTGAATGCGATTTCAACGCACTGCTGAAGCGTCAGCCGGCTTGCTGTGTCTGCCTGGGCGCTCACAAAATTGCTATAGAATAACAGCCCGGCCACAATTGCGCTTATACGTGCCGGGTAGAAACGTGACATTTTCATGATAGAAGTTCTTTATCTGGGATGTTCAATTCGGCCGTCGAGCAGGTGAATGATCCTGTTTCCGTAAGCCGCGTTTTTTTCTGAATGCGTTACCTGGATGATGGTGACGCCATCCTCTTCGTTGAGTTGTTTAAACAGATCCATAATTTCTTCGCCCTGCTTCGAATTCAGGTTGCCGGTCGGTTCATCGGCGAGCAGGAGCTTTGGACTTGCAATCAGCGACCTTGCGATACCGACCAGCTGTTGCTGTCCGCCCGAAAGCTGGCTGGGAAACAAATCCTTCTTGCCCACGATATTAAACCTGTCGAGCATGTCGCCGACCATCGCCTTTCGCTCTGCCGATTTGGTGTCCTGGTAAAGCAGGGGCGTTTCAATGTTTTCGTAAACGGTCAGCTCATCAATGAGATGGTATGCCTGGAATACGAAACCAATATGCTGCTTGTACAGCTGCGAACGCTGTTTTTCCTTCAGCTGGTGGATCGGTTGCCCGAGGAAGTTATATTCCCCTTCGTTGGCGTCATCCAGCATGCCTATTACATTCAGCAGGGTGGATTTTCCTGATCCCGAAGGACCCATTATCGACACAAATTCTCCTTCCTCAATATTGAGATTGACATCCTTCAGCAGGAAGGTCCGGAGACCTCCGTTTGTCACCCATTTTGAAATATGTTGAAGTGTGATCATGTAATTGTAAAGTCAAAATTTAAAATTCAACCTGTAAGGATACAATACACAATTATATGCCAACATTGTAAAGTATTGATTGTCAGTTAGTAAGGATTAATAAAGAGGTTTTTGTGTTCGGTATTGATACAGTTAGTGTTCTTTGGTGAACACGTGTCGGGTGCCACCCGACGGGTCTCACCCGTCGGCTCCCACCCGTCGTGTGAAAGGGAGTGAAAACACCTATTCGACTTTTAGGCTCGCAACCGGATTTGCAGTCGCTGCCTTTATTGTGCGTATGCTGAGCGTGACAATTGCGATCGCCATCATGCCGGCGCCACTGATGGCAAAGAGCCACCAGCCCAGCGTGGTGCGGTAGGCGAAATCCTGCAGCCAGTTGTGCATGACGATCCAGGAAACGGGCAGTGCAATAATGAATGCGAGCAGTACCAGCCTCATGAAATCTTTCGACAACAGCATCACGATCTGCGATACGGAGGCGCCCAGTACTTTGCGCACACCGATCTCTTTAGTGCGGGAGTTGGTAATGAATACTACCAGCCCAAGCATTCCCAGCGCGCTGATCAGCAGGCAGAGTCCGGTTGCCCAGCTGAGCAGCCTCGAAGCATCCTGCTCGCTTTTATACATGTTGGCGATGCTTTCATCATAAAATGTATAACTGAAGTCTTCTTCAGGGTAGATTGACTTGAATTCGCGTTCCACTTTCGCCAGGGTGTTCGTCCAGTTGGCTGCATTGTCGCTACCCGAAGGCAATGCGAGATGAAAGATATAACTGCGATTTGTAGCCGAAGAATAGGCGAGAGGTTTGATGGCCACATGAGTCGACTTGGCATGGAAATCGGAAATGACACCTGTAATGGGTACCAGGTTGTCGCGCTCAATGAATTTACCGACGGCATCGCCTGGCTTTTTGAAGCCGAGCAGTCTTGCATAGGTTTCATTGATCACAAATTCTTTGGTGGTATCGCTTTGCTGCAGGTTGTTGCCTGCCACCAGCTTCATCCCGTAGAGACTGAAATACGCAGTATCGGCAAATTTTACTTCCACCATTGTTTCCAGCAGTTTGCTGCCATTGGAAAATTTCATGGTAGTGGTGGATGTGTTGGTTGAGGCAGGTGGTTCTGCAGAGAGGCTCAGCTTTTGAATTCCGGGAGTTGGCTTCAGCTTTTCCTGCAGCACAAATCGCCGTCCATCTTTTTTATCGGAATAGTGATTCCAGGGAACGGAAAAGAAAACGATTGCATCTTTTTTATATCCCAGGTCTTTGCTGAGCGAATACCGGACCTGCTTGCTCACTACCAGCGTGGCGATCAAAAGGAACTGCGCGATGATGAACTGGCTGGTGGTAAGGATCTTGCGCAGCCAGATCTTTCCTGACCCGCTGGAATGGGCATTGGCGCGCTGGTTCAGTACTGCCATCGGCTGCATCTTGGCGAGGATGTAGGCAGGGTAATACCCGGAAAGAATGCTTACCGCGATCATCAGCACGAGCAGGAACACCCACACATGCCATTGATTGATGGATGCGGTGGTAATGGCCGGCGGGATGAAATTGCCGAAGATCATCAGCAATGACGGCGTGATAAAAATGGATACGATGGTTGCCACCAGCGTGAGGACAAATGTCTCGCTCAGGAACTGGATCTTGATATTTGATTTACTGCCGCCGAGTGTTTTACGTATACCGATCTCCTTCGATCTCGTGGAGGCATGGGCGGTAGCAAGGTTGATGAAATTGATGCATCCCAGCAACAGCAGGAAGGAGGCAACTGCGAGCAGTCCATATAATGTCGGCAGGTGTGCCTGGCGCTGGTCGAAGGCATCGTAATCAGGATTGAAATGAATTTCGTTCAGTGGCTGCAGAAAATGCTGTGTGTCATCCTTCGAATCCTTCTCCCTTTTTTCGCGGTGCTTATCGCGCAGTGCGGCGAGCTGCTTTTCGATTTTTGCCGGCCATGTATTCGCGTCCAGCTTTACAAACATCTGCGTGCTGGAGCTGATGCTTCCCCAGTCTTTCCAGCTGTAATGTTCCGTAAGCGCTGTCTGTTCCAGTGTTGAGAGCGATATGAATTCGGTGAACGTGAAATGGGTGGTGCCTTTGAGGTCTTCCACGATTCCATTCACCATGGTTTTGATACTGTCGTCATAGATCACCTGCTTGCCGATGATGTCAGCGGGATGAAGCCCGGGGAAATATTTCTTTGCCCTGCTTTCCGACAACACTACGGTGTAAGGCGAGGAGAGGGCTGATGCGGGTGAACCTGCCAGCCAGCGGTAATGGAAGATGTCGAAATATTGCGGATCAGCATATATGATGTTCTTCTCCCTGCGGTACACGCCCATATTACTGTTGTCCGCCAACGGAATGGAAACTTTTGTCTCCTGGTTAATACGGAAGAGGGTGATCGATGTAATGCCGGGGATTTCCTGTCGCGCCGCTGCCGCGGTAGGACCAGGCACTCCCGAATTGTGAATGGTAAGATCAGGAAATTCAATCTTTGATACCACCCGGTAAATATGTTCCTTACCGGGATGGAACTTCTCATAGCTGAGGTCGTGGCTCACGATCAGGTAGATCACCAGCGATGCGCTGATGCCGATGGCGAGCCCTGTTATATTGATCAGCGAAAGGAATTTATGCTTCCAGAAATTCCTGATTGCAACGATTAAATAATTCCTGTTCATAGTCGCGGTTAGCAAGGTTTATTCTGTCCTTAATGAATTGACCGGGTTGGCCAGCGCAGCCCTGATCGTCTGGATACTTACTGTCAGCAATGCAATGACCATCATCACGAAGAAGGGAATGAGGAACAGGCCCTGCTGCACGTTGATGCGGAAAGCATATCCCTGCAGCCATTGTGTTGCCGCATACCATGCGATGGGAGTTGCCACGAAGAAGGACACGATGATCAGCACGGCAAATTCCTTGTACAGCAATCTCAGGATCGACACGACGGATGCACCGAGCACTTTACGGATGCCGATCTCTTTTGTTTTCTGTATCGTAGTGAAGGATGCGAGTCCGAATAACCCGAGACAAGCCACAAATATGGCCATGCAGGTGAAGATGCTGAATACCTGTCCGAACCTCCTGTCCGCATTATACTGGTCGTTGAAATGTTCATCGAGGAAGAAGTATTCAAATGTATTGCCGGGGAAGAAGGTATCCCAGGATTTTCGCACAGCCGTGATCGTTTGATGGATGTCCGCGGCTTTCAACTTAACGGAATAATAACCCCTGAGGTCCGGGATGAGACGGAGAATGAGTGGCTCGAATGCATCTCGGAGTGACTGCTGGTGGAAGTTGCTCACTATACCGTGTACGGTGAGTGTATCACCCCAGAAATAGATGTCCTTGCCAATTATCTCTTCAGGTTTATCGAATCCCATTAGCTTCAGCCCGGCTTCGTTGAAGATCACACCTTTCTTATCTCCGAAGTCGCGCGAGAATTTCCTTCCGCCGAGAAGCTTAAGTTCCATCAGGTCAATGTATTCATAATCCACCGCTATTACGCGGAACTGTTTCTGTGTGTTCTCGGGTGCGGAGATCAGTCGTATGCCGCCGGCATTCCAACCGACAGGTTCGCCCGGGATGGAAGAAGATACTGCCACTTTGCTGATTGCAGGGATCTTCAGGAGTTCGTTTGTGAAGGCGGTTGTTTTTCCGGCAAAGAGGGAGTCTGCACCTGTTACTATTGGTTCCTTCACTACAAGCGTCTGGTCGATATTAATGCCCAGTTCCTGGTCCTGCATGTAATTGACCTGTCGCGATACCGTGAGCGTTCCGATCAGCAGGAAAAGCGATGCGGTGAATTGAAATACAACCAGGGATTTACGCAATATTGCTCCTCTGCCGGTACTTACCATTGTTCCTTTTAAAACTGTGATGGGATTGAAGCCCGACAGTACGATGGCAGGATAAATGCCGGAGAAGAATGCACCCAGTAAAAACAATCCGAAGAAGGGCAGGAGGAAATTCTTTCCTGCAAGAAGTGCAAGTGAGAGTTGCATACCTGTCATCCGGTTGAATCCAGGCAGCACGGCAAGGATGATCAGCAGGGCGAGTACCAGTGCCAGCGCGTTCATTAATGCCGATTCAAACAGGAACTGGAAGATGAGCTGGCTGCGTTGGGAGCCTACCGCTTTGCGGATGCCTACTTCCCGCGCCCTTCCTACTGCTTTGGCCGTTGCCAGGTTGATATAGTTCACCCATGCAATGATCACCACGAAAAATGCAATGCCCAGCAACAGGTAAACGGTCTTTCCATCGCCGTTTGCCTTGAACTCGATCATCCGGTTCGAATAGAGGTGAATATCGGTCATGGGTTGCAGGTAGAAGGCTGCGCTGGCGTTGAATTGTTTCCAACTGGCTCCATTCTTCTCTGCAACGAGCAGTGTCAGTTTTTTCTCGAGCGCTTTTGGATCTGCACCCGGCTTCAGCAAGACGTATGTAAAACAGCCGTCCCAGTCCCACGCATTATCCGGATTGTTATCCGGTCCCACTTCCTTGATGAATGTGCTGTAGGACAATAAAATATCCGCGGCCATGTGGGAATTTTCGGGTATGTCGCGGATCACACCGGTAATGGTGTAATTCTTATTCTGGTTGATGCGGATCGATTTACCCAGCGCATTTGCTGTGCCGAAAAGTTTTTTAGCAGAAGTTTCTGTGAGCACTGCAGTATATGGTTCTTTCAATGCAGTCTTCGGGTCTCCCTGCAGCAATGGATAGGAGAACAGGCGGAAAAAAGCCTCGCTCGTAAAGTAGGTGCGTTCGAGTTTGATAACGCGATCGCCATCTTTGATCACTGAAGCACCGCGGCCTGTCATGGAGACATACTCTTCGATCTCGGGGAATGCGTCTTTAAAATTCCTGCCTGCAGCAAAAGCGCCTGCAGCCCATTGCGTACTCAGCTTGCCGTTGTCGTAACGATCCTGGATCACGCGGTACACCCTGTCTTTCTTCTGGTGAAACTGGTCGTAACTCAGTTCGTAATAAACGTACTGGAGGATAAGCAAACAAGCGGCAATACCTATTGCAAGGCCCAGGATATTGATGATCGCATACGATCTGTGGCGGACAAGGTTACGCCAGGTGATCTTGAAATAGTTTTTCAGCATGGCTATAGAATTATTCTGTTTTCAAACTTTTGACAGGGTTGGTAAGCGCGGCTTTTATAGCCTGGTAGCTCACTGTTGCGAGTGCGATGAACATGGCTGCAAAACCTGCGAGCAGGAACACCCAGCCATTGATCTCCGTGCGATAGGCGAAGTTCTTCAGCCAGTTGTCGAGCGCCAGCCAGGCAACCGGTGCGGCGACCAGGAAAGCTATCAATGCCAGCACCAGGAATTCCTTTGAAACCATCGCGAACAACGACGCGATGCTCGCACCCAGAACTTTCCGGATGCCGATCTCTTTGGTGCGTTGAAGTGTCGCGAAGATGGCGAGTCCGAGTAATCCCAGGCAGGAAATAAAAATCGCCAGCAACGCAAAGCAATTCGCCAGGTCGCCCACCACCTGTTCACTCCGGTATAATTTCTGGTATTCTTCGTCGGAGAACTGGTAGGTGAAAGGAAACTGCGGATTGATGCTCCTGCAAACCTTCTCCATTCCTGCAATCGCTTCTTTCGTTTTCCCGGGTTGTGTCCTGACCAGTGCGCTTCCCCATCCTTTCTCTTCCATGAGCCGGATGATGATCGGGCGAATGGGTTCATGTAAAGACTGGAAATGAAAATCTTTCAACACGCCGATGATCGTGCCCTTATTATCCCAGAAAGTGATGGGACTTCCTACCGGGTGAACAGGTGGTGGGCGACCTGGCGAATTGCTTTGCGTTGCTGGCGATTTTTATTTCCTGCCTGGGATTACTCGGACTCGCCAT
>JGI24806J26614_1000337_pt1 | contig 13577 bp, 12 predicted proteins | sample Kansoi200umMDA_FD_26614 | JGI IMG/M metagenome (IMG submission 26614)
AAGACAAGCCAGAATAAAACAACAAAAATTGCTATAAGAGATATGACTCCTGAACAAACTGCTGAAACCATTAAGAATATTGCTAAAAATATTCGCGAAGGATCATACAAGATGAGAGAGGCAGTAAAAGTTCTCCGCGAGAGTGGTGCGATTGACGAGCTTACAGAGGCGGTTCGTGAAGCTACGGTAGCAGCACGTGATACTGTTAAAGAAATTAGCGATACTGCAAAGGATATGAAAGAGCGTGGTGTAATAAGGGAGACTATTAATGCTGCGGAGGAAACTACCATAGCAGCTCGTGAGACTGCAGAGACTGTAAGGGATACTGTGAGCAGAAGAACACAGCAGCCACAAACATCAACAAGTCAAGCCGAACTGACTGGAAAAACTGCGCGAACAAAAACATCAGAAGTGTCCTCTCGCTAGTTTTTTACAATGGCAACATTATGATATTGTTACTTTGCTTAATTTTTTAAGGCACATATCCATCTCGCTTACCGGAGAAATCTATAATTGAATTATATGCTCGAATTTGATCATATTTCTTTCTATTCTATCAAATTGAATTTTCAATTGATATTAACAAACAGCTGACAGTCATTGGAAATATAACTCCAGTTTCTTTCATTTTATTTTTTTGATAGCCGCTAACTATTGACTGGATTACACTAGATGTTAGTTGAAATATCTGTGAGAATCTTTGTCTTACTTCCAAGGCTCCTCGTACCGTTAATATGGTGATTAACAAGATCTAGTATTCTGCTCTTATATCAGGAATCAGCTTTATATTGGCTAAGCTTATACTGAACATCTTGAAATTTCCGCATGGATCATAATGTCTTAACAATACTAAGACTTCAACCATGTATTGGATTATAAAGCAGTTTGGATAAGAAACGTCGTTCACCTCTATTCATATTTGACAATATGTAACACTGGCATATTGTCTTCATATATTGTTTAAAGTTAGTGAACTGAGTTGCGAATCGTCGGCGGCGAAAAAAGAAAATCTAATAGAATATTCAACTAAATGCAACCGTAATTTATAAACAAGGAATGACACTTTGATTTCTGTATTACTGGCAGCTGCTTGTTAATAAATTTTAAATTAAAATTGAGCATCTTGTCTTTTTTCAAACTTTGTCAACAGTTAAATTATATTAAATTTAGGATATTAGAAAGTAAATGGTTAATTTGTTCAAACGGTGGAAACCAAAAGGGAAGATGTACAGTTTAAGATGCTTTCAATGCGGTTCCGGTTTTCTTTCAAGTTATGATCTCGAAGCACCTATATGTAGTAAATGCCTGCAGAGGGCCAAATCATTGGATTCAACTATCGACAACGAAAAGGTTTGTAGAAAATGTGGGAAAAATGGCGTGATCTACGGAAAACAAGAGTGTCACACTTGCTATTTTGGTTTTGAAAAGAAAGAATCATCTCGATAAGCCCGTCGTCATAGCCTAGTTTGTAAACTATTAATCTGAGAGATAAAATATTGAGTTTTAGTGTGGATTTAGATACAAATAATAGATTATTTTTTACTTATAGCAATTACTCCGCGGGCTGGTTGTATATTAAATTTTACTCCTGTCAGGACACATAAAACATTAGCAAGAAATAGATGGAGCAACTGATGGACAGAAGTAAGTGTCATAGAGATACTTAATTTATTAACGTTATTCTTCTACGCGACCATGGAAGCAATATTAAAAATGAGAGTAAACAAAAATGAAAAGTGGGAGCATATCGCAATATCTTGGAGAACTCATCGGCTAAGCCTAGAATCGCAATGTGGTAAAGTTATTCGACAATGCATCAAGTGGATGAACACGACTCTAGAAATTTAATCTAGATGATCGTTTCTATTATTTGCCTTTCCATTGTACAGCCGTTGGATGCAAGACACAATACGATATTCATGTACGGATACATTAAGAATCGGGCAATTGATTTATAGATCTATAGTTTGATCGATGACTTGTTTTATCACAGCGGAATTAGCGCTGAACTCATATCATTTTAAATTTTTTTTGCATATGAAGATGTCAGGTAATATTTAAAGTCTATCAACTAATGAAAATATCTCATTTATTTGAAAAGAGTGCAAATGCCGATCAATGTCAGATAGATGAAGAGCGGCGTGGTGGCTAATTACATTTCCAGTATTGGTCAAAGCATTAAGCAAGAATAGAATCACGATTAATGCGCCGATAACGGACGCTAAAATTATAATTCTTAATTTTATGTCACTTAATTTGATCTTCTTTTTTCCTTTTTCTGATTGCTCCCTAATCTTCTTCACTGCTTCCTCTTTTCTCTTCTTGGCTTTCTTTGAATTTAGTATAGGTATCTTCTTCAATATTGATCCATCTGTAATGGATTTTTGGATCTCATACAGTAGCACTTCTCCTTGTTTAGATTTTTCATCGAAGAGTTCTAACGCTAAAGAATAGTCATCTTTTTCTTGGCGTGATCTTTTACCTAGACTGCTAGTCCATTCTATAATCCAGGTTTTAGTGAAATCTTGTGGACCTCCTTCTGAATTGTTATCAGTGCTATTATCCAATAGCTTTCTTAAGATTTATTATACAACAATAATTTATAAATACATACCTTTTTGACAATCCAGTTATTCATCCAACTACCACAAATGTAGAAGCGGCACGAATTATGACTGATTATTTTGAGGTAAGTTGAAATTAAGGAATTAGTAGTATCCATTTAAAGTAACAAATTTATTTGTTTGACAGCATTGTGGTATTTCAAACAATTAGTACATAATTAGTCAAAATTATTTGTATACTTACTATGTCTTCAATATTATATTGAGAAACAATAGTTATGATGATGTATTCTAGTTCTGTTTATAAAATTTCATCCAAAGAAGCCTTCTGCATTTGATAAAGCGTTAGATTCTTTTTTCTATATTAGATTCGTATCAACTTTCTAAATGATTGTTATGATCTCCTTTGTTCGCTTTAGCTACACAAAAGCAGTTTTTGAATAGTTAACGATAATTATTTTCAAGGTCTCCTTAATTGTCACTTATACTAATTATATCTACGTAGATGAATAGTCAAGCTTAATTAATCTACGAATTATCTTTTCTGTTCCGTTTGTAATGATATTGTATTATGAAGAAACATCTGGTCGTTATGCTATACTAGGGCAGTAAATCTCTCGCATTCTATGTTGGAAGGAGACCAAAAAATTTTGTCTTTATTACATCGGATACCGGATAGAATATTGATGATCCATGGAAATAAACCAGAGGGTTATTTTATAANGTTTATGGATATAAAGATATATGTTTAATTGTTTCTTAAATCATCTTAGTAANATCAGTAGAGTAACAATATTCTTAATTAATTTTCGGCATTCTTNTCCAGGGTAAGCAATAANAGTATGANCAGATAGATTATTAGTGTCCGTAAACTATCGGCATATCTTATGTCGGGTATTGGAGCATCAAGAACTGTTGCTATTGACGTAGATTCCGTTCTAGCTGATGTCATATCCGTATGGACACATGAGTATAATAAACGCAGACATACCAGAATTACTAAAAGAGAAATCATAGCTTGGGATATTAACAAAATTCTACCTATTAGTCCAGATGATATATATCGACTTTTTAGTTATATATGGAAATATCGCTGGAAAGAAATCCCTCCCACTGAGCCTCACATAGGAGAGATCACGCGAAAAATCCATTGTAAGGGTTATAGAATCTCCATTCTGACAAAGAGAGAAAGGCCAACAGTAGCTTATGTTGCAAAATGGCTTGACTTTCATGATGTTTATTCTGATGATTTGCTATTCGTTTATGATTCTACACCTAAAGCTGAATATCCATTTGATATTCTAATAGATGATGCTCCAAAAAACTTGTTAGATATAGCTCCCCCAAAGTCTGCAATCTTATTCAATCAACCATGGAACAGAGATTTTGATTGGCCAGTAAGAGTGACTTCATTGAGTGATGCAGAAAAAATGCTATAAATAAAGTCAAATTGACTTGAAATGCAAACAAGTTTTCTGTCAACTATCAGTATCGACTCGCAATAACCGACTGTGGATAACCTTGGGAATAAAAGTAGACATTTCCTGACTAATGGAATTTATTTCAAATTCAGATCATACTGATTCGTATTCAAATTTAAAGAGGAATGCGACGAAAAATATAAATCTATTATATATCCTGCTAAACTATATTATTTTTATTATTTTTGGTTTATGTCTCTATTGTATAAATCCAGAAACTTACAGTAATCAAGAATTTAACAATAATTAAGTTTTGCTTTTAAATGCTCCATCTGATTAACTACGAAGAATGGGTTTGTCTATTAATATTTGTCAAAGTAAATGGACAGGTTTAGATGGATTAATTCAACTAGAAAGAGGTCATTAGATAAATTCATCACAGATATATGAATACGTAGGATTAATTCATAGTTAGAATATCTCACTCATGTGACTTGATAATTGATGCCTATGGTAATGTCTATCCATGGTTTATTAATTAGCTAAGTAAAACTCGTGTCTAACATCAGAGGATTAACATTTTAAACAGGATTACTTCATATCCTAAAATCCTAAACATACCTAGGAACTCCGTTCGTCAGATCTGCTTTCATTGCCGCAGTTATGAGACTAGTTTTCTAAGAGGGCTGCATCCTTTCAACATATACTAATAAGTTGAGTGTATTGCTTATAATCCCCATCTACCTTTCCGAGCAATTACTAAAGTATGGAAGGACTCATTCGATTCGACTAACTATTGCTTCTTTTTTAATCATTTAACATAATCTAAAAATCTTACCCACTCAGGGAACCAGAGATCATTTTCTGAAACACCTATACCACGTGCGAGTATTGCAGGCGAATTATAGTATACTGCATCTGCTTTGATGTCCTTTTTCAATGAATCGTTTAGACCGTCTATGGATGAAACTTTCCCGATATACTTGTTTGCAATTAATTCCCTATTCTGTGTATAAAGACCAACCTGACGGCCATCTACTGTTGGAACATAACATACTATAACATAGATATGGCTTACGCCAGCCTGGCGTAAATAATGGATTGTCTCTCTGACCGTGCCTCCAGTTTGGATGGTACCCTGGATGGTCGCTATTTTCCTGTTCTGAACAAGATTGTTTATTACAAATTTTAGCGATTTACCCGTTGTGAGTAATTTATTTTTGCTAATCTGTTCTGAAAAGTCAATCATATGGTCGGAATCGTCATATCTATCTTTAATTATGCCCTCAGAAGCCTCAAAAGTTTTGGAATATTTTTGATACTCATTGCTAAAGCCTAAAGTCATTGGACGAGTATAATCAGGTTCAGCATATGCTGAATCAAGCTCTATATCTTTTGCTAGAAAATTAGCCTGTTCTTTCCCAATATTTTTTCTAATCGAGTAAATACTTTTCCCATTGACTATTGCTGTAACATGAGATTCTCGGATAAATTCAAAAGGATCCATCATCACTCGATCTTTCGGAAGATGAGCAAGAACTTCCAATCCATTTCCCTTACTCAATTTTAATAACTCACCAGGCTCTACATCATTAAAATGCATATTAATCAATGAAGTCCTTAATGAATTTTCAGATGCGATAATTCTCAAAGTCTTGGACTTGTTGGTAGCAGTGACAAGTGGCTTGAAACCACTGCTATTTCTATATGCATAGATATCATCACGCAATTTTAAAATCATGTTGCCTTTCAAATGCCTATCTAAGAACTCTGCTGCTCGTTCTGGATTTTGTTTTTTTATTAATAAATCCACAAATATATAATATATCTTAAAAAGAGAATCTGATTCCTTGCCTTGTCCAATATTAGGATGCAAGTGTAACTTTTCAGTATCTACAAGGAAGCCATCAAGTAATACTTGTATTATCTTCATACTAGGAAATTGCGGTGGTCTCTTAGAAAGATATCCTATTCCATTATCACCACGTAATTTTTCATTCTCAGCAATTTTCAAAATAGTATCGTCTTGGGGAAGTGATCCTTCTCTTTCGGCTACCACCTTTCCTATAGCCATTTTCCAGTATGCTTTACCTCTATGCTGGAGCATTCGCATTGAGTGTGCAAGGTAATAGATTGCGTCCTTGGAAGCATCTGCACCAAGATTGTAAACAGCGACAATTCCCGCCAACTAGAGTAACTATATAGTGTTAATCAGGAAATGGATAAAAATCTTGTCTACATTAACGAATTCTACCTTCAAGAGGTTAATTTTTATTTCTAAAAAATGATTTATATTTTGTTTTCAGAAAATAGATTAATCAATTTTGCTTGGATGTAACATGTGCTAGTTAGTTGTATTATGATAGTAAGTATTATGATAATTACTAATTTTTTTAGGTGTTGAAAGATATTAATCAGGCATATTATTTTCTTATAGTATTATTATGCTCATTGGTATTGTTGGCAAAGCCAATGTTGGAAAGTCTACTTTCTTTAACTCAGCAACAGAACTTACTGCGCAGGCCGCAAATTACCCATTTACAACCATTAATTCAAATTTTGGAGTAGCATACGTCAGACAGAATTGTGTATGTACAGAATTTGGTGTTCAGGACAGTCCTGTTCATTCGATGTGCATTGAAGGCAATAGATTTATTCCAATAAATTTGATTGATATTCCTGGCCTGGTACCGGGAGCTCACCTAGGCAAAGGCCTAGGAAACAAGTTTTTAGATGATGCCAGACAGGCGGACGCTCTAATCCATATAGTGGATGCATCTGGTTCAACAGACAGCGATGGTAAACTTATTAGTCCAGGTACAGGAGATCCGATATCGGATGTTAGGTTTGTAGAAGAAGAGTTTGATAGATGGCTCGCCTCGGTTGTTAAGAGAGACTGGAATAAAGTATCCAGAGAAGCGGAAAATCAGGCACAAAAACTGGAACAAATGCTTGTTAAACGATTATCCGGACTGGCTATTAGGCCGGGTCACATAGCTAATGCTTTAGATGAAACGGGCCTATATAATAAGAAAGCAGTTTTATGGACACAAGATGATATATTTAATTTCTGTAAAATTATCAGGTTAAAATCTAAACCAATTGTTCTAGCCGCAAATAAAGCAGATCTTCCAACAGTAGACAAAAATATTATTGCAATTAAGCAAACAGGTCGTGATGTCATTGTCTGCGCTTCTGAAGCAGAAAATCTACTCAGAAGAGCTGCAAAAAAAGGGGCTATTCATTATCTTCCAGGGGATAATTCTTTTAATATCAAACGAGGAGCTGAGTTAAATGATAAGCAAAAAAAGGCGCTCAGCATGGTAAGTAACATAATTTCAAAGTATGGCTCAACAGGGGTACAAGGAGTGATAAATTATGTCTGCTTCAAACTTCTAAATTTGATAGTGGTTTATACTGTAGAAGATGAGTTTAAATTATTAGATAAAAAAGGCAATATTCTTCCTGATGCACGATTATTGCCACTAGGAGCAACTGCTAAAGATTTGGCTTATATGATTCATGCTGATTTGGTAAAGGGTTTCCTCTATGCCATAGATGTACGAACTAAACAGCGATTAAGTGCAGAGTATAAACTCAAAAACAATGATGTTATCAAAATTGTTTCTGCTACAAGTAGAGGTTGATTATATAAAATGATATCTCTTGGATTAGAAAGCACTGCCCATACATTCGGTTGCTCTGTTATGGAAAAGAAGCCAACCAATAGTAATATTGGCAAAGTGCTTTCAGATAAAAGAGATATTTATAGACCGCCAGAAGGTTCTGGAATACATCCACGTGAGGCGTCTAGACATCACGCAGAAAAATCTTTAGATATTTTGAACCGCTCATTAGAAGAAGCAAGAATCAGTATAAAGGATATAGATATTATTGCCTATTCTGCAGGACCGGGCTTGGGGCCTTGTCTAAGAATAGGCGCGGTGATCGGAAGAACATTATCTACTTTCTACAAAAAACCACTTATTCCTGTTAATCATGCCTTGGGACATATAGAATTAGGAATTATGCTTACACATGCTTCGGATCCTCTGGTATTGCTAGTTTCTGGTGGCCATACAATGATACTAGCCTTCTCAAAAAATAAATGGAGAGTTTTTGGAGAAACTCTTGATATTACTATAGGACAACTGCTCGACCAATTTGGGCGATCATTAGGTTTTGCCTCTCCATGTGGAGACAAGATAGAACAACTTGCAAATGGATCATCCGAAAAATACATGCGTCTACCTTATGTTGTCAAAGGAAATGATGTCTCTTTCTCAGGATTGCTTACATTTGCAAAGAAGCTTGTTCAAGATAAAAAAAATGAATTTTCAGAGATNTGCTATTCAATACAAGAGACGGCATTTGCCATGCTCACAGAAACGGTAGAACGTGCTATGTCATTTACTGGCAAAAGNGAAATGATGATCGTAGGAGGAGTTGCAGCAAATAAGAGACTTGTTCAAATGCTTGAAATTGCATGTAAAAGACAAAAAGGAAAATTTTACATTTGCCCTGTCCAATTCGCGGGAGATAATGGAGCCCAAATTGCGTGGACTGGAATTCTCTATTATAATACGATCAAGAAGGGTGTAACTATAGAAGAATCCTTTATAGATCAATCCTGGAGAATTGATACTGTAGACGTTTGNTGGCGTGATTAACTATCTGCTTATATTGTCATTTTTTTGCTTCTCGATTGCCTTTGCCCACTTGCCATTATTAAAGACGCCAAATTTGTAAAATGTGTGATCAACAATAATTGTAACTTTTTTTATCAAAAAGCCTTCTGTCTTTACAGATGATATTTTATCAAGGCGAATGTCTAAGACTACATCTCCAGTTTTTTTTGAGAGAACAACCATACTTCCCTCAGTCTTTTCGAAGATAAGCCTTCGGTTAGTTAAAGTGAGTATACCATTTCTTAATTTATCTTCTGCGCAATCTTCTTGTAGGATTATTTTCTCTCCACTTCGTTCAATAGCACTCACATTTTTATCTTAAAGCGCAATGATATATTACTATTGCATCAGACAAAGAAACTGCTTAAGAGAGGAGCCGAGGCGGACATTTACCTTGGCAGCTGGTATGGCAAAATAACGATCTCAAAGATTAGGAATGTAAAGTCATATAGGCATAAATCCTTAGATGATCAAATTCGCAAAAGTCGAACAATCAATGAAGCCAATATGATTTCCGCTTCTAAAATAACAGGTGTTGTATCCCCCTTCTTATATTTTGTAGATCCTCTTTATGCAGAAATNATAATGGAATTCGTAGATGGTAAAGTTGCGAAGGATGTGATAACTTCCAGATTGTGCGAAGAGATTGGAAAATACACCGCATTGCTTCATACAAATGATATTATTCACGGAGATCTTACAACATCAAATTTTATCGTCAGTAAAAAATTAGTGGTACTTGATTTTGGNTTATCTTATTATTCCCAGCGTAGGGAAGATCGTGCAGTAGATATTAGATTAATTAAGGAGATATTTAGTAGCGCACATGTGTCATACTATAAAGAAGTTTATGAAGGCTTTCTACGAGGATATTCTGAAGTATGTGGAGAATATGAAACTCAAAAAATCTTGAAAAATGTTTCGGAAATTGAAAGGCGAGGAAGATATACACAATTTATTCAGTAATATCTTAAAACTTTGGACCTTCCTTGCATATGTTGTATTATCATGATGCATATGTACAAACCTTATTTTAATAAAAGAAGTTATCTTGAGTATACTGGGTTTGTACAATCGATTTGAATCCACTGGATGGATTTCTCCTTAAATAAAANTAAATAAGTATTTAAGATACTGAAGAGACTGACTAGTATTAGGTTATATTTCTTGAAACATTTATCAACAAAAAATAATTGAAATACTTCTAGAATTTATATATCGTAAGAAGGAGTAATTATTAGATGAAGTGCCAATGCAGATTGAATCAGAAAATCAGTAAGTACTGTCCTAGTTCTTATCATCTAATTTAATTATTTTAATCTTATTAATTCATAGATATATAACGAAATAGACTGTCTGCGATTGGTTAGGTAAAGTAATTTTGTTCTCCCAGAGATACTACCATCACTATCTTATGCAATTTATTGAATCCTCTATCCAATATATACACACTTATAAAATCTAAGAATATCATTAACTTTCATACACTGACCCACTAGCTGATGCTTTTCAACAAAATATGAATGTCCTTTTATGTCTGATGTTTCCCATTATAATAAATGAAATCNCTTTACTTTGCAAGTAATAATTATAATAAGTATGTAGAGATTCAGCCTGTCTTGCAAAAATATTCGATTGATGTTCATTTTTCAAGAATGAAATTAACTGAAATTCAGTCTAACTTTTTGATCGAAATAGCTATAGAGAAATCAAAATCTGCGTTTGAAAAGATATCAATGCCTATTATCGTAGAGGATGATGGACTCTTTATTGAAGAGTTGAATGGTTTTCCTGGTCAATATTCTTCTTACATTTTTGAAACTATTGGCAATGACGGAATAATAAAATTATTAACCAATTCAAAAANAAGAATCGCTTATTTTAAATCGGTCTTTGTATTCTATGACGGTAAGATTTCACAGAGTTTTGTAGGCGAAACAAAAGGGGAGATAGCTCATAGACCGATGGGTAGAGGCTGGGGATACGATCCGTTGTTTATTCCTAATGGAATCGAACTAACNTTTGGTCAATTAGATGAAGAAAATAGAAAGGAAGACTTTTCTCATCGCACACAGGCATTGATAAAATTTGCAGACTGGTATAACTGCAAAAAAGAGAATATTATTTATTAAATAACATCATCCTGACAATTTAATGAGAATATGGAAATATGTAACTTTATTCCACATTCTCATATAGAGCTGAACAGGGTAGATTTATGCTTAACTGATTTTTTATTTCTTCTCACTTTAATCAGGAGTTAGCAATCTCGGAGTTGAATATTTTTGGTCGTGCTGGTTAACTGTTACGATTATTTTCTGTGCCTGAAATCTTATCACTTGGTTAGTTATATACTTATGATTTTACCTAAAAGATTATACAGTCGATTTCTGGAGTTAAGATATACCAATAAAAACATAATTGGTAAGCGATTTCCCTTATCGAAAATTCAAATATTTAATTTCATGCTGCAGTCCATTTGTACATACCTGATTATTCTATGGAATAGATCCATTAATCCATCTATTGATATATCTCTTTTGATTCTGCATAACTATTATCCTGGAAATTTCACTTTCATCCATTATAGAAAAGTCATCCATCTTGTCATGCAATTGAGAAGCAAAATTACGGATTTCACTCATTTCAAGCATATTGTTTTTCTTAAGTCGTTGAGTAGACATACCAATATGCATGTATGACTTTAGTTCAATGAAGTGCGGATTACCCTGTGTCATCATTTCTGCTAATTCTTCGATGATTTTTGTATTATCATTGTACTCTCTAATCATTGTCATTCTTAGGACTGTTCGAGTATCCACTGTTGCAAGAAATCTCAAGCTTTCCCACCATCTTTCCCACGCGTCTTTATGACGTGGTCGGTTAATGGTGTAAAACATCTTTCTATTGGATGCATTTGTTGACAAATATAGTTGTGTAGGCAACGCATCCTCATCAGCCAATCTACGAAGCATTAGCGGTTCCTGACCATTTGTTACTAGGAAGATAGATTTGGTAGCCTTCAAGTCTTTTAGATATCTTATTAATTGAGGCAACTTTGGATACATCGTAGGTTCGCCAGATAGTGAAATAGCATAGTGAGTAGGAAGCAAAGACTCATCTAGCTTTTTTTTCTCGTTCTTATGATTTCCATAGAAACCGTTGATCAATTTCTTTCTCTCATGCAATAATTTCTGTACAATAATATCAGGTTCGTCCACTAACTCTGTAGGCATTTCCAAAGTATCATAAAATTCAGTTGGACGCCAACAATATACACATCTGTTCTCGCAGTTCATAGCAGCTGGAGTCATTTCCATACATTGGTGAGTCGAAATTCCATAGAACTTATGCTTATAGCAATTTCCTTCATTTGCAAATGACTTTTTTGTCCAATGACATAGTTCGACAGCGGAATGGTTATACACTCCGTACTTTGCCTTCTGTAATTTTGATTTTATGGGTAACGTAATTTGGATAAGATTGTTTTCGGTCGTATGCGATATGTGTTCGTCAGAACAACTCATTAGGATGATTATTGAATAGCAGCATTTAAAGTTTGCAATTTTTGAAAAGCATGAGAAATCTATATCTAATAAGATGTTGTGTATTGTTCTAGAATTCTGAAATTTTTAAAAGGTTGCGTTCTGTCTAGAAATACGTGCATATATTAATATAAATAAATAAATAATTAAATAATTAAAATATAACTCTATCAGATATTTGGGCTGTGTTAACTTGAACAATCACCTTTTTATTATGATAGTCTACAAAAAGATTGAACCAGTTGATAATATGCTCTAGTCTACACTTCTCTTTTCTACATAGAAAATAATCATCAAAACATTCTGTTCTGTCTTTTATGTATTGGATTCTTGTTCAATGATATTTTTTTCATATAGTGAATGTAGATGATGTTTTATTTGCAGGAATTTACATGCTTACGGATACCATGTCCTACCATCATCAGTAGAAAAGGGGTATTTTCCGTACTTCTTTACTAAAGAACGTAGCAAATGTATGTTCTGCAACAAACATGTGTTTCTTTCTGCTGAAATATTATGAATATGAAGAAGAATATCCTTATCTTTTGGCTTAATGGCAACAACCCATAACCAAAAGTAATCTTTTCCTACTTTAATTTGAGTTTCATCAACTATAAATTTGGATATTTTCATTCTGTTGTAAAATATTTTTTCTGGTTTGTACTTCTGCATCCATTTCCAAATGGAGACATGACTTCTTTCTTTAAATCTGGATAAGGCTTTTGCTGTATTACGATATGAAAGACCAAGAAAGTACAGGCATAAACCATAACCAATGTCATTTGCAGATGTTCTATTTCTTTAGGTAAGTATTAATACAAGAAATAGAGAATGTCTGTAGCTATAGCTTTTATTGTTAAGAGCCGATATTTGTTTCTATCTAGTTATATTCTAGTTTACATTCGTCTTGAATGGAAGGATATGGTCAGTAGTGGAATAGTAATAGAGGAATATGTGTCTGTATATTTAATAGATACCTCAGGAATGGTTTTGGAATATTTTCTAAATTTCTGAATATATTCCATATGTTGTATCGGAAATAAGAGATGTTTTTTAATAAAGTCAGCAATCTATCAACTTACTACAAATCATTGTAAGATAAGATTGAGCAGTCTCAGCAGGACTTAGAATATTATGTCACATCATTATAGGTAACAAGATCACATTTTTAATAGTCAAATACTGGATAATTGCTATAGTGTGATGATCGACACTAATGAAATAATGAATATGGGACTCGAACTTGTAAATTGGAAGAGGATACCTCCAGATAGTGCGATTCATGTCAAGGGGAAAAAAATCCATAAAGTCTTGATTGCAGTTGATGTGACGTCTGCCGAAATAATACTTGCAAAAAAT
>JGI24806J26614_1000338_pt1 | contig 13562 bp, 8 predicted proteins | sample Kansoi200umMDA_FD_26614 | JGI IMG/M metagenome (IMG submission 26614)
AATCTTCCAGCCATTTAAACTCCTTCAACCCGGGTTTAAAGACCATAGCGTTATGCATCCTTTCCGCATCCGTTTTATATGAAGTAGCCCTAATGAATTCTTCGAACTGTTGATTGGTAGTTTCCCTTTTTGCAATTGAATAACTATTGACATTGACGTTACGCAAAGGATTGAGAAGATGGTCTTTTTTACCAATTGTATACACACCATTTGCAATTATCGCAAAATTGGTGTCCTGCGCCCGCAGAGTAATCGTCGAAAAGAAGCACGCAAAACAGAAAAGAAAGGTTTTACTTTTTATCTGCATGATAAAAATCGGTAGCTCTTTTTATGATCAGCTCTTCATTGGCTATGTTATAATTCAGGTAATTCTGATAGCTGGTGTTTTCTGCATATAACTTTTTATAGGAGCCAGAAAGAAGGAAGGGTTCATATTCGTTGTCCTTCATCAATAGCATCAGCAGGCTGAGAAGGTCAAGATCCTTTACGGCAGTGTTCGCTTTGTAAGCCGCAATGATATCCGGAATCATTTCCTTTGCATTTACCTCCAGTATTGCCTGCTTGAAGTTTACTCCTGCCTTCTTCGTTCGCGCCATACTTTCTCTCATTAATGCAATGACCGAATCCCGGTTACCGCTTAAGAATTTTGTTTGCCGCTCACTCCACGCAAATTCATCAAAAGCATCCGGTATGTAGGCAAAGATCTTCAAATGCTCATTTTTCGGTGCGGGTATGTAATCGCAATTCTGGCTGTACGATTCAGCATGGATCATGTGGTAGGTAAACTTTTCCCGGAGCGACAACGATTCATAATCTTTTAAACTGAGGGCTTCATTATCCTCCCCATCTGATTTTATTTTTGGAATTAGTGCCCGCACTTTAATTATTCCGTATGGCGGTACCGTCAGGCGGTGGCGGTAGTCATGATATGACTGAGTTTGTTTATCATCNTNCNGATNTCGCCAGGCCTTTGAGAGAAAACGCTAATAGAAATAAGGATAAAAAAAAAGGAAAGGGTAATTTTCATAGTCGCTATTTGTTTTAAAGGTATATCAAAATAGGCTCTTCCGCAAAGGCCCGATGATCAAAGAGTCTCATGTTAAATCTCTTGTCTTTTGTGTCTTCGCGGGAAACCTTAGACCACAACATTCACCATCTTTCCTTCCTTATAAATAATTTTCTTCGGTGGTTTTCCTTCCAGCCATTTTTGGATCACCTCGTTTGACAACACGATTTGTTCCACTTCAGACTCTGCAGCTCCCAATGCAATATTAATCGTAGTACGCAGCTTGCCATTTACTGAAATGGGATACTCTTTGCTGCTCTCTTTCAAATATTTTTCTTCAAGCACCGGATACCCTATGCTTAAAATGCTTACGGTATGATCCAGCCGATGCCAGAGCTCTTCGGAAATATGCGGAGCATACGGAGCTAAAAGGACCAGCAACTTTTCAAGTATTTCTTTCTTATGGCACTTCATATAAAACGGATGCGGAAAGGATGCATAACGCTATGGTCTTTAAACCCGGGTTGAAGGAGTTTAAATGGCTGGAAGATTCAACAGCGTCTTGGCGATATCCGAACGGGATCAGTCGCGGGGGTATTGAAAATAAAATGAACCATCCGGTCACTTGCATCAGCTACAGCGATATTATGGCCTATTGTAAATGGGCGGGAGTGCGACTACCTTCGTTGGAAGAATGGGAAGTGGCGGCAAGGGCCGGTTCATCAACCGATTACTTTTTTGGAAAGAACAACAGTACAATTTCAAAGTATTCCAATATCTGGCATGGAAGAAATCATTTGATTGCGGATAGTTCAGATGGTTATATGTATACATCGCCCGTCGCAAGTTTTGCTCCCAATAAATGGGGACTGTATGACATCTATGGAAACGTATTTGAATTTTGTACCGGTAAGTTAAAAGAAAATGAAAGCAGTACGATCGCCCATGCCCGGGGCGGCTCGTGGTGGTGCAGCCGGAATGCCTGTAATTTTTTCAATTCCTATGATATCGGACGGGTGAATATCCACGCATCATTTAGCAACCAGGGGTTTAGAATTGTCAAATGATATTTGTTGTTGGAATAATAAAATCGTTGGTATGAAAAAAATCAGTGTCATATTTGTTTGGCTTTTTTATTGCCTCGCTTTATCAGCGCAGGAATTAAATGTAATGACCTTCAACATTCGCTACAACCGGCCTGCAGATAGCCTGGATGCCTGGCCTTACAGGAAAGATAAAGTTTCCTCGCAAATACATTTTCATGAAATAGATCTTTTGGGTGTACAGGAAGCATTGCATGACCAGATGACGGATCTGCAATCCCGGTTGCCCGGATTCAAATATGTCGGCAGAGGTAGAGATGACGGAAAAGAAAAAGGAGAGTATTCAGCAATTTTTTATGACACAACGAAGCTGCAGTTATTGCAAACAAAAATGTTTTGGCTATCACAAACACCGGAAGTACCCGGTAGCAAGAGCTGGGACGCCGACATCACAAGAATAGTCACATGGGCCAAATTCAGACACAGGAAAACAAAAAAGATATTCTTTGCCTTCAACACTCACTTCGATCATATTGGCCAGGTGGCAAGAAGAGAAAGTGCAAAGATGGTGTTAAACCGGATCAAAGAAATAGCCGGAGAAATTCCGATCGTGTTTACGGGTGATTTTAATTCCAGACCTTCTGAAGAGCCTGTTATGATCATTACTGATAAAACCAATCCTCTTCATTTAACTGATTCAAAGGAAATTTCCCGGACTCCTCATTACGGTCCGACAGGCACAGCCAACGCATTTCAATCTAAGGAAAGAGATGATGATCCCATCGATTATATATTCCTCAAAGGAAAATGGAAAGTATTGACACATGCTACGATATCCGAAACATGGGGCGGCCGATATGCTTCCGATCATTTCTCAGTGATGGCTAAAATAAGTCTGTGATACCAAAAAATTATTACGAGTGGTGATAACTGCTTCAGTTTCGGTCGTAATTTGAACGCCCAAAACTGATTTGCATGAAAAAGCTTTATACGATTGCCGCTTTACTATTTTCGGTACAATCATTATTTGCACAAGATTTTTCTGCCTATTTCCTTTCCAATCCCTGTCTTACTCCCGACGGGCAAACTGTCATCTTTAGTTTTGAAGGTGATCTGTGGAAGGCTACTATTAATGATGGACGAGCTTCCAGACTTACAGCCATGCAGGGTTACGAGACTAACGCCAAAGTTTCTCCTGATGGAAAATGGATCGCATTTACCGGCAGGCAATATGGAAACCCTGATGTATTCATAATTCCGGCCAACGGTGGAGAAGTGAAGCAGATTACGTATCATAGCGGCACCGACGAAGTAGCAAGCTGGAGCTGGGATTCAAAATACATCTATTTCAACAGCAACCGGATGGGACAAATATCCGGATTCAAAGTATTGGTAAGCGGAGGTACGCCGATAAGAGTTTTTAGCGATTATTTTTTTCAATTCGACCACAACTTGATTGAACATCCATCCAGCGGCGAAATATTCTTTAATGATACATGGGAAAGCAGCAACCAGGTGCAACGTAAAAGATATAAAGGGCCTTTCAATCCCGATATACAATCCTTTAATCCAAAAACTAAACAGTATAAAAAATATACCGACTGGCAGGGAAAAGACTTTGGAGCTACAATTGACCGGAATGGCAACATCTATTTTATCTCCGATGAGGCAAATGGAGAATATAATCTTTATGCTCTGGAAAACGGAAAGAAGAAAGCGTTGACCAGGTTTTCTTCATCTATCAAAACTCCCTGTGTAAATGCAGACGGTGGAAAGATAGTGTTTGAGAAGGATTACCAGCTATGGATCTACGACGTAAGGACAGCTAAGGAAAGCAAGTTGGAAGTTTCTATCATCCGGAATAATGTTTTGCCAAAAGAAAAGGATTTTGACGTGCGGCCCGGAAATGTTGTTGCCTATGATGTATCAGCGGATGGAAAGAAGCTGGTATTTTCTTCCCGGGGTGAATTGTTTGTAAGTGATATCGAAGGAAAGTTTATTCAACAGATCAATCGTGGTTCAGCGGAACGTGTGAGGGAAGTCAAGTGGCTGAGTGATAATAAAACAATTCTGTTTAACCAGACGTTGGATGGTTACACGAACTGGTATACTATCAGGGCGGACAGTACCGGCAACAAACCCAGGCAACTTACCAGCGACAAAAAGAACAACCGCAATATTGTCCTGAATAAAAAAAGAACACAGGCTGTCTATCTCAGCGGTCGTGATGAAGTTCGATTAATGGATTTAAGGACCAGGCAAAGTAAAACGATCGTCAGGGATGAGATCTGGGCTTTGCAAGCCAGCGAACCTGGCTTTTCTCCTAATGATGAGTTTGTTTTGTTTACCGCTAAAAGGAATTTCGAAGACGATATTTTAGTTTATAATATCAAAGAAAACAAAACAATAAATCTTACGAATACGGGTGTCACGGAAACCGCGCCGATATGGTCCGGCGATGGAAAATATATTTATTTCACTTCACAACGGTTGAAGCCTGCTTATCCGTTCGGCATGACCAGCGCAAAGGTTTATCGTGTGCCTTTGGAAAAACTCGATGAGCCTTACAGGATGGATAAATACAATGAGCTTTTTAAAGAAGAAAAAAAGGATACCACGAAGAAAACGCCAAATCCTGATTCTCTAAAATCGATATCGATAGATACCGATCTGATTATGGAAAGACTGGAGCAGATCACACCTTCTATCGGGGCGCAATTTCTGCAGGCTGTTTACCAGAAAGGGGATAAGACCACAGTTTTATATACGAGCAATCATGGAGAAGGGCGCAACTCTCTTTGGAAAACGGTGATCGAACCTTTTGAACAGAATAAGACGGAAAAGATTGTAAATACTGACAATAATTTCAGTTTTGATGTTGTTGAAGTAAGTGACAAACTATACGTATTATTTAATGGCACGATAGCAAAACTGAACCTTGAACAGAACAAAGTTGATCCTATCAGCACTAATTATATTTTCCGCTGCAATCTTTCGGAAGAATTCAACCAGATGTTTTATGAAGCCTGGGCACAAATGGAAGAAGGGTATTACGATGATAAATTTCATGGGCTGGACTGGAAAAAAACTAGAGATTATTACAAACAGTTTTTACCTCATTTAAATACGAGGGCCGACTTAAGGGTGATGTTGAATGATATGCTGGGTGAACTCAATTCATCACACCAGGGCTTTGGCACATTCGGCGATGATGAAACCATTTCTTTACAAAACCAGACCATGGAGACCGGGATTATGTTTGACAGTGTGGATCCATATAAAGTGAATTATATAGTTCGCCGGTCGGTGGCCGACAGGAAGGCGATCGATGTGAGGCCCGGTGATGTCCTTGTAAGAGTAAATGATGAAGAAGTTGACAAACGAATGAACAGGAATTATTACTTCACTGTTCCTTCGAGAGACAGGGAGTTGCGGCTTACATTCAATCGCAACAGCCAGATGATAAATGTAAAAATTCATCCGCAGGCCACTTTGGGGAATAACCTTTATGACGAGTGGATCGATGCGAACCAGAAGAGAGTAAATGAAAAAAGTAAAGGCCGTATCGCTTATGGGTACATGAAAAATATGGGGCCGGGGGAATTAGATCAATTCATAATTGATATGACACAGGAGCTCACTAATAGAGATGCATTGATTTTTGATATCCGTTACAATACAGGGGGCAACGTACATGATGAAGTGTTGAAATTTTTATCACAACGAACTTACCTGCAATGGAAGTATCGTGAGGGAAAGCTGACGCCACAATCAAATTTCTCGCCCAGTGATAAACCAATTGTTTTATTGACGAATGAGCAATCACTTAGCGATGCAGAAATGACCTCACAGGGTTTTAAGGCATTGAAACTTGGTAAGATTATCGGCAATGAAACGTATCATTGGATCATTTTTACCAGTGGTGTTGGTTTGGTTGATGGATCATCCATTCGGATGCCTGCATGGGGCTGTTACACACTTGATGGAAAGGATCTTGAGTTCAGCGGAGTACATCCGGACATTTTAGTCATCAATACATTCGAAGACAAAGTGAATGGACGTGATCCGCAACTTGATCGGGCGATTGAGGAAATTATGAAGCAGTTGAAATAAGAAGTCAGAGGTCAGAAGTCCGACGTTAAGAGACTAAAGGTAAGAGAAGGAATATTGAACTTAAGACGAGCACTACGACATCTGATTTCAGACATCATTCTTTCTTTACAAAACGCACCATCGCACTGCTTCCTTCGGTGCTTTCAAGTCTCGCATCATACCGGTTTTCTCCAACCATTACTATCATATAAGATGTGTTGGGAGGAATAGATCCAAGATTTTCGGCGACCATTATTAATTCATTGGTGGCGCTCAATTCGCTTACAGCTAGTTTTATTGTATAAGCGTTCCCGGTCAGGCGAATGTGCTGGAAAATAAGTTTATCGTTCAGAAAAAGAGAGATGGAATCGCCATCTATTTCTGCATTATCATAGAAATGAAGTTGAATTGAATCTCCGGTTACCGGAATTTCTTTTACAAAGGTTTTTTTACGGGTTACAAATTTTTCCTCGACCGTCTGCGGCTTCACCGGCTCAGCAATTTTTATCACGGGTTTTGTCTCTTCTTTCGGGGGTTTGGTAATCACGATCGGGTCCGCAGGTCTTATAACAACCGGTTTTTCTTCAGTAATAATCCTTGGAGACTCTTCTATTGCAACCGGGTTTTTTGTAAGGTGTTCAACGCTATCTATTAAATCCGGGTCGTTGGCGCCGACAAGATAATTGTCAATTACACCATCCCATTCATCATTAAACGAGCCAGCCGTAATCTTATCGAGATGCAGGTCTCCTTTGGGGTCTTCGTCTTCTGGCTTACCTGCTTTTCCGTCAAGCATCATTTTACCTCCACCGGGACAATTAAAATCAGCCCGCGAAAGTAATGGCATCCTTCCGGGTGTTGTGACATTGTACTTTCCTGATTTCTCTTCGATCAATTGATCATCCCACCAGACGGCTTCATTGGTAGTAGCATCAAAATAACCCTTGATACTGTAGCGGCGATAATTATTTGCCGATTCGTAATAATAGGAAGTGCCGGTAAGGCTGTCACCATTCTGGATGATCTTTACTTCCGCTTTCTGCCTGTTTATTTTTCCTTTCCACACGCCGGTGATCATTTGCGAATTGCCCATCACCGAAAGCAACAAAAAGAGAATGAAACAGGGAGTTTTCAGGTGCATGTTTTTTGCCATATAAAGGGGAAGGAATAGTTTTTAAAACGGAAAGATCAGGCTGATAGTATTTGAAAGCGACAGATATTATTAAACACGGGACTTTACTAATCTGTAACTCAAAACAATAGATTTATTTGTGAAAAACAGCCTAAAAAGATGATTGCCATGAGCGAAAAAATAGATAACTTTCAAGGGTAAAAGTCCCCTCCGGACCGCCGAACAACCACTTCTTAAATTGTAAACTCTGCTTATGAGAAAAGTCTACACTGGATTTCTTTGCCTATTATCGTTTATTTTCACAAATATCAGTTCGAACGCTCAGGTTAACACTTACATTTTCACTTCAACTGCTGGTGCGTACACTCCAATAACGGGAGGTACTTTGGTAGCGAATGCAACTGCTGCGACTGGCGCCGGAGCATTAGATGATGTGAACTATCCGCAACCAGCCGGTTCTATTCCATTCAACTTTACTTTTAATGGTGTTGTCTATACAAGTTTTAATATAAATTCCAATGGATACATCACGTTTGGAGCTACTCCGCCCCCTGCGGGGTTTCCCTATACACCAATCTCTGATGCCACAGCTTACGCGGGCGCAGTTTCAGGATTCGGTAATGATATCCGGGGCGTCTATGCAACAACGGCCGACAGAACCACGGCAAGCAATCAACTTACTAACGTTGCAAACGTCGGATTGATACAAGTAGGCGATGTAATATCCGGTACAGGCATTACTGCAGGAACAACTGTTTCTGCCATCGCAGGAAATGTTATCACTATGTCTGCTGCAGCTACTTCAACCGGGACCGCTGGTACTGTAACTTTTATTACTGGGGAGCTCAGATACGAAACCATTGGAAGCGCGCCCAACAGGATACTCGTAATTCAATATTCACGGTTCCAGCGTTATGCTACCAGTAACTCGTCATTTAGTTTTCAAATCAGGTTAACTGAAGCGGGTGGCATATCAACGTCCCAGGGTGTCAATATTGTTTATGGTCCCGTTATTCCGTCCGCTGCAACAACCTACCAGGTTGGATTGAGGGGAGCTTCTAATGCAGATTTCAATAACAGGACCACAACAACCGATTGGGCGGCTACAACGCCCGGTGCAACGAACACCGCTACAAATACATTGAGTCCGACGGTTTTTCCTGCATCAGGATTAACCTATTCATGGGTACCTCCTCCGCCCTGCGTACCTGGATCCCTTGGCGGCGGAACAACTCAAGGTCCTGCCGGTGCAGTTTGTCCCGGTACAAGTTTTACCCTGTCTGTAACAGGAGCCAGCTTCGGAAGTGGGTTGACTTATTTGTGGGAATCTTCCAATGATGGATCGCTATGGGGCACAACAGGAGTAACAACACAAACATTAACGACAAGTACATTGACAAATATGTACTACCGGCGCAAGATGACTTGTTCCGGCGTTGACGCATATTCCACAGCCTTGTTGATTACAGTATCCGCGCCCCTGGCGCTGCCTTTAACAGAAGGATTCAATACTTCAGGAACAGCGGTGTTTCCTACATGCTGGACTCAACAATTTGTAGTTGGCGCAGGCAATATAACTTTCCAGACCAGTTCAACTAACCCTACGACGGTTCCGTTTGAAGGTACCAGATTTGTGTGGTGGAACTCTTATAGTATAGGCAATAACAATGAAACCCGGCTCGTCACACCGGCGATTGTGACTACGGGGACGGCAAGTGTTAACGTTGAGTTTTACTGGAACAACGATAACAGGACTGTTTATAGTACCGGGCAGTACCTTCTCGAAGGTGTACAGGTTCAATATTCATTGAATGGAACTACATGGGTTGACGCCGGAAGTTTCATACCTCGTCATGATCCTTCATTGGTAGCCGGAACGAATCAGTGGAAACTAAAGAAAGTGACTTTGCCGGCTGCGGCGGGTAATCAACCCTCTATTCTTATCGGATTTAAATTTCATTCCAGCTTTGGAGACAATTGCAGTATGGATGCCGTTAATATACTTGCAACTCCTCCTTGCGTTGAGCCTTCTGCATTGAACGCAACAAATATCACTACAACATCTGCTACGCTCAACTGGACAGCTTCACCGTCTGCACCAACAGGAGGCTATCAATGGGAATTAAGAACATCGGGTGCAGCAGGCAGTGGCGCAACTGGGCTAGTTGCAAGTGGCACTACAACAACTTTAGTTACGACCGCCAACGTTGCAAGCCTTACCGCCAATACGACGTACACATTGTATGTCCGTTCCGATTGCGGTGGCGGAACTTTTAGTGTATGGAGTCCCGGATTTGCCTTTAATACTCTATGTAATGCTGTAACCACATTCCCCTTCACTGAAACTTTTGAAAACGCAAGCCCAAGCCGTTCGTGCTGGACCACGAGTCTTGTTAGCGGTACAGTAAACTGGACTTATGGTGCCGGCGCCGGTAATGGTGGTAATATAACTACGGCACATGGAGGCACAGTCAATGCAAGACACTATGGAGCCAATAGCGGAAGTGTCGCAAGACTAATTTCTCCGGCATTAAATTTTTCAGCAATGCCCGCACAGGGAGCGCAAGTAACGTTCTGGTATGCTAATCAAAACTGGTTAGGTGATCAAAATCAGCTACGCATTTATTACAAAACATCTGCAGCCGGAGCATGGACGCTTATTCCGGGTGCAGTTTATACAACAGATGTTGGGGTATGGACAGAAGTAGAGCTGATGTTACCCTCCTCAGTTGGTCCAACGGATTATTATATAGCGTTTGAAGGGACCGAATTATTCGGATGGGGTGTTGCGGTTGATGATGTCACGATTGCAGTTGCACCAACATGTCCTAAACCAACGGCTGTAACAGCGCTTGGAATTTCACCAACAGAGGCGGTCGTGAACTTTACTTCTCCCGGTAACGCCTTTATTGTTGAATATGGGGCGCCTGGCTTTACCCCTGGAACAGATAATACTCCCGGAGTTGGCGGAACGTTGGTATTTGGAGCGAGCTCACCTATTAGTGTTGGTACTTCTCCTCAAACTCCGCTTACACCGAATACAACTTATGATTTTTATGTCAGGCGTATATGTATACCCGGTGTCGATTATAGTGTCAACGTGAAAGCTACAGCGACAACATTATGTAATGCAGTGAATATTCCATACCTGCAAAACTTCGAATCTGCTACGCCACCCGCTGGTTTCCCAACATGTACCAGCATGCAGGATGTAAATGGTAACAGCGGCCCTGATGGTAATGTAACAGGCGGCCGGTGGACCACGTTTACAGGAACGAGTACACAGACATATGTATCACCGACAAAAGTGTTGAGATATTTATATGATCTGCCTAACCCGGCAAGGGGTGCAGATGACTGGTTCTATCTACAGGGATTGAATCTGACAAGCGGCACCACATATCGTTTGAAATTCTTCTACAAGGGTTCCGATGGCCCAACCTGGATTGAAAGATTGGAGGTAAAATATGGAACATCAGCTCAGGCCAGTGCAATGACAAATCTTTTGTATACCAACAACAATATCGCGACGGCAATAGCCAGTCCATGGGATTCAGCAATTGTTGACTTTTCTCCTGCGGCAAGCGGCGTTTACTATATTGGCTTCCATGCTATGTCGCTTCCGGACCAGGCATTCTTGTATGTCGATGATATCAGTGTGAAGGTAGCTCCATTGGTAGATGTTGGTGTAACCGGATTAACTCTTCCATCATTGAACTGTCCGACGAATGGAGTCTTTGTCCAGGCAACAGTAACAAACTATAATACAACGACGCTGAACTTTGCAACTTATCCGGTTACTGTTACCGCGAATATTACAGGCGCTGGTACTGGTACGCTGACAGCCCTTATAAATTCAGGTTCGTTGGCGGCGGGAGCATCCATGAGCGTGTATCTCAATCCGTCATTTAACTTCTCAGCCGGCGGTATATATAACATAACTGCAACGACTTCGACGAATCCGGCATCGAATGATCCGGAAACTGGAAATGATTCTTATACGACTTCCGTCAATGTAAATCCGAATCCGGCAGTCCCCGTAATATCTCCTGTATCTCCGGCAATTTGTGCAGGAACGCCGATACTATTAAGTACACAATTCACGGCATCGCCACCACCGGTTAGTGTACCCATTACTTCGGGAACCATAACAGTAAGCATTCCGGATAATAGTCCTGCGGGAGTATCGCATACAATTGCGGTCAGCACAATTCCGGCAGGAGCAACCGTTACAGGTTTAAGTGTAACGATAGATAAGATTGCTCATACTTATGTTGGTGATTTGATCATAAACCTCAAAGCACCTAATAATAAAATACTAAACCTGTTTAATCAAAGAGGTGCGGGCGGTGACAGCCTTATCAGCACAACGATAAGCTCAACAGCTACGCAGTCTCTCGCGGTAGGAGCAGCACCATTCACAGGTACGTATTTGCCTGACGCTAATGCGGCGAACGCGCCGACCGGGTTTGGTCAAACTGTTGCTTCATTCCCACTATTATATGCAGGACTTCCCGGAAATGGTAACTGGACTCTTGCAATAAGGGATAATGCCGGTCTTGATGTTGGTATATTACGCGGATGGACACTCACCATAACGTACCAGATACTGACGCCAACGATAACCTGGACACCGGTAACAGGGTTGTATACGAATGCGGGGGCAACGACGGCCTATACGGCGGGCAGCAATGCTTATTCCTTGTATGCTAATCCGGCGGCGACAACTACGTATACAGTAACAGCTACTACGGTTGCTGGTTGTACATCATCAGCCAGTACAACGGTGACAGTGAATCCATACCCGGTAGTTACGATAGGGAGCATACCGGATACAGTTTGCATCAGCGATCCGTTGATAGCACTGTTAGCGACACCGGTTGGAGGTAGCTGGAGTGGAGTAGGAGTATCAGGGACTAATTTTGTACCGCCGGCAACAGCAGTGGGAACGTATATACTGAGTTATAGTTATACCAATGCATTTGGATGTACAACTACATCAACGAAAAAGATAGTGGTCAAGGATTGTCCTGAAAGGTTGATCCTGTTACGGGATAACGCCTTGTTGTTGTATCCCAATCCGAATAACGGTCAGTTCAATATCAGGATCAACAGTGTATTGTATAATAATCTGGTGATGAAAGTATACACCAATACGGGAGTATTGGTAAAGACCCAACAGCTGGGCGGTCTTGCATGGGGTCGTGTAGTACCGATCGATTTGACAAATCTTCCGGGTGGAGTGTACATGGTGAAGTTCTATTATGATGGAGGAGCAAGAACAGCAGAAAAGACATTCAAGGTGATCATCGGTCATGAGTAAGAAACAACGAAAATAAATTGACCACTACATCCCGTCCCGATTCAGTTCAGGACGGGATGTTTTTTTATTAAAAATTTGCATTTTTCATAGCTGCGAAACCCAAAAATTGATTTCGTTTTGATTCCTAAAAAAGAAATATCTTTCCGTACTAATGTCCTACAGGACAACCAAAACATTTACAACTAATCTTAAACTCTGCTTATGAGAAAGATTTACTCAGCTTCTCTTTCCCTATTTTTTTTGCTTGTTTGGAACGGCCAATTAAAGGCACAGGTTAATAGCTACGGATTTGTTCAATCATCAGGCACATATGCACCCATCAGCGGGACAACGGTTCATGCATCAGGATATGACGATGCTGTTGTAAATGTGACGATCCCTTTCTCGTTCACTTTTAATGGAATTGCCTATACGGCAGTTAATGTCAGTTCAAATGGATTCCTGACATTTGGTGCAACGGCTCCTTCAACAATAAATTATGCGCCAATTTCAAGTACGGCCACATACAGTGGTGCCGTTGCTTGTTTTGGGAGAGATCTAATCAGTAATGCAACTACTGTCGAGCAAACTACCACAGGCAGTGCCCCAAACAGACAATTTGTTGTGCAATGGAACAATGCAAGAAGATATAACCTGGGCGCAGTTGCCGGAGATGTGCTGAATTTTCAAATTATACTGAATGAAACCTCCAATACGATCCAGGTCGTGTACGGTACATGTACTGCTACCAGCACAACAGCTTTAACTTGTGAAGTCGGTTTAAGAGGCGCTACGAATGCCGATTTTAATAACCGATCAACGACTACTGATTGGAATACCACAACGCAAGGTGCGGTTAACAATGCAAACTGTACGTCTTCCAATACAGTAATGCCGGTTTCAGGATTGACATTTTCATGGCTGCCCCCGACTCCATGTGTTGCAGGCTCATTGAGTGGAGGAACTACTGTCGGACCCGGTACACCG
>JGI24806J26614_1000339_pt1 | contig 13555 bp, 5 predicted proteins | sample Kansoi200umMDA_FD_26614 | JGI IMG/M metagenome (IMG submission 26614)
CCTCGGCCCGGTCAAAGGTAGAGTNANCGGCGCCAAGACAGCCGTTGTCATGATGAACACATCCGCCGCTAATCTTTACGGTTTTACCATTAAGCTGGAAACCTTTTTCCGGCGTGAATTTTATTGAGCGGATGCCAAAAGTGATCTTTGTATCATCTATTTTTTCATTACCTTTTAATACCTGGATTTGGGCCTGATATAAATAAGGGGTTTCCGGTGTCCATAATAATGGCTTCGATACTTTTATAATTTGAGTAACTTCTTTTTCACTGTGCGCCGGTAACTCTACCTTTGTTGTATTATTTCCCGCATCTTTAAAGCTTCCGGATAGCAGCCGGGTGTTAACAGCAATGCGCTGTGGAAAGCCGGTTTCATTTTTTATCGTAGCCTTAACCTGCACAGAAGCCTGCTTTGAAGAAACTTTGGGTGTTGTAATGGCTACTCCCCAATCGGCTATGTGCAAGGGATTGGTAACATCCATCCACACATGGCGGTAGATCCCGGAACCACTATACCACCTGGAGTTTATTTGCTGTGAATTATCCACATGTACGGCTATCACATTGTCTTTGTTAAAATCCAGGTATGGGGAAAGATCGTACCTAAATGATGAATAACCATAAGGCCGGATACCAAGTGATTTACCATTGATAAAAACCTCCGAGTTCATGTAAATGCCCTCAAAATAAACGGATACGCTTTTTCCTTTCCATTCAGGAGCTACCTTGAACGTTTTTCTGTACCAGCCAATGCCTGCCGGGAAATAACCGCCTGCACCTCCTGTTGGATTTTTGGGGCTTACGCTCCCTTCAATGCTCCAATCATGCGGCAAGTCAAGGTTACGCCAGGCATTATCTTTAAAATCCCGTAACCGTGCCAACGAATCATCGCCCAGGCTAAATTTCCAATTGTAATCAAACAGTTGTTTTCGCTCGGAAGACTGGGCGAAACTTACAACATTGTAAGCCAAAAACAAGATGACTATTGTTATTTTTTTCATAAAAGTAGTATGCTTAAAACAGTTATTTAACTGTTATTTGCGCTTTACGAATGATATTACGAGATGAATTACCTAACTCAAGAACGTATTCGCCGGCTTCTGTGTTCCAGCCTTTTTTTGCTTCATCATAAAATGCCAGATCTGCAACTTTTACCTGCATTTCTATCGTCTTTGTTTCACCGGCATTTAAAAATATCTTTTTAAATGCTTTGAGCTCTTTTTCAGGGCGCTGCACCGAACAAACCGGATCATTTACATACAGCTGCACAACTTCGGCACCGTTTCTGTCACCTGTATTTTTAATTGTAAACTTTGCATGGATGGTTTCGTCTTTTTTATAGCTTGATTTATCTGCCGAAAACTTGCTGATTGAAAAATTAGTATAGGAAAGCCCGTAGCCAAAGGGGAACAGTGGCACTATGTTTTTAGTGTCGTACCAGCGATAACCAACCAAAATTCCTTCTTTATATTCGGCTGTGAGATTATTGCCCGGATAGGTGTTCAAATTAAACGCCGGTGAATCATTTAACGAAGCAGGAAAGGTAAACGGCAGTTTGCCGGATGGATTTATAGTCCCCTTTAACACATCGGCGAGCGCATTGCCGCCTTCTGAGCCGTTAAACCATGACCAAACAATGGTGTGATTTGATTTCTTGATTTCGTTCAGGTCAAATGGCGCACCAGCCATTACTACAATAACGGTATTTGGATTAACGGCACTCACTGCGTTAACCAAAGCCTGTTCACCAAAAGGCAGTTCCAGGTTTTTACGATCATGGGCTTCACTTTCATATTCACGGTTTGAACCGATACACAAAATGGCAATATCACTGCTTTTAGCTAGCGCTACGGCCTCATTAATCAGGTCCTGATCAGGTTTATTATAGTCACCATTTTGCTCAGCAGTTTTACTCGCCTGGTACTTTGCCCTGTAACCCTGTGCAAACCTGATATCAGCAGTTTTGCCGAACCTTGACTTTATCCCTTCTAATGCGGTAACCTCATATTTTGCTTTTACACCCGCACCATATCCCCCCCAAAGCGAAAGTACGTACTGCATTATCCCCTATAACAGCGATGCGTTTGATCTCACTTGTTTTTAAAGGCAATAATTGTTTATCGTTTTTCAACAGAACTATGGATTCTGCGGCAATATCAGACGCCGCCTTAGCGTGCTCCGGGGTTGAGATAGATCCTTTTGGATGGTTGGCACTCATGGAGGTATGGTACATGAGCCATAAAATCCTGCTCACTTTATCGTCGATCGTTTTCTCTGACACGTGGCCCGCTTTAACAGCGGCAAGCAATGGTTTGGCCAAATACCATTGATCATAAGGTCCGCTTGAACCCATTTCAATATCCAGACCGTTGTTTGCTGCCGCGACAGTATGATGCGTTCCTGCCCAGTCAGACATAACTACGCCTTTAAAGCCCCAATCTCCTTTTAAAACTTTGTTTAATAAATACCCATTTTCAGAACACCAATAACCATTTAACTTATTATAAGCCGACATAACGGTATAAGCATTCCCCTGTTGAATGGCGGCTTTAAAAGCAGGGAAATAGATTTCCTGTAAGGTCCTTTCATCAACTATCGTATTTACACTATCGCGGTTAAGTTCCTGGTTATTGGCTGCAAAATGTTTAATACAGGCGGCCACATGCTGACTTTGAATCCCCTTTACAGACTCGATAGCCAGTTGACCGTTTAGATAGGGGTCTTCGGAATAATATTCATAAGTACGGCCGCAAAGCGGCATCCTGCAGATATTAAAGGCCGGTGCAAGCATCACATTCTTTTTGCGGGCATTCGCTTCCTCCCCTATCACTACACCATATTTATGGGCCATCAGGGGGTTCCAGGTGGCTGCTATTGCCGAACCATTGGGTAAAAACGTAGCCGAATCGGTTGTCCAGTTAGCCGAAGCCCAATCAAAACGTTTAATTTCTTCGCGCACGCCTAATGGCCCGTCATCACATGTCAATTCAGGGATACCTAAACGGGGCACACCTGCCGAAGAAAACAAAGCGTTGCCATGCAACATTTCTATTTTCTCTTCAAGTGTCATCTTTTTGATGATACTGTTGATCTTTAATTTAAGAGCTGCCTCATTTTTGTTTTGTGCCGATACGCTACCGAACAAAAAAAGCGCGATAACACAGGTAATTATATATTTCATAAACATTATTTCTTCAAATCCTTTGTTTAACATTATTTATCAACAACTGTAATTTCTATAGCCGACTGCTTTAATCCCGGTGAGGTTGCTTTTAAAACTATGGTTCCCGGCTGCCCGGTTGACCGGACAATAACCTGCGCGTAGCCACTAAAAAGTTTTCGCTTGTATTGCGTCGCTGGGTAAACCAACTGGATCAGGCCGGAATCGGTGTTAACGCTGGCCCAGATATTGGCTTTAAGTAAAGGGGTGGCTACAATAGCGATGGTATTATTACCGGGATGCAGTAATGAAGCTCCCAGTTTAAATTCAGTGTTCCCATCGCCTGCCTTGATTTCGTGCCCTATTTCCTTACCATTGATGTAGATGTTTTGAACTTTGCCGATATTTTTACTAAATAAAGTAGCCGTTGCGGTTGCCACATCAGCAGGCATAGTGAAACCAGCCCTGTAAACTACGGCTTTTACTTTTCGGCCAAATTCATCGTCCCTGGTATCTTTAAAAGCATTTTGCCAGCTACTATCATCATAATCCGCTGCAACCTCGGCCTTTGCATTTAAATCGTCGACAAATTTCTCTTTGAAAGCGCCTATGTTAACAAGATCGATCCGTTCTAAATATTGATCCGCCTCCAGCGATGTTGCATCGCCGTTGCCCACTCCAATAATTTTACCGGGGCCTGTAATTGAAAAGCTCAGCTCGTTTTGGGCGGTTGGCACCCGCAGGTTGTTTTTGTCATCGGCCTGCACGGTAATTATGGCAATATCTTTTTTATCAGCCTTAATCGCTTTGCGGTCAGCTGTTAACTTAACCTGATTTGGCGTAAGTGTAGTTTTAACAATATCATTACCGACTTTAATACCTTTTTTATAACCCACAGCTTCCAGCGTGCCGGGCTCATATTTTACCTGCCATTCGAGGTGCCCGTTCGGCTCCATAGTTTTTTTACCGAGACTTTTTCTGTTTAAAAAAAGCTCCACCTCGTCGCAATTGCTATACGCGCATACCCTTATTTCCTGGCCTTCTTTACCCTGCCAGTTCCAGTGCGGCAACAGGTGCACCACTGTCTCGTTCGTCCACCATGATTTTAAATAATAATAATCGTCCTTTGGAAAACCACAGGCATCAACCATTCCAAAATATGATCCTACTGAGGGCCATCCAAACGGCGTTGGTTCTCCCCGGTAATCAAAACCGGTCCAGATGAACATGCCGGCCAGGTACGGGCGCGAGGCATAATGTTTCCAGCCTTGTTCCAGGCTATAAAAAAAGTCGTTTTGTTTTCTGTCATATGCCGCAAGCTGGTGCTTGTCCATATCATCCTCGTAAATCCCCCTCGAGGCAACTGTCGATCCCTCTTCCGTACCCCAGCTAAATTGACTCGGGTATTTTTTATGCTGCTCATCGGTGTTTTTGGTGGCAACGTAGTTATAGCCAAGCACATCTATCACTGTTGAGATCCCCGAGCCGATACCGCCGCTTATAGCCGCCGTAATATAACGCGTTGAATCAACCGATTTGGCAAAAGCCTGCATAGTGGCTGCTATCCGCGCCCCGGTAATGTTACCTTCAATACCCCATTCTTCATTCCCTATCGACCAACTGATGATGCTGGGATGGTTACGGTCGCGCAGGATCATCCTTTTCAGATCATTTAGTTGGGTGGATGCCACCCCCATTAAGCGGTTTTCGTCGATAACCAGCATACCTAACCTATCGCACGCATCAAGTAATTCGGGCGTTGGCGGATTATGCGAACAGCGATAGGCATTACAGCCCATGTCTTTCAAAGTCCTGATCCTGAATTCCTGTAAAGCATCGGGTATTGCTGCACCAACACCGGCATGGTCCTGGTGATTATTCGTACCCTGTATTTTTACGTGTTTGCCGTTTAGAAAAAAGCCTTCGTTAGCGTCAAACCTGATGGTGCGGATCCCGAAAGTTGTTACATAACTGTCAATAACAGTTCCGTTCTCTTCAACCGTAGTAATCAGCTTATGTAAATTGGGCGTTTCTAATGACCAGAGTTTTGGATTGTTAACTGTCAATATATTTTTAATATCCCCCGATGCAAAAGGCTTCAACGTGATTCCGGTGGTTGTTTTTGTCGCGAGGGATTTTCCGTTATCATCAATAATAGTTTGAGTTACATTATAGTTCCTTGATTTTTTATCGTCATTGGTAATGGTGGATGTCACCGCAATATCGGCAACATTGTTTTTCAGCGCGGTTGTAACAAAAGTTCCGTCGGGAATAATATGTAACTGGTTTGTTTTATTAAGCCACACATGGCGATAGATGCCCGCGCCTTCATAAAACCAACCTTCTTCCATAGATACATCCGCACGTACGGCGATAACGTTGTTGCCGCCATAGTTTAAATATTCTGAAATATTGTATTCAAAGCTATTATAGCCGCTGGGTTCGGTGCCTAAGTAATGTCCGTTTACCCAAACTATGCTATTTCGGAAAACGCCATCAAACGCTATGGATATGCGCTTGCCAAGGTCAGAAGCCGGTATAGAAAAAGTTTTACGGTACCAGCCCACGCTTGCCCCGGGGAAGTTACGGCCAATAGCTTTCGATCCGTGACTGAAACTCCCCTTGGGGCTAAATGGCTGTTCAACGGCCCAATCATGCGGAAGGTCGATCTTACGCCAGCCCCTGTCATCAAATTCTGCCGATGCGGCGCCATCGCCATATCCCGTTTTGGCCAAATAGGAGAAACTGCCGGTTCCGTTATAAAAATCTTTAGAAACATCGTATGCATGGCCCAAAGCAAAGCGCCAGTCATTGTCAATAGATAAATGTTCGCGTGTTGAAGCTATTTCAGGGGATTGAGCTATAGTTTTCCCTGTAGTAGCGAATATTAAAATTAAAAAATACAAAAAGTAGCTTAGTTTCATTTTTTTAAACAAGGTTTGGTATGAGCGTCTTATATGACAATCAGCGGATTTATTATCATTGCAAAAATTTTTAATTTGCACCCGCTACAAGGGCATTAATTGTGCGTTGATCAAGTACTTTATTATTTCGTCTGTCCAGGGCAATACCTATATCCCAAAAAAATGGCTTAAGGCCGTTGGCTATAGCTTGTTGGGTTGTAAACTTTATCCAATAATCTACAGCATCATTGTGTACCGCCAAATCTTTAGGGGCAGTTCGTCTGTAAGCGCCATATTCTCCCATCACAACAGGGATTCCTTTATCAACGAATTTTGTTTTCATGAGTTGGAATGTGCTCTTAACCTCAACCTCTTCTCCATAAGTTGGGTTTCTCGCAGAATCCGATAATGAGTGGTGCCCGTTCCCCCAATAATAAAACATGCGGCCCCATGGTTCATCTTTTTCCATAAGGCAAAAATTAAAGGGAGAATAATAATGTACCTCAACCATTAACCGGCCTTTTACCTGATCGGTTGGCAAGGATGTCATAAAATGACTTGTTTTTTCCATGTTAGTAGATGGGCCCTGCAGTACCAATACACGGTAGGCGTTTTTACCACCGGTTGACCTAACCGCGTTAATAAAAGTTTGATGATAGGTAGCAAGTATTGCTGTTGCCGCGGCATCATCTGCAGCCGGCTCATTAGCGCTGGCAAACATCACATGTTCGTCAAAATCGCGCATTGCTGTTGCAATTTGTTCCCAAAACGCTTTTTGTTTAGCGTTAACAGAATCCTGTTTTGCCGGAGTAATATTATTTTCAAGCCAACCACCATCCCAGTGAATATTGAGCAACACATACATATCGTTTTTTACACAATATTGTACTACCTGTTTTACGCGGTTTAACCAGGCATACTGTATTTTGGCAGTTTTTTTATCTGAATATTGATCCCAGGCACAAGGGATACGAATAGCATTAAACCCGCTGCGCTTAACCAGTTTGATATAATCTTCAGTAATTAAAGGATTGCCCCAGCCGGTTTCGCCGCCGGGCGCTTCCATTGTATTGCCGATGTTCCAGCCTAATTTGATGTTTGCTGCCTGTTGCACGGCAGTGTTATCCATTCCCGTTTTATCGGGAGCCTTGGGCGAAATATTGTATGACGGATAGATTGTTCTGACAACGGCTGTGTCATTTATTATTTTGTTAGGAACATAACAAAAAGAGGCCTTGAGCGGCGAAGCAATCGAAAAAATAGCAGCAGTACACCAAAGTATACGTTTTAACATCATAGTAAATTAAGCAGGTTTGAAAATTGGCTTAAGCAATGCCAAACTTTAATTGCGTTTTACAATAAAGAAACATTGAATTACGCTGCTAATCTAAATGCCGGGGTGCAATCGATTGTTCACAAATGGGGACACAAATGTTAAAACCACATATTGCTCTTATTTACAGCATGTTAAAGTAGATTCACACCCAATAATCGGTCATAACTGAAACAGGTGTTGTACTAAATTTAACAAAAAGACCCCAAAAGCATCAAGTTAAACCAATAGCAAATTAGGTAAATCGTTTTAAAAAATAATAAATGTGATTTCGCACACAAACTAAAGCTCACCCAACCCTCTCCTTTGGAAAGGATTTAGGTGAGGCCATAAGCGGCAAATTTTAAAAGCGATTTCCTTGCGGTAAAACTGGTGAGGGCTTATAAAACACTATTTGTTCTTGTTGCTGACATACGCAGATGGAAGGCAATTAAATTCGGCCTTAAAGCATCGTACGAAGTACTTTTGGCTTTTAAAGCCTACTTTGTAAGAGATCTGTGATATAGTTAACTGTGAATTCTCAAGCAACTGTGCGGCACGTTTGAGGCGGATGGTGCGGATCAGATCTACGGGAGATTTTCCTGTTAAAGCCAACGCTCTTTTGTACAGGGTTACGCGGCTCACAAATAATTCGCTGCTCAATTCCTCTACCGAGAATTCGGCATTGTCAATGTTTTTTTCGATTATTTGTACCGCTTTTTTTATAAACGCTTCATCAAGTGATTCGGTTTCTACTTCAGTTGGGGTAACGTCAAGCTGCTTTTGATAAGTTTTACGCATATCTTGCTGCATGGCCAATATGTTCTTTAATTTAGAAGTGAGGATCTCGAAATTGAAAGGCTTGGTCAGGTAATCATTGGCGCCGGTTTCAAGCCCTTCCAATTGCTGTTCTTCATCTGTAACAGCCGTAAGCAACACAACTGGTATATGTGATGTACGTTTATCGTTTCGTATTTTCCGACATAAATCAATGCCATTCATCTCCGGCATGCTGATATCGCTGACTACCAGGTTAGGGTGAAGGGCCAGGGTTTTTTGCCATCCTTCCTTTCCATTGGCAGCCTCGATAATGTTGAAAGTATCATTTAAATTGTCTTTCAAATAAAAACGGAAATCCTCATTATCTTCAACCAGTAAAACAGAAAGCTTCTTAATTGAATTGCTGCCTCCCGCCTGCACCCAATCGGAGTTTTCGGATACTGCTGTCCGGGGGAAATCAGGTTCATTTATCGATACTTCTTCCTCTGTCACTAAATCAACAGGTAAAAGTATAGTAAAATAACTGCCTTGTCCGGGTTCACTTTGCACTGATATTTCACCGTTGTGCAGCTTTACAAATTCTTTGGTTATTGCCAGCCCTATACCACTACCCTGGTTAACCATAGATCCTGGCACTTCATTTTGAAAAAAGCGTTCAAAAATTCTATCCTGCTTATCTAACGGAATTCCAATACCTGTATCAATAACCTTTATCTCAAGCTGTCGCTCTTCAGGCGCTTTTTCAACCATCGCCAGTAAAACACTTATATGCCCGCCATCGGGTGTAAACTTAAAAGCATTGGAAAGCAGGTTGAAAATGATGCGTTCGATTTTATCGTGGTCAAAGTTGATAATCAGGTTTTGAATTTCCGAATCGAATACCAGCCTGATATGTTTTTTCTCAGCAACATCCGAGAACGAATAAACCATTTCCTTAATAAAATTGATAATATCACCACTCCGTGCATGGAGTCTAAGTTCCTGCACCTCCATCTTCCTGAAATCAAGCAACTGATTTACCATATTTAGTAACCGTTTGGCATTGCGGTTAATTAATTGCAACTGATTTCTCTGCTCTTCGGCCTCGGTTTGCTTTAAAATCTTATCAACAGGTGCCATGATCAATGATAAAGGGGTCCGGAATTCATGGCTTACATTGGTGAAGAACTTAATTTTCATCATATCAAGTTCATGCATACGCCTGGCCTCCTGCCGCTCATTTTCAATTAACAATTTAGCCTCGCGTTTCTCCTTTTCGATTTCAAACTGCCTTCTTATTTTTTGAATTCCGCGCCGGCGCATGAAAAATAGGATTCCAAATAAAAGTAATATATAAATAAAATAAGCTATTGTCGATTTCCAGAACGGGGGCAATACCTTAATTTTTAATGTGATATAATCAGGGTCCCACCGCCCTTCCTGGCTAATCGCCCGTACTTTAAAAGTATAATCGCCGCCATCAAGATTGGTGTAGGTGGCTTTTCGCGTAGCATTGTCGGCATCAATCCAATCCTTATCAAAGCCTTCCAACATATACTGATGTTTTACTTTGTTGGGATTAAAGAAATTAAGTGCGGCAAACTCAATGGTAAACACATTTTCACTGTGTGTCAGCGTCAGCTCGCGGGTAGCCGAAATAGCTTTTGACAATACCACATGTCCGTTAACTTCTTCATTAGCCTTGATACTTTTATTATAAAGCAAGAAATCAGTAAAAGTTAGTTTAGGTTTATTGATATTGGCATGTATGGCTACGGGGTCGAAAATATTGAAACCATGCCCGCCGCCAAATATGAGTTCGCCCTTGCGGGTTTTGAGCCCTGCCTGGTCATTAAATTCCCGGCCTTGCAAACCATCCGTTTCATCAAAATTCTCAAACCTGAAAGCGTAAGGGGCCTTTTGGGCAATAAGCGTTACCCTGCTTAAACCATTAGCAGTACTCAACCACATTCTTCCTTTGCTATCTTCCAGTATTTGCAATATGGCATTATCTGGTAACCCGTTTCGCTTGGTTAACGATGTGAACTTATTGGTTTCGGGGTTAAGAATGCTTAACCCGTAGCGTGTAGCTATCCAGATCAAGCCGCGCCCGTCCTGGTTAATGCAGTTGATAGTATTACTAATCAAACTATTTGCGTCATCTTTATTTATGCTGTAATGGATAAACCTGCCTGTATTTTTTAAAATCACATCGATACCAAAGTATCCTCCAACCCAAATATTGCCTTTGCGGTCTTCAAACAGAGCAGAAACGTAAAGACACCTGATATCTTTTTGCTTAAAGGGAGGGGAAAATTTCTTTTTTTCCCTGTCAAATATCTGGAGCCCGGCTGCAAATGTCCCTATCCATAACTTATGTGATGAATCTTCGAAAATACTCATTACCCGGTTATCGGCAAGGCTGCCGGCTAACTTGTCATCATGTTTATAGTGTGTAAAAGTTTTTCCATCAAAGCAATCCAGGCCGCCAAAATATGTCCCTATCCATAGTTTCTGATCATGATCGACACATAAACTGACAATAATATCATTGCTGAGACTGTTTGCATTTCCTGGTTCGTACTTATATTGTTTAAAGCTGCCGGTTTCACGGTTAAAATAAATCAATCCTCCTCCATTTGTACCAATCCAAATGTTCCCATTTTTATCTTCAACAAACTTGTTAGCATCTTCGAAACCCAAACTTTTAGGGTCTGAAGCGAAGTGCCTGTACAATGGGAACCGGATAATATTTTTGTGATAATAACTTACTCCTTCTTTAAAGGTTCCTGCCCACATAATACCCGAGTCGTCTTTATAGAGGTTGATAACGCTGTTTTGACTTAATGATTTGGCATCATCTTCCCTGTTCAATAAATAGGTGAATGTGAAAGTTTTTTTATCTAACAAATTTATACCGCCGTGGTCGGTTGCTATCCATATCAGGCCGTCATCAGCCTGGACAATGTTGCTGATGATATAAGATTTTAATTTGAGCCCCGAAGGTTCGTTAGCGATAGGCCTGAACGCTCTGCTTGAGGGACTGTAATAATACGCGTTGGCGTAAAAACCAGGTGTGTAAAACCATAAATCGTTATCCTTATCAACAGTAATGGCGTAATATGCATCTTTATTATTAACAGCTTTATTAAAAATATCTGTGCGGTAGGAAATTTTATTTTGACTGATATCAAACTTTTCAACCATTCCGTTACGATATACCAACCAAAGGTTGCCGGCAGCATCCTGAGTTATGTCTGAAATGAGATTTGAATATAATGATACGCTTGAACGGTCGTGATAATACCGACGGGTTGTTTTGTTGACTTCATTATACCTGTAAAGACCGGAATCCGGGCACAAAAGCCAAAACTCGCCCTTAGCACCGTGAATTATTTTAGATACGTTAGGATATCCAGGAACCTTTAACGAGCGCGTCATTAATGACATATCACTGTCAAACTGTTCCGTTTCCGGATCATAAAAACAATATCCTCCGCGGGTTGACACCCATAATTTTTTGCCGGGTCCTTCAAAAATACCGCTTACAAAATCATCGTTAAGTGACTTTTTATTATTAGCGTCATGCTTGAATATTTTAAAACTATAACCGTCATAACGGTTAAGGCCTGACGCAGTCCCGAACCACATAAAACCTTCAGAATCTTTAAAAATGCAGTTAACCTGGTTGTGAGACAAGCCATTGCTTCTGTTGAGCTGCGAAAACTGGTATTTGCCATTTTGCGCAAAAGCAACACGAAACGTCAACAACAATATAAGCACGCTTAGTGATAATTTATATCTCATAGCTTAGGAGTATTCATAAAAATAATCAATAAAAGACAGTGTTTGGTAAATATCGAATTTTAATATGCAAAGCAAGCCTATTAATGCCTGGTATTAATGCAAAGTTTTGAGATATTCCTTCTTTATATTGGTTGATTCAAACCTACAGTAAGCCGCCATCTAAAAACTTAATTAAAATGGACTTTTTGTTGTAAAAATCCGACTTTACTATATTTGAGATACTCATATGCATTTAGGGATATCAATGCAATTTGCATATTTGTGATTCAGATGATCAAAAGAAATTTAAAACATACTTTCTCACTCCTTAACGTCGATTACGTAAGGCTCAACTCCAAATGGAATTACAGGAATGTAATCAGTCCTTACTACCGTATTTATTATATAGATGATGGAGAAGGTGAAATATCAGATGCCGCCAGTTTGTTAAAGCTTGAACCAGGCTATCTATACATCATTCCAAGTTTCACGCTATGTAACTTAGGGTGCAGTGATTATCTGGGCCAGTATTTTGTTCAGTTTTTTGAGGATTCGATAGATGGAAGTTCGCTTTTCGCTAACCACAGGGTTATATTGAAAACAAGGGCCACCGAAATGGATATCAACCTTTTTAACAGGCTACTTGAAATTAACCCGGGTAGAGGAATTAACCGGTCAGACAATCCTAAGGTATATGAAAAAGATATCTACTATAAGGAATATCAGGAACTTAATAATCAACAAAACACTTCCGCGTACCTGGAAACCCAGGGTATCCTGATGATGTTAACCGCAAAATTCCTTAACCCACAATTATTTAAGCATCCGGAACATAAATCTATACCCATTAAAATTGCAGAGACTTTAAATTATATTCTTGTTAATTTACACATGGATCTAACTGTGAACCTGCTGGCTTCCCGGGCAAATCAAAATGTCGATTATTTTTCAAGGCAGTTTAAGCAGCACACAGGAACCAGACCGTTGAATTATATAAATGAAAAACGAATTGAACGTGCACAATATCTGATGGCAACGAGCAGAATGGCTTACTCAGAGATTTGCACACAAACCGGGTTTGATAACCTTTCTTATTTTTCCAAAACTTTCAAAAAGCTAACCGGTATGTCGCCCAGCGAATATAAAAAACAGATGTACCAGGTTGGCTTCAATCATTAGTATCCTTATGCTTATCATTGTCGCTTTTTTCACCAAAAATGCTGCAAATTGAGAATAGCATGGCCTGAAACAGCCAGTGCTTCCATTTTTACAATCCTGTTCCCAAGCTTTCTTTCACTACGCATCCTGACATGGCGTAAACAAACGCTTAATTTCCTTATTTGATAATCCTCAATAAATAAGCTATTTATAATCAAACCTAAAAGATAATTTGATTTAAGTAGCATCCGATCCTTTTATCAATCTTAACTTCAATCGTAATATTAACCGCTCAAAAGTCGGTTTTGTATAAAAAAAAGTCCCATTAGGTCAACTATTTGAATATTATTTCAAAGAAATTTGATTGATGATCAATTGCTGACAAGCGTAACGTGAATTGCTCATCGACCAATTATAGGTAATGACATATAGAAATTTACTTTAAAGGCCTGGCTACTGGTTTGCATAGCTGCTCCAG
>JGI24806J26614_1000340_pt1 | contig 13543 bp, 8 predicted proteins | sample Kansoi200umMDA_FD_26614 | JGI IMG/M metagenome (IMG submission 26614)
CGACACTGTGTTGGATTGTGGTTCAAATTGTGGCTCATTCCTGATATCCTTTTGGCAGGAAATAAAAATAAAGAGGACAAGGCTTAATGGTAACAGCCATTTAGCAGAGGAGAGTTTGGTTAATGATTTCATTTTAAAAAAATTTAGAGTTGAAAAAAATGTTCGATGACCTAAAACTAATTGCAGTGATTGCCCCAAATATTTTATTTCGGCAACAGGAACTATAAGAGTGATACTAAGCTGAACTAAAGGGAAGTATTTGAACAATAGGCGATGAATGACATTCGTCGCCAAAAAAAAGCCAACTGTCTTTTTATCATCGGTTTAATGAAATGGATTAATACCTTTAAAGAAGAAATCTTTTTTTAACGGGTGAAGATTCAACTATTACCATCGAAAACTTATTCCATGTATTATTTACCTAAAAAAAAATTTATGAAAAAGCTTACCATCCTGCTGCTTAGCTTATGGCTATTCAATCAGGCCTCCCAATCACAAGGCTGTATTGCTATCCGCAATATTTCAGGCTTTGGCCAGTATAACCTTACAGATAATGCCTTTTCAACATCAGACTGGCAGTTAAATATCAATAACCGTTATTTTAAATCATTTCGTGATTTTAAAGAAAAGATTGATCAGAAAACTGCTAAACAGAATGAAGCAATCGTTAAGTCTTATTCGATGGACATTACAATAAGCAAGTTTTTAAGAAATGGATGGTCGTTAGATCTTAGTATACCAATTGCTTCAAACAGCAGGGAAGCGTCTGCAGAACATGGCGGACCTAACACAACAAGGCATACAACACATTCATTTGGCATCGGTGATATTCGTTTAACTGCATACAAGTGGTTATTGCCGCCCACAGTAAAGCAAAGAGGAAATATTCAATTGGGGTTAGGCCTTAAATTTCCAACAGGTGCATATAACTACCAGGATTATTTTTATAGAAATGATTCAACAAAGGTTCTTTCAGCGGTTAACCCATCTATTCAATTAGGCGACGGCGGTACGGGGATCATTACCGAATTGAATGTATTTTATATTTTAAATTCAGCAAGAACTATCAGCCTGTATGGAAATTTTTATTACATGGCAAATCCAAGAGAACAAAATGGTACAGCAATAACAAGTGGCAGAGTTCCACCGCGTCTTGACAGTTTAGCAAACAATATTATTCTGAGTGTCGCTGATCAATTTTCTATCCGGGCCGGCGCTTATTACAATTTAAAGAACTGGTCATTTTCAGCAGGAATAAGAAATGAAGGCACACCGGTTGAAGATATTATTGGCGGTAGCGAAGGTATTCGCCGTGCCGGTCATAATTTATCTGTAGAACCGGGTATTCTTTATAAAATGAAAAAAGTTTCTATTTATGCTTATGTTCCTTTTATTGTTGACAGAAGAATAAGACAGAACTTGCCGGATAAATTTAAAACAAAATACACAGGGGTATATACAGTAAGCGCAGGGGGATCCGGAAATTACCAGGTTTTTGTCGGAGCCTTATTCAAGCTATAGCTGTTAATATTTAAATTTATGAGAGAGTGTTAGTATGACTGCTTATGATTTTATATTCTCCAATAAGCCTAAACATCGTCTGTCAAGACATTTTACGCTTTGGATAATTTTTTGTGCCTATTTTTTTATTGTCAACTTTGTTCCAGTCAATGCTGCTGATTTTACGAGTACAAAAACTTATGCTACGGCCTTTTACAAACTGATGTATATACCTGTCAGTATCCTCTCCGCCTATATTACCGCTTATTTTTTGTTGCCGCGATTTCTTTTAAAGGGAAAATATTTCAGCTTTGTCGTTTTATTCATCGCACTGTGTGGACTTAATCTTTTCAATGCCTTTTGGATAACAAAGCTCTATGCGTTGCTGACGCAAAAGGTAGCTTTTGACCAATTGCCTATTCAAATCAGGGTTTTTCAACCTATCATTTATGGATTAGGATTGGGAACGGCCTCCGGAGTTTTCGCAGGCGTGGCCCGGTTGCTGAAAATTCATTACCTGGAGCAAAAAGAAAATGAACGCCTGGAAAAATTAAAAGTGATTACTGAATTAGAAATAATCAAAACGCATTTTCATCCGCATTTTCTTTCTGATGCTTTGCAGAATATTTCGCATCTTATCCGCAATTATTCGGCACAGGCGCCAAATGCAATTTTAAAATTAGCGGACCTTCTCAGTTATTTTTTATATGATAATGAGAAAGAACGGGTGCCGCTGGAACAGGAAATGCAAATGGTGGCTAATTATCTTGAACTGGAAAAAATATTTTATGGTGATCGCATAGTTATTCATTTAAAAGAACCGCAGGAAAAAAATGATATTCATATAGCCCCATTGATTATTATTTCTATTGTTCAGCATTGCTGTGAGCAATCTTTGCTCTCCTTGCAACAAAAACTGGTTGTTGAAATCGACCTGAAAACACAAGAAAATAAACTGGAATTTTCACTTCACTGTAATGGTTATTATGAAAAAATCAATGGGATATTGCAACAGCATGCCGAATTAAACCAGGTAATGAAAAGAGTAGAAGTGTTATATCCTGGCAAACAGCGAATGGAAACTCATTTTAAAAACGGGATGTTTTCTTTGAAGCTTGTCCTTGAATCTGAAAATATACTTCCTATTGATAAAGCACAAAAGAAATTGAAGTATGAACCTGCATGATTTTATATTTTCTAATAACCGATGGTACAGAATTAGCCGGCATGTATGTTTTTGGGTGGGGTGGTTCTTGTTTTCGGGAACTGTCCAGATAACCCGGCTTGTTCCGGGATTGCGTGATGATTTATTAGGAATAATGGATCAGCAGTTCATGAGATCACTTAACCGGTTTCCCGGTATTTTTCTGTTTTGTTATTTTGTTGTCTATTTTTTTATGCCAAGGTTTACCAAAAATGGGAAGCTCAAGCAATTTATAATCGTCCTTTTATCTTCTTTTTTACTGTTGTATTTAGCAACATTCGTATGGTTTCGTTACGTAAGGATTGATCCAGCCATGAATCCTTTGCCATTGTCTGGATTTTTTTATTACAGTTTTTATACCAATATAAATTTCACCGGTACTTTTCCAACCTGTTGCCTGATGCTGGCCATAAAATATTATAAGAACTGGTATATAAAACAGCAGCGGTCAGAACAACTCAGCAGGGAAAATATTCAAGCCGAACTTCAATTGCTGAAAGCACAGGTACATCCACATTTTTTATTTAATACCTTGAATAATATCTATTCCTTTGTATTGACCAAAGACAATCGTGCCGCCGGGCTGGTGGATAAATTAGCCGGTATGATTGATTATATGCGAACCGAAGGAGAGAACTCATTAGTGCCATTGGACAAAGAGATCACGCTGATAAAAGATTATGCAGGATTGGAAAAAGTTCGTTACGGTGACCGATTGGACCTGAGAGTGGACGTTAATGGGGAAACTCAAAATAAACTTATTGCGCCTTTGTTAATGATCCCCTTCGTAGAAAATTGTTTTAAACATGGCGCCAGCATCATGCGGGGCAATCAATGGATACATTTAGCGATAAACATCGATGGCAAAGAGCTTGATTTTCGTTTACGCAATAGTAAGCCGCTCAATCCTCCTGCCCAGAATAACAAAAAAAACATCGGGTTGATAAATGTGAAGAAAAGATTACAATTACTATATCCTGATAAACATTTCTTAGAGATAAACTCAAAAGAAGATGTTTATGAAGTGCATTTAAGATTGACCTTACGGGAAGAAATAATTTCTGAACAAATGCACAAACCATCATTGCTTAAACAAGCAGTTTATGCGTGAGATAAAAGTTATGTATGACTGTGCATGATTTCATATTTTCCAACAACCCCTGGAATAGAGTTTTCCGCCACCTTATTTTTTGGATGGGCTGGTTTGTGTTTTCGGGAGTTGTTCAGTTAAGCCGGATTATAGAAGGCGTGTCTAATAACCTATTCTTTATAATCAACGGCCAGTTCATGAAATCATTTAACCGGCTGCCAGGCATTTTTTTCTTTTGTTATTTCGTTGTTTACCTTCTTATACCACGGTTTGCCCGGAATGGAAAACTAAGGCAATTTATGATCGTCCTTTTATCTTCTTTTTTACTGGTGTATGTAGCAACGTTCATTTGGTTTCGTTATGTAAGGGTTGATCCAGCCATGAATTCTGTACCATTGTGGGGTTATTTTTATTACAGCTTTTATTCCAACATTAATTTTACCGGCGCTGTCCCTACCTGTTGCCTGATGCTGGCCATAAAATATTATAAGAACTGGTATATAAAACAGCAGCGGTCAGAACAACTCAGCAGGGAAAATATTCAAGCCGAACTTCAATTGTTGAAAGCACAGGTACATCCACATTTTTTATTTAATACACTTAATAATATTTATTCATTTGTATTGAACAGGGATAATCGTGCAGCCGGGTTGGTAGATAAATTATCCGGGATGATCGATTATATGACCACTGAAGGGGAAAAACCATTGGTGCAGCTGGAAAAAGAAATTCAGCTGGTAAATGATTATATCGGTCTTGAAAGAGTGCGATATGGCGAGCGACTGCTTATGCAGGTAAAAATAAACGGTAACCCTGCAAATAAAATGATCGCCCCTTTGCTGTTGATTCCTTTTGTAGAAAATTGTTTTAAACACGGTGCCAGCATTATGCGTGGACAACAATGGATCAATTTGAAAATTGATATAAAAAACAGCCAGCTTGACTTCCAGCTCAGCAATAGCAAACCGGCGCAAACGATCAGTGGAAATAAAAAAGGGATCGGATTGTCGAATGTGCAAAAACGACTGCAATTGCTTTATCCCGGAAAATACTACCTGAAAACAGAATCTACAAACGATACCTTTAATGTGCATTTACAAGTTGACCTTGTCGAAAAGAAGGATGTTGAAGTTCAAAATATTTTAAACCAAAAATCACAGCCACTTGCTTATGCCTGAGAGAAAAATTATTTGTCTTGCTGTTGACGACGAACCACCAGCACTGGAAGTGTTGAAAAAGTTTATTACATCTGTTCATTCTTTAGAGTTAGCTGGCACTTGTGCTGATGCAATAGAAGCCATTAACTTTCTTCAAAAAAAACCAGTTGATCTTATTTTCCTGGATATAAAAATGCCGGAACTTTTAGGTACCGATTTTATCAGGGCACTAAAAAATCCTCCTAAAGTGATCTTCACAACTGCTTTCCGTAAATATGCGATAGAGGGTTTTGAACTGGACGCCGTAGATTATTTATTAAAGCCCATCTCCTTTGATCGTTTTTTGAAAGCCGTCAATAAAGTAATGCATACTTCATTGAGTGATGCAAGAATTGATGGTGAAATACAAAACGCAAAACCAGATTCACCGGGTTATATCAGCTTTCGAAGCGATCGCAAAATGGTTAAAGTTGCCTTGGATGATATTCTATACATAGAAAGCATCAAGGATTATATTAAAGTAATAACATCAACCAGTACAATTATTACCAAACAGTCTATTTCTTCGGTGGAAGAACAGTTACCAAAAGATATCTTCATAAGAATTCATCGCTCCTACATTATTTCGATAAATAAAGTGGCGTCTTATAACCATGAACTGGTATGGATAGGTAAACAAGAACTTCCAATAAGTCGCATGTACCGCCATGAAGTAAATCGATTTTTAAAAATGGAATGAGAAGCCACAACAAAATTATTTTGTTTAATAAAAAATAAACAATGGAACAGCGACTCGAACAAATTCGTGAACAGCAGAAAGAGTCGTGGAATAAATTTTCTTCCGGCTGGAAAAAATGGGACGACCTCAATATGGATTTTTTAAATCCGATAGGTAATGAAATCATTCGCCTGCTTAATCCAAAAAATGATGATGTTGTGCTGGATGTGGCAGCAGGGACAGGTGAACCGGGATTGACTATTGCAACTAAATTGACTGGTGGAAAAGTTATTATTACCGACCTTGCAGAAGACATGCTTGAAATTGCACGGGAGAATGCGACCAGAAGAAGAATAAAAAATGTCGAAATTCTTGCTTGTGATGTTTGTGAGCTTCCGTTTGCCGACAATACATTTGATGCAATAAGTTGTCGTTTCGGTTTTATGTTCTTCCCCGACATGTTATTAGCGGCGAAAGAAATGATACGTGTTCTAAAACCCGGGGGAAGAATCGCTACTTCGGTTTGGGGAATTCCTGAAAAAAATTACTGGGTTACAGCAATCATGGGAACAATCAGTAAAAATATGGATTTGCCTGCTCCCCCACCCGGTGCTCCCGGTATATTTCGCTGTGCGAAGGATGGTTTTATGTCCAATTTATTTCATCAGGCAGGTTTGAAAAATATTTCAGAAAAAGAAGTTATTGGAAAGATGAATTGCAAAACGACCGATGTTTATTGGAACATGATGACCGAGGTAGGTGCTCCGATTGTTGCTGCACTTAGCAAAGCCGATGATGCTATGAAAGAAAAAATAAAAAAAGAAGTTTATCAGGCAGTAAATCAAAAATATTCTGATGGCAATATTATAATTGATTCAAGTGCTCTTTTAATTTATGGTGAGAAATAATTTGTGATGATATCCTCATGCCTTCTATTTCTGCGGAAAAAAGATTTAAATTAGTAAGATATTCTATCTTACAATTTGTTCCTCCTGATCTATGCCTCAACAAAACCGCCAGCTTGCTGCTATTCTATTTACCGACATTGTGGGTTATACTTCTATGATGCAGCAGGATGAAGAAAAAGCTGTTGCAATAGTAAAGAAATATATCGCTGTTTTAAAACAAGTCTTAGCAACACATAGCGGTGAGGTATTAAACGATTATGGCGACGGAAGTCTTTGTGTTTTCCCCAGTGCTACCGAAGCAGTTAAAGCAGCTTTTGAAATCCAGCAACAACTGCAGTCCGTGCCATCCGTTCCTTTACGCATTGGATTACATAGCGGCGAAATTTTTTTTGAAGATGGAAAAGTAATGGGGGATGCAATCAATGTTGCTTCACGCATTCAATCATTAGGACAAGCCAATACCATTCTTTTTTCTGCTGAGATCCATAATAAAATTAAAAACCAGGCAAGCTTCACTTCTGTATCACTTGGCCATTTTCATTTTAAAAATGTAGATGACCCTATGGAAGTTTTTGCGTTAGCGAATGAGGGGCTTGTTGTTCCTAAGAAGGAACAAATGAGTGGTAAGCTGAAAGAGATCAAAAAGAATTCATTTAGGCAAAAATTAATAATAACATTATCTGTTTTGGTTTTATTAGTAGCAGGATTTTTAATTTATAAAAACTTTTCAGGGACAACAGGATTCACAGGTGATAAAACAATTGCCGTATTGCCATTTGAAAATATGGGAACAGATAACGGTGAAGAATATATTTCAGATGGAATAACTCAGGACATTATCAATAATCTTTCTAAGATATCTTCTTTACAAAAAGTCATCGGATGGCTTTCAGTCAAAGGGTTTAAAAAAACAATTAAATCCCCAAAACAAATTGCTGACGAATTGGGTGTAGTTGCAATCCTTTCAGGAAGCATACAACGACAAGGAGATAAGATCCACATTGTTGCTGAACTTATAGATGTAAACACCAATAAAAGATTATGGGGAGAAGATTATAATTATGACAGTAAAGATATTTTATCAATCCAATCAAGTGTAGCCGGTGAGATTGTTAATGCATTGAAAGCAAGTCTGACCCCCGAAGAAAAAAAGGAGCTTTCCAAACATTATACTGAAAATGTAGAGGCTTATAAATATTATTTAAGAGGTAGGAATTTCTGGAACGCTGGTGGCCCGGACAATTTCGATAGTGCGGAAGCCAATTACAAGAGGGCCATTCAACTGGAACCAAACTATGCGCTGGCTTATGCAGGTCTTGCCGATTGTTATGATGTTAATTACCGAGGCCTGTCACAGTTGGAACGGGTGCCCATTGCAAAAATTTATGTGGGAAAAGCGCTGTCATTAGATAGTAACCTGAGTGAAGCTCTTACCACTTTGGGGTTTATACAACAAAGCTTTGATTATAAATGGGCCGACGCAAAAATGAATCTGGAAAAGGCCATAATGCTTAATCCAAATAATTCTGCAGCGCATATGTTTTATGGCTTAGTACTTATAAATTCAGGGTCGGATAAAAACAAAGCCCTGGAGGAATTTAAAAAAGCAGTAGATATTGATCCGCTTTCCTATTATGTAAATTGGAACTATTCCAGAAACTTATACTTTTCCGGTCAGTATGATCTTGCTATTCAACAGTTCAACAAAATGAAATCATTTATTCCCATTTCGCAGAAATTTATACCTGATTTTTCTCTTGGACTCATCTATTTAAGAAAACATGAATACCTGACCGCTAAAGAATTTTTTGACAAACTTCCGCTTGGCAATGGACCTGAAATTGACAATCCGCAGATCATGCAGAGTTATGGGTATGCTATTATAGGAGATACAATAAAAGCAAAAGGGCTGTTCAAAGAGACTTTGAAGAAATACCCAAATGTGTCTCACTACAGGAATTCGCAGGTATATATTGCTCTTGGAAATTTCGAAGAGGCAATGAACCAATTAGAACTGGGGTACACAAATCGTGATATTCATATGTTTTGGATAAAAGTAGATCCTGCATTTGATCCTATCAGAAATGATTCGCGATTTAAAGCCTTATTGAAAAAGATGAATCTGGATTAAACAACTCGTTTTTGCAAAAGTGATTTGTAATCTTAATCTCTTATTTCATTTTTGTTTAATAATAAACACAGCAGGCACCGGCCTCTGCCCTTCTTTGTCCGATGGCTTGATCGTTTCTTTTTCCATTCACAAGCATACAACTGCTACCTCCGCCATCAAGATTCAATGTTTCCCAACAACCGAGATCTTTTAATATACCTGTTGCGAGATTAACAATTGCAGATAAGCAATAATTTCATATCGGTAAAACAATATAAAACTCCGAACCCTCACCCTCTTTTGTTTCCACTTTTATTTCACCCCCATGAGCTTTGATAATATCATAGCTTAATGATAGGCCCAACCCTGTCCCCTGCCCGGTTGGCTTTGTAGTAAAGAATGGCTGAAAGATTTTGTCCAATACTTTCTGAGGAATGCCATTGCCATTATCTTTCACTTTTACTTCTACTTTATTTTTAGTCTTTTTTGTACTTACTGAAACTGTTGGCTCATAACTTTCATCAGCCTGTTTCTTTTTTTCTGTTACTGCATAAAAGGCATTGGTAATTAAATTGAGAATTACTCTGCCAATATCCTGCGGAATGATGTTGATGTTTCCAATTGTCTCATCAAAATCAGTTTTCATGGTTGCATTGAAAAATTTATCCTTTGCACGCAGACCATGGTATGCCAGCCGTAAATATTCATCTGCTAACGCATTAATGTCCGTTGATTCTTTTACACCACTGCTGCTACGGCTATGTTGCAGCATTCCCTTTACAATTCCATCTGCCCTTTTACCATGATGATTAATTTTTTCTTCATTTTCTTTTATAATTTTTGCGATTGAAATTGTTTCTTCTATATTACCTGCCTTTAATTCATTCTCCATTTCATCAAGTAACTCCTTGTTTATTTCAGAAAAATTATTTACGAAGTTTAAGGGATTTTGTATTTCATGTGCAATGCCGGCAGTTAGTTCTCCCAAAGAAGCCATTTTCTCTGATTGGATAAGTTGTGCCTGGGTAGATTTTAATTCTGATAAAGTGCTCTCAACAAGTTCTTTTTCTTCTTTTAACTCTTTTGTACGTCCGGCAACTTTTTGTTCCAGGATTATTTTTTCTTTATGTAATGCTCTTGTCCGCCATTTAATAAATGCCCAAACAGCACCAATAAATAAAATAGCATACAGTATATAAGCCCACCATGTTTCCCACCAGGGAGGATTGATCCGGATTGTTATTGCACTTTCAGCTTTTGTTCCATCACTGTTAAATGCTTTTACCCGGTATACATATTTACCCCGGGAGAGATTGAAATAATAGGAACTTTTTTCCTCCTTTGCTTCCCGCCATGTGTTATCATAACCTTCAAGCATCGTAAAATATTTAATGGCTTCTGGCTTCCGGTAATCAATGGCTGCAAAATTGAAAGCAATATTATTCTGGTTGTATTTTAAAACTAAATTTCTGATCTCTTCAACGGGTTTTTGTATGGCACCTTTTTTACCGGGCAATACAGAAAGATTATTGATAAAAAGATCAGTAATGATAGTTTTAAAATCTGTTTTGACGGCAAGTTCTTCGGGATAAAATGTATAAAACCCACTTTGATGTCCAAAGAATAATTGTCCCTTTTCATTTTTATATGGAGCAACCCATGGTGCAAGACTATTTGGAATTATACCAAACCGGCTTCCATAAATGAATGTTTCTTTGGTAACAGGATTTAGTTTTATGATGGCGGAAAAGGAGTTGAACCAAAGATTTTTTCCATTGTCTTCGGTAATGCCACCAATAGGGCCGACATTTAAAATAGATTGGGTGTCAAAAAATTCAGTAAACCTGTCATTTTTTTTATCGTAACTAAAAAGCCCCTTTTCAGTTCCAGCCCATAAAATCCCTCTTGAGTCTTCGTATAAGCATCCAATAAATAACCCGGCTAGATAATGATTAAACTTGCCGGTTTGCCTGTTTAAACAGTTAATTCCTTCGTTCGTTCCTATCCAAAGCACACCCAAGCTATCTTCCAAAATATTAGGTGTTACAAAATTTGAACTGATGGAGGTTGAGTCTTCGGCATTTGAACGAAAATATTTGAGTGAGTTATCCGAAGGATTATAACGAATTAATCCCAGACCCCAGTTACCAAGCCATATAAACCCCTGCCTGTCTTTATAAATTTTTGCGAATCCATTATTACCAGAATCCTTTAAAACACCCCCAAACTTGTAAAATTTTTGCGTGATTTTATTAAATTTCTGGATCCCGTTAAATGTTCCCACCCAAATTGTATCGTCCTCTTTTTGAAAGAGAGGTCCTACATGATTTGTCAAAAGACTTGATGTATCCGATGGATCATGTTTGAACTGTGCAACTAAACTTTTATTGGAATCAAATTTAATAAGCCCACTTCCTGCAGTGCTGACCCATAAATATCCTTCTTTATCTTTCAGAAAATAATTTACAGCATTCCCCGTAGAAGTACTTTGAAAGAATCTATATAATGGATCTACCCGGAAAAGAAGATTGGATGTTTCTGTAGCTATCCACAATGCACCGTCATTTGACTTGAATGCACACCAGGTGGTACTATCTTTAAAGCTTCCCGTCCTTGATTGATCAGATTTAAAGTGTTCAATTTCTTTTGTAACAGGATCATACTTTACAAGACCTTCTAAATATGTTCCTATCCATATTGCCCCGGTCATATCTTCCATAATGAAAGTAATGTGATCAAAGTCATCGCCTTTTTTTACAGGTGGCCGACTTAGTTTTTCAGGATGAGATGGATCATAAGTTAGCCGGGTAAAGCTGCCCGTTTTTCTATCCATGATATGCAATCCATCACCCTGAGTGCCTACCCAGAATACTCCCCTACTATCTTCAAAGATTGCTCTGATCTTATCATTAATAAGACTGTGAGGATTATTTGGGTCATGCATGTAACGGATAAATGTTCCTTTTTCCCTATTGAATTTATTTAAGCCACCTTCTTTTACCGTATCAAACGGGAGCCCGGTTCCAACCCATAATGTACCTTCATGATCTTCATAAAGTGCCCGCACTATATTACAACTTAAAGATGTAGGATCATTATCCTTATGCGGATAATGAATAAATTTTCCTGTTTTCTGATCCAGGCGATCAAGTCCGGCACTTGTCCCCAGCCATACAATTCCCAAATGGTCAACAAGAATATTGTTTATGGCTCTGCCTTCGTTCTTTGGATAACGATAATGAATAAATTTCCCGGTATATGGATCAAATTTATCAACGCCTCCTGCAGCGTTTACCCAGATACCGTTGGTTGAATCCGCAGCAATACATTCAAAGCCTCTGCCATCGAGAGAATTAGTATCTGATGGATTATTCCGGTATGTCCTCATTCTAACTCCATCAAACCGTATCAGGCAATTGTTTGTTTGATCAACAAACCACATGTATCCAAACTTATCCTGGGTAATGCCTGTAATTTTACCAACCGAAATACCGTTACTGCCGGAAACAAGATTAAAATCAAGCTGTGCTTTTTGAGCATAGGTTGGTTTTGAAAATAAAAAAATAATGGTTATAAAATATAAATGGTGGCAGAGCTTCATACTGATAAAATAATTATCTCAATATAGAAAATAAATGATCCCTTTAACTCAGTGTTGGAAAACCAAGAAAAGGAGCATATAACTTTTTTCGCATTTTTTAAGAACTGAAAGGTATATGATTAAGAGAAAAATTGAGATAAACTTATAATGTGGCTGTTCAATTCAGTCATTTCATTACCTTTTTATTTGGGTGCTATTGGATTCAATCAGCAACAGATTACTGCGGCAAATAAATTATAAACTCACTTCCTTCACCCTCTTTTGTTTCTACTTTCAATTCACCACCATGTGCTTTTACAATATCATAGCTTAATGATAATCCTAATCCCGTTCCTTGTCCTGTTGGTTTGGTAGTAAAGAATGGCTGAAAGATTTTATCCAATGCTTTCTGAGGAATGCCATTGCCATTGTCTTTCACTCTTATCTCAATTTTATTGGTAGTCTTTTTTGTGCTAACTGAAACAGTCGGATCATATGCATCAAGCGATTGTTTCTTTTTTTCTGTTACTGTATAAAATGCATTAGTAATTAAATTGAGAATAACTCTTCCAATATCCTGCGGGATGATATTAATGTTTCCGATGCTTTCATCAAAATCAGTTTGCATAGTTGCATTAAAATTTTTATCCTTTGCCCGTAAGCCATGATAAGCTAACCGCAAATATTCATCAGCCAATGCGTTAATATCTGTTGGTTCTTTTATACCGCTGCTGCTCCGACTATGCTGCAACATGCCTTTTACTATAGCATCTGCTCTTTTGCCGTGGTGAAGAATTTTTTCAAGATTTTGTTTTACATCGCCAGCTATTGCAATCGCATCTTTATTATTATTATTTTCTAATTCGGTTTTCATTTCTTCAATTAGTTCATTGCTTACTTCGGAAAAATTATTGACGAAGTTTAATGGATTTTGTATTTCATGGGCAATCCCAGCTGTGAGTTCACCCAATGAAGCCATTTTTTCAGATTGGATGAGTTGTGCCTGGGTGGATTTCAATTCAGATAAAGTACTCTCAACAATTTCTTTTTCTTCTTTTAATTCTTTTGTACGTTCAGCAACTTTTTCTTCAAGGGCTATTTTTTCTTTCTTTAATGCTCTTGTCCGCCATTTGATAAAGCTCCATATTAAACCTATTAATAAAAGAGCATACAAAGTATAAGCCCACCAGGTTTGCCACCAGGGTGGTAAGACTGTAATCTTTATTGCTTTTTCGGACAATAACCCATAGCTGCTCGATCCTTTCACCCGGAATGT
>JGI24806J26614_1000341_pt1 | contig 13534 bp, 6 predicted proteins | sample Kansoi200umMDA_FD_26614 | JGI IMG/M metagenome (IMG submission 26614)
TTTTTTTGGGGATTAATTTTTGTTCAAGAAAAATTAAAAACGTTTGCTGCAAGGCAGGAATCTCATGTTTCACGTCTCACGTTTCACTTTTCACGCCTTACACATTACTGACAAATATATAAAACCGAATTAGAAAAATGCAAAGAAATTTTTGATACAAACTAATAAGTTTTCAGATTTTGTAATAACATAAATTTGTTGATTTTTATACAATTATTGGAGATTTTAATACTGGTAACTAATTATTAATTATTATTATTTATTACTTATTAGAGACTTCTGAAAAACAATCGGTGGTCATTCCTGCGCAAGCAGGAATCCAGAAATCCGAAATCTAAATCACTCTTCATAAAAATGATAATTTTGTTTCATAATTCTTGGTTTGGAAATGTTATCAATCTTGTGAACTCCTGGATTCCCGCTTTCGCGGGGATGACTGCTTTTGGTTTGTGTTTTTCAGAAGTCAGTAATTACTTAAATAACTAAAAACTAAATTGGACTCCAAGCTCATAAATATCCTCAAGTCTTTTTCAAAAGAAGAGATGAAGTCGTTCGGGAAGTTCGTGTCATCTCCTTTCTTCAACACAGTGAAAAATAATAAGAAATTGTTGTCGGAATTAAAAAGATTCCACCCGGACTTCGAAAGCGATAAACTCACATATGAATATCTTTTTGGAAAAATATATCCCGGGAAAAAATATAACAAACAGATGATGTGGAATCTCGTTTCAGAAATGGAAAAACTTGCGGAAGGATTTATTGCAGAGCTTACTCTGAAAAAAGATGAGTTTGAAAGAATGAAGTATATTGCCGAACATTACAGGATGAGAAACCTGAGAAGTAATCTGGGAGCTACTCTACGTAAGATGGATAAGTTCACCGCTGCGCACGCCGGAGATTTAGATTATTTATACTATTTAACTGAACTGGAAGCATTAAAGAAGGAATATCATCATCTGGAAGATAAGCAGTATTTGCTTTGTGAAAACGTTCTTAAATTTGGTGAATATCATATATTACTTTTTCTGAAAAGACTTTCCTTCACCATAAGCGATTTGTCTGCGAACTCTGTGATGTACAATGCAAATTATGAGTTTAATATTCCTGTCGAATTTTTTAGAAGCCTTAATTTAAAATCGGTGATTGACTATGCAAGAAAGGCAGAGTATAAGTTCGCTTATCTGATTGAGCTGTATTGTTATTTAATACTAACCAAGCTCGAACCGAACGAATCTGAACATTTTTTCAATCTGAAAAAATTGTTTCAGGAAAATCATAATAAGCTTCATCCCATTGGAATCCCCGGGGTAGCATCAAGCATGGCTAACTACTGTACCGTTAAGATATCAGAAGGAAATTCTGAATATAAGAGAATCTTATTCGAGTTATTTAAATATTTTCTCGATGAGAAGGTTGCAATTAACCCGTATGGACATTTGCCTCAGGTACTCTTTCAGGCAATTTTTAAAAGCGCTTTGGATGCAAACGAATTTGAATGGGCAAGAAACTTTATAAAGGAATATATTCCGCAGCTTAAACAGGAGTTCCGAAAAACCCAACGAGCTCTGGCTCTAGCGATGCTGAACATTTGTCTCAAAAAATATGAACTTGCTCTTCAACAATTGAATGAGATTGAATTTATGGATGTGAAGGATAAACTGCTGCTGAAATTAATGATGGTTCAGATCTATTATGAGATGGGGGATATGGAAACGATGATGTATCAAATCGATTCAGCCAAACATTTTCTCAACAAGAATAAGTCCGTCAGCGAGATGCGCAGAAATTCTTACATGAAATTCTACAACTCTTTGACAAAACTAGTTTCTTTCAGAGAAAACGGAGATAAGTTCTTACTGGCTTCATTAATCGATAAGGTAAAGAATGACGGTGATGTAAGCCAGAAAGAGTGGCTTCTGGAAAAATTGAATGAGCTGAAATGATTTTGGATTTTGGATTTTAGATTTTGGATTTTAGATTTTGGATTTTAGATTTTCGATTTTAGATTTTCGATTTACATTTAATGTTCCGTTTGGTCTTCTCACATTTCACGTTTGACGTTTCACGTTTCACGTTTCACGTCAGACGTTACTTTACCAGCGCCATTCTTCTTGTCAGCTCATATTTTCTTACTCCATCAGCAAGTACTTCAATACGGTAAAAGTAAATTCCGCTGGCAAAGTTTGCTCCGTTGAAATTAACAGAATAATATCCCGCGGGCTTTACTTCATTTACAAGATTCATCATTTCTCTTCCTGTGATATCATAAACATTCATGCTGACTTTACCTACAACAGGTATTGCATACTCTATCTTTGTTGTCGGATTGAATGGGTTGGGATAATTTTGGGAAATGTTAAATTCTGTAGGTAATGAATTGAAAATTATTGGATTAGTACTTGTTGCTATTGGATTTATATGACATGTGGAATCTGTGATATCAACCAATCTGGTATTGTTTGTATCAGTAAAGACAACAAAGCCAGAATAATGACCCCCGGATCCAGCGTTTTTCCACCTTAGACCGATATCTTCTGATTGATTAAATGCAACAGTATTAGTAAGTCTAACTCTGACAATGAGAGTTCCGGAACTGAGCCATTTGACAGTATCAGTTGTTGAAGGAGATGTCGGCAGATTTGGCGGCATTTGCAATCTAGGACCCCCGTCAGTTGGTGAAGTAGCATAGGTAATGCTTGGTGGTCTAAGTGATGGAGACAATTCCGAATCTATTATTTCAGGAGTGATTATCCCTCCTCCAAAATACAATGGGTTTATCCTTAGCCAATATCGACATGTGCCAAATAACATTACCGTAACGTTACGATTTGTATGTTTCAGATAGATATCGAATTCATAATGATTCGAATCGATGAGATGTCCATTTACAATCGATGCTAAGTATTTAGGTTTAACATAAAACGAATCGGACTCCTGTGAAAAGGAAATGTTAATGGAGATGAAAATTAGAAGTAGTATAAAAATCGTTTTCACAGTTGTTCTGTTTTTTGAAAATTACGTAAAGATATTTTGATTTAAAACCTATATGCTTATAACTGCTACTATTATCATCTACACTCGTTCCCAAACTCTGTTTGGAAACGCAAATGTTCAAGAAGCTCTGCTTCGACGAGTTTCAATTGAAACAGAGTTTCAAGCGCAAGTACGTTCCCAATCCGGAGATTGGGAACGAGCACTAAAAAAGATCCCGAATGGAGTTTACCCGAACTGATACAGTGTAGGGAATGACAACTTCAATTGTTAGACGTTTGACATCTGACGTCTGACGTCTGACGCCTGACATAAATTATGGCGTCACAACACTCACAATATTTATCGCATTATTATAAGTAATGACTATGTCCGCAGCATCTACAAAGTCATCACCATTCATATCCGTTGAAACATATCCAGAATTTCCAATTAGAGCGTCATTGTAAACATCAACTATATCAGTTACATCAACTGTTCCGTCCTGATTCCCATCACCGCTGTAAATTGCAAACCTAACCGGTGAAGTATCGATCTGTTTCTGATTATTTCCATAAGCCTGTGATGATGAAATTGAAAAATCATAATCGGCAGGGATTAAAGTCCTCCTGAATAGATTTCCAGCAGCACTCCAGGTCTCAATGCTATTTCTATGTTTCAAAACTAAGAAATAAGTACCGGTCATAGCATTCGAAAATTTCAATGAAGCAATTCCGTTTGCAGAAACAAACGATTTATGTTGATCAATAATATTATAAGGAGAATTACTATTCCTTAAATATGCTGTGATTGTATCACCTACTTGAGAATTACTTCCTGCATTATAGAATCCCTGTATAAACATTGTAAGATTAATCTTAATATAAGGACTAATTGCAGAGCCCAAAAATATATATGCCCGGCCGGTATTTGATGAAAACCCGGTAGCTCCAACTATCACATCCGAATAACCGTCAGCATTAACATCCCCTGCCCCGGAAACTGAAGTTCCGAAATAATTACTTGCTGCCTCACCGGTCATGGTCAGATCAGCAACGTTATTCATAGACGAACCGCCAAAGTATATATAAGCTCTGCCAATACTTGTTAAATATTGATATGCTCCGACTATTACTTCCGAAAAACCATCACCATTCATATCTCCGGCTGAAGAAACTGAAATCCCAAAACGATTATTTACAGCCTCACCTGTCATGGTTACATCTGCAACATTATTCATAGATGAACCCCCAAAGTATATATATGCTCTGCCCGTATTTGTTGAATAACCATAAGCTCCGACTATCACATCGGAATAACCATCATCGTTCACATTGCCGGCTGAAGATACTGAAGCTCCCAGAAAATTACCCGTTGCTTCACCATTTATATTTACATCTGCAACATTATTCATAGACGAACCGCCAAAGTAGATGTATGCTCTGCCCGTATTTGCCGAATAACCCGATGCTCCGACTATTACATCGGAATAACCATCGCCATTCACATCACCTGCCGTTGAAACTGACTCCCCAAAATAATTATTTATTGCTTCTCCGCTCATTATTATGTCAGCAACGTTATTCATTGACGAACCGCCTAAGTATATGTATGCTCTGCCCGTATTTGTGAAATTACCATAAGCTCCGACTATCACATCTGAATAACTATCGTTATTTACATCTCCGGCTGATGATACGGATCTCCCAAAAAAATTCTCTGTTGTTTCCCCGGTCATAGTTACATCAGCAACATTATTCATAGATGAACCGCCAAAGTATATGTATGATCTGCCGGTATTTGATGAATACAAATATGCTCCAACTATCACATCCGAATAACTATCGTTATTTACATCTCCGGCTGAAGATACTGAAATTCCGAAAAGATTATTTGTTGCCTCGCCGGTCAATGTTACATCGGCAATATTGTTAATAGGTGAACCACCGAAAAATATATATGCTCTGCCTGTATTTGATGAATAACCCCATGCTCCGACTATTACATCGGAATAACCGTCGTCGTTTACATCTCCGGCCGATGACACGCACCCTCCAAAAACATTACTTGCTGCAGCGCCTGTCATAGTTATGTCAGATATAATTCCTCCATTTGAATGATAATCGTATAAGTAAACCCGACCGGTATTTGAGGAATATCCGGTAGCTCCAACTATCACATCCGAATAACCGTCAGCATTAACATCCCCCGCTTCAGATACTGAAGTCCCGAAATAATTACTTGTAGTCTCACCTGTCATAGTTAAATCAGCAGAGTTATTCATTGACGAACCACCAAAGTATATATAAGCTCTGCCAATACTTGTTAAATATTGATATGCTCCGACTATTACATCGGAATAACCATCGCCATTCATATCTCCGGCTGAAGATACTGAAATCCCAAAACGATTATTTACAGCCTCGCCTGTCATGGTTACATCTGCACTATTGTTCATAGGCAAACCACCCTCGTATATATATGCTCTACCCGTATTTGATGAATAACCATAAGCCCCGACTATCACATCGGAATAACCATCATCGTTCACATCTCCGGCTGAAGATACTGAAGCTCCCAGAAAATTACCTGTTGTCTCACCGTTTAAATTTACATCAGCAACATTATTCATAGACGAACCGCCAAAGTAGATGTATGCTCTGCCCGTATTTGCCGAATAACCCGATGCTCCGACTATTACATCGGAAGGACCATCGCCATTCACATCACCTGCCGTTGAAACTGACTCTCCAAAATAATTATTTATTGCTTCTCCGGTCATTATTACGTCAGCAACGTTATTCATTGACGAACCGCCAAAGTAGATGTATGCTCTGCCCGTATTTGTTGAATAACCATATGCTCCGACTATTACATCGGAAAAACCATCACTATTCACATCTCCGGCTTTTGATACAGACCTCCCAAAAAAATTCTCTGTCGTTTCTCCGGTCATAGTTACATCTGCAACATTATTCATAGATGAACCGCCAAAGTATATGTATGCTCTGCCGGTATTTGATGAATAAGTATATGCTCCGACTATTACATCCGAAAAACCATCGTTATTTACATCTCCGGCTGAAGATACTGAAATTCCGAAAAGATTATTTGTTGCCTCGCCGGTCATAGTTACATCGGCAATATTGTTCATTGGAGAACCACCATAAAATATATATGCTCTGCCCGTATTTGATGAATAACCCCATGCTCCAACTATTATATCGGAATAACCGTCGTCGTTTACATCTCCGGCCGATGATACGCACCCGCCAAAAACACTACTAGCGGATGGTGCGTTGAATATATTCTGCACCATTGCATCTGTTTCGGGCTCTTCAAAATTAATTTTATTTCCGTCTTCATCACGAAGTGAATTGAGCCAGTCCTGAGTTACTCCTTCAGGAAGTGAATCTTTCTTTTGAATTCCGGCATTCTGCTCAGCTGCTTGTGAATGGGAAATACTTTCATTTGATGTATTCCCATTAGCTTCAGTGACTGCTGCAATTAAATTTAACATGCTGACGATCACCAGAATTAAGATTGCAGGGAATGAAAAATCTATGTTGGATTTCATTTTAGTTAATTAGTTAATTAGTTAATTGGTTAATTGGTTAATTAGTTGATTAGTTAATGGTCAATAGTCAATAGTTAATTGTTAATGGTAATTTGCAATTTATAATTTGTAATTTGCAATTTGTAATTGAATAAACTGCCGGATCGACCCGCAATCCACATTAAGTGGAGCGAGTTGACCGGCTCTTTCCGGGTGATGGAAAGGAATGTCAGAAAAATTGTATGATAATTAGAATTGCTTGTCTGCTTTTTCATCACCCGGTAATTTTAAGATTGTTTAATCATCTAATCAAAAATAATAATTCAGTGAGTTTGTTTCCAAAGAAATTTTTTTTGATTTGCACCTCCGTTAATTAAATCAAATCATTCTCTAAGATTGATTGTCAATACAGAGTGGTTAAACTTGTTCCAAAATTATTACTGATCAAACAAAAAACCAAAGGAGATTATTCTGTTTTGTGAGAGAAGATTTGAGCAGAGGACCGGATTTTAAGTTCATTAAAATATTCAAATGAAACGGATTTTCATATTTTTAAGTAGTTTGATGATATAAATTGTGAGACAAATTAAGATTAGCAATGCTCAGTAATAAATCGATAAATATAATTGCAAAGTTAAATAAGAAAGAGCTCCGGCAGTTCGAGAAATTTTTGTTATCACCTTTTTTCAACAGTAACAAAAAAATAATCAGACTTTTTCGTGCGATAAAAAAATATTATCCTGCTTTCAGTTCAGACAATTTTACGAAAGAAATAATTTACGGATCGGTTTATGGCGGGGAAAAGTACAGTGATACGAAATTCAGAAAGTTGTTTTCAGATTTTTACAAGCTTGCTGAAAAATTTCTTGTCGAATTAAATCTCGAAAACGGAAAAAAAATTTATAATACACTTCTGCTGAATGAACTCGAACTCAAAAGTATCGACAATTTATTTGAATCCAAATATAAAGATGCCCTGGAATATGTGACAAGGTCTGAATTCAGTGTTACGGATTTCTTACAGCTGCATGATTTAAAATGGCAATATTCCGACTACAATATATCACGCGGCAAGCAGGATAAGATCGCCGATGATATATTTCGAAGATCCGAATACTTAATATTTTATTTTTTGTGCGATACTTTTATAACGATCAATGACATCAAGGCAAACGAAGCAACATTCAATTACAAACCAACAGTTAATCTTCCGCAAATATTCTTAGATAATCTCAATCTTAAAAACATTTACAAATGTATAGAAGAAAACAATTTCGAGCATAAGGAATTTTTCTCCTTGTTTTACTTCGCATTCATGATGAATAAAGATCCGAAAGATAATTTTTATTTTTTCAAATTAAAAAAACTTTTCGAAGAAAATGTAAAAAATCTTTCAAGAACCTTTAGCATGAACTTTGTCATACTGCTTACAAATTATTGTTTTGAAAAACTTAAGCTATCACAGAGTGATGAACTGGAAGCTGCCAATGAGGAATTGTGCGACATTATACTGAAGAATAAAATCTACCAGGTGATTGACGGCTACTTTGTCGTTCTGGTTTTTTTCAATATTTTTTTTGTGTATCTGCGAAACGGACATCTTCAAAAGTCACGTAATTTACTAAACGACTATTCAAAATTTCTTCATCCATCACAGGTCAGGGATGTTCAACTTCTGGGAGAATCATTTATCCTTTTTGAAGATAAGAAATATCGGGAGGCCCTTGAACTGATCTCAAAAATAAAGGCAAAGCTTATTACAATAAAAATTTATATGAGAAAGCTGATCCTGAAACTGGACTATGAGCTTAATTACTTTGATTCCAACAAAGAGAACCTGGATAATTTCCGTCACTTTCTAAAAAATAATAATCAGATCAGCGAACTTGGCAAAAAAGTCTTGATGGAATTTGTCGAACTATTCAATGAGCTGGTAAATATCAAGAAAGAAAATTTTGATGATTTCAAATGCCGCCACCTGGAATTAAGGATTAATAAGATCAACGATCTTTTTGACAGAAAATGGTTTCAGAAAAAATTAAAGGAGCGCTGAGGTTTGAACGTTATTATCACGGCGTCACGACACTCACAATATTGATAGCATTATTATAAGTTATAATCAAATCGCTGACATCAACGAAGTCATCTCCGTTCACATCAGTCCGGACATATCCTGCAGTCACCGCAAGTACATCATTGTAAATGTCAATCATGTCTGCCGCATCTATGATCCCGTCCTGATTTTCATCTCCGCTGTAAATTGCAAAACGGACCGGTGATGCATCGACCTGGGTCATGTTATTTCCAAAAGCAGAAGATGAAGTATCGGAAAAATCATAGTCCAAATTCGAAGTCATTGGTTTAAAACAAATACTATTAACTACAGCAAAGCTGTCGGGGGATGGATCTTTACTCCAGGTCTCGATTGAATTCCTGTGTTTGAGCAGAATGTAAACCGGAACTCCGTCAGAAACATTATTAAAAATAAAATTAGCAGTTCCTGAATCACTGAGAACTTCTTTGGATGAATCAATTATATTATAAGGAGGGAAATTATTTCTGGCAAAAACTCTCATTGTATCAGTTACCATTGAATTAGTTGAAGCATCATAAAATCCCTGGATCAATGCAGTAAGCGACAAAACACTTTTCCTTTTTATCTGATCGTTGAACTGAATTCCCCATCCAATGAGTCTTCCCGAATCGGGAACACCTGCATCCTGGATTTTTAACATCCACTTGCCCAGAGTATTTGTTCCTGACAATGCAGAATTCAGATTGTTCAAAGATCTGATGATCGGAGTATAGGCTAAGTATTTGTTCGAACCTAAAGATGAATCTGCCTGATCGTCAAAAATTGTAATGACATGGTCACTTGGATCGATCAAAGCTGAAGTGCTGTAAAGAGTTGTTGAAATGCCTGAAGGTGAAATTAGAGAGATGATAAGATCATCTTCATCGGTATGATTTAATGCGACATATACATTTACATCAGTAATAGTTTCATTTATCGGAATGTATAAAGTATCAGATTTCATAAATCCACTTGTTCCGGACTCTGGAATTTTTAAATACGGAAAACGAGTGTAATATCCTCCCGGAAAATTTGTGCTGATGGAATTCGTGAGAGGTGAGATTGGTACAATGCCTCCGAAGTATGCATTGTGACTGAATTGCCCGCTGGAATTATTTGCAATTAAAGTTGGTCCCGAATCGGAATTAGATGAAAGACCACCGTCGAAATTATAAACTACGTTCGTCGAAAGTGGATCGTTAGATTCATTGATCGAGGTAAAAATATTATTTGAAATTGTTTCATACGAAAGCGCAGAAGAGGTGATCCTGAGTTCGTCCAAATAGCCAAAATAGTTTTGAAGTGAAGATGTTCCCCCGACAAAAAGTGAATCGGAATTATCATGAATGTTGCCCACAAAATTTGTGTCATCCCATTCAATCATTCCATTCCGGATAAACTGCATAAATCCATTGGCACCATTATATGTGAATGCAACATGAGTCCACTTTCTTAAAGGAAAAAGTTCACCAGTACTTATTATGTTAGCGACTTTTGTTTCATTAATATAGAATTCAAATTTATTCAGGTTTAATCTCATAGCATAATCCATCCTGCTCCCGGAAGGTGTTCCCTTATGAACAACTGTACTTAAAACCGATCCACTATAAACTTCGGGCCAGATCCATGCTTCAACAGTAATTCCGGATACCGGACTGACATTGGGATGATCTGAACCTTTTAAATAATTGCTTGAAAGAGAGTGGTAACATTCATTTACTGAAGTCATGCTGTTGGGTGAATTTGACATATCGAATGCAGTTACCCCACGGTTAACTCCGTTATTATTATTTCCGCTAAAATCAGTTAATGAAAATAGTGTACCGGCAGGATTCAGATTTTGAAATGTTAGAGATAATTTAAGGGGCGAATAATAGCCTGAACTTGTAGAAAAAGAAATTTTTCTTAATGCTTCGTTATATGAAGCATTCAATACTCTCACTTCATCCATCAAACCATTAAACGGACTGTTAAATCCTTTACCAATGAATAATGAATCTGTGTTAGAGACCGGCGGTAAATTAAATACTCTTGAAGTATCTGCTACTCCATTAATATAAACAAAGAATGTACTTCCCGAAAATGTTGCTGCAACATGAGTCCATTGATTATTTGGGATTACAGTTTTTCCCGTTAAAATAATATTCTGATTCGACCTGACGGCAACCTTTCCTTGATTTAATAGTAAACTATATCCGCTATTATGAATGCCCTCTCTTTTCTGCAGAATGATCTGAACTGCGGGTGATGTAGAGTTAACGGGATTGATGCATGCCTCTAAGCTGAAGGCACCTGTGATATCAAGAGAAGTTGAATGAGGAATTGCAATGTAACTGTTTGATGCTCCGTTAAACCGGCATGCCTGGTTCCAGACAATTTGTGAGAGTGAATTTTGAACCGTCAGGAAAGAGAAAGTAAAAATAACTGATGAAGTTAATATTGCTTTCATAAATCTCCTCTTGGGTTTAGAGATTAAGTGAACTTCTAAAGCAGGCTTTTCAGTATTTATAATTTAATATAAAAAATACTTTTAAAAAAGTAATAATAAGTGAGTTGAGTGTGGAGAGTGTATTGAGTGTGTTGAGTGTGTTGAGTGTATTGAGTGTATTGAGTGTGTTGAGTGTGTTGAGTGTGTTGAGTGTGTTGAGTGTGTTGAGTGTGTACTTTAAGATTCCCTACTCCTTCCTTGAAAGTTAATGCGCTTAATCTAATATATTGAATCCCTACGACCTCCCCCCGACCCCCTCCTTTTCAAGGAGGGGGAGAATTATTTAATTCGCGTTTGAAGTTTCACATCTCGCGTCTTGCGTCTTGCGTATCACGTCTTGCGCCTCGCAAATATGATTCAATTGAATCTGCGCAAATCATTTGATATTTTGAAAGTAACAAATGAACACTTCTTCCCCGAATTCATACAAACAAAATAAAATTTTATCAAACCTGATAAATGCACAAAAGCTTATTACTGGATATTCTGAAAACTCTTTCTCCGTCTGAGATCAGCAAGTTTGAATCACTGATCATTTCCCCGTATTTCAACCGGAATAAGAATGTAATGGAGCTATTTGATAAAATCAAAAAATACTACCCCTTGTTCGATGACCCGTCTCTTGCAAAAGACATCGTATGGAGTAAGATGTTTCCGAAAAAACCGTATAACTACGGCATTATGAAAAATATTATTCATGATCTTTCAAAGCTTGCCGTGAAATTTATAGAACTTGAAAATTACTCACAAAAACATTTTGATGAAGGAATTAATATTCTTCAGCAGTATGCTTCGAGAGGATTATACAAAAGATTTAAGATAAAACATGATGAGATAAAGGATCAGTTGAACAATGATAAGATCGATTCGGAGTTTTATTTGAGAAGATACTATCTCAACAAAGTAGGATTTGATCTGATGACTGTAAGGCATACAATAAAAGATATACTGAATTATAATTTCAATGAGATTGGAAATGATCTCAGCCTGTTTTATTTTTCAAAAAGTTTTCTGCATTATGGAAATGCTCTTCAGGTTGCAATTCTTTATAATAGGACGGAAGAATACAGGATCATTGATCACCTGATAAAGTATTATGAAGAATTTGATCAAAAGGATTTTTTTACCGAAACAGTATTTTACTCATTCAAGCTAATGCATGAGCCGTTTAATAATGATAATTACTACAAATTGAAAGAATTGTATTTTGAAAATTTTGATAAGTTCACAGCTGAGAGTAAATATGTTATTACAATAGTGCTTTTGAATTTTTGCAAGAACAATTCCAATACCGGTGATCTGTCTTTTATAAAAGAGAGGTATCAATATAACAAGATAATTGTAGATCACAATCTGTTCCCTCCGGTAAATGAAAATATGATCGATCAGTATATGTTTATGTCAATTGTCATTGCTGCATGCTCGGCAGGAGAGTTCAAATGGTGTGAAGAGTTCATTGCAAAATATAATTCGAGGCTAGATAAAGATATCAGAGAGCAATATACGAACTTTGCATACACTCATCTGAATTTTAAGAGCAAGAATTTTGAAAAAGCACTTGGCTATTTATCTAAATGCGAAAATGCCTCCGGTATGGATAAGATCAACATCAAAACATTTCAGTTCTTTCTTTATTATGAACTTAATTATTATGAAGAACTGAAAAACCTTACTGACAGTGCAAAACATTATGTCAGGAATGATAAAACTATATCGGATTCTTATAAGTCCCAGCACTCAAATTTTATCGATACAGTAAGCAGGATGAATGAATACAGATACAATATGAAAACAAATGGTAATTCAAAGATCTTACTTTTTGAAATACAAAAATTCATTTCTGANAATAAGATGTCCTGCACAAACTGGATCAAGGAAAAGATGGCAGAGCTGGAATCAAATTAAAAAGTAAAAATTAAATTTGCGACCCGCTCGTTCCCAAGCCCCAGCTTGGGAACGCTATAGCGTTAAAAGGTTTTAATGCAATTAATACCTACGAATCAGAGTTTCACCCGTCAAGTGCGTTCCCAATCTGGAGATTGGGAACGAGCATTTAAAAGTATATGGCAAAAAATTAGAAAGTATAGTTCTCTTCAAACATTTAAACTTTAACCTGTAACTTTACAATTTAAAATTTACAATTGCATCACGGTGTGATCACTGTTGCAACATTGATAGCATTGTTGTAGGTTATAATTATATCCGACACATCCACAAAGTCATCGCCATTGACGTCAGTAGCAACATACCCTGAAGTTCCAAGCAATACATCATTGTAAACGTCAATGATATCGCCGACATCAACCGTGCCGTCCTGATTTTCATCTCCGCTGAATGTTCCATATACAACAGGCGAAGTATCGATCTGTTTCATATTGTTTCCATAAGCTTTCGTGTCAGAGGTTGTGAAATTATAATTCAATACACCACCTGTAAAACTTCTTGC
>JGI24806J26614_1000342_pt1 | contig 13526 bp, 19 predicted proteins | sample Kansoi200umMDA_FD_26614 | JGI IMG/M metagenome (IMG submission 26614)
CATGGCCACCTACTATGAAATCTTCACCAACTCCTGCCAGGAGTGTATCAGGACCATTACCTCCTAAGATGGTATCGTTACCTTCACCTCCTATTATTTCATCAGCACCATAGCCGCCAGTAATGTTATCATTCCCCGTGCTTCCGATTAATGCATCCTTTTCCCCACCACCGTGAAGTACATCGTTACCCGCTCCACCTACCAATGTATCACTACCATTAAATCCGATTAGGTAGTCATCGCCGAAGAGCCCCAACATATAGTCGCTTCCTTGAAGTCCGTTCATCCTGTTAGAATTCTTGTTCCCCACCAACACATCGGTCTTCTCCGATCCTTTGCATGACTTATCCTCATTTTTACACATTATAGTTTCGGCAATGGTTACATTATAATTTGATACCAAAAATAAAATAATAACTAATCCCGACGATAAGAAAATTTTTTCCAGAGACAAATTTGGAAATAGATCCATAACTAAATATCCCTTCTTAGCAGTCGAACATTGTAATACCATTTGCAGTTTCAATTGTAGCGACGAATAAGAACTATTTTTTATTAATTGTGAATAAAAATACACATGTTGATCAAAACACAGAATGGAAAATCGAGTGAGCTGGCTAAAAATAATCAGTTTAACATAACAATACCACATAACATTTCTTTACAATCATCGGACCTAAATTTATTAACAATGAATTATTCCTAATTCAATTAAATGACGGGTGATAAAACAGTTTGCTTGAATAATCAAATTATTGCGATAGGACTCATCATGATATCTCTAACTTTAGCTTCAATGCATCTTTTTGCAGGAAGACTTTATGCAATAGAACAACCAAGCAAAATGGAGGGCATTAATGAGAAAGATTGTAACAAGGTCTTCAAATGTAAAATCATATCAGAAGATGTTCTCAAATATCCTGATATTGTGAACCCGTTTGCTAAGAATGAAGAAATCGCCAAGATACTGGTGAAATAATAGGAGGTGAAGGTAACGATACCATCTTAGGAGGTAATGGTCCTGATACACTCCTGGCAGGAGTTGGTGAAGATTTCATAGTAGGTGGCCATGGAATTGATGAGATCAGTTCTGGAGCCGATGATGATAAAATTTATACTGCAAATAGGAACACTACAGAATCAGACGGAGCCCAAGATATTGTTTATTGTGGAGAAGGTCATGACGAGGTATGGATCAATACCAGTATGGATAAGGACGAAGTGAGTAAAGATTGCGAAATACTTCACGAGGGTTAATTGACCATTATTGACTAGAATCTGATATCTGGCAATAATTACAATAGTCTACGAATATACCATGCGTTCAAAACGGTCTAAAATCTAATGTGCCGCGAATGTTAAAAATGTCAGTCTGTTGTGCAATATCCAGTGCCTTTTCATTCTCCATATCTTCGTAACATCTACTGTAGAAGGGACAATTTGGGCATTTAACTGATTTTAATGGTTCTGTCAATCTTGGAAGGTTGGCTACATCATGATTTTCAAGTGCACTTACAAGGATAGTCTTTCTCAAGACCATTTCATTTCTCAAAATTTCCCTCATTATGTCATCTTTAGGCAAATTAATAGACCAACTTTCTATGCCCGGATTTTTAGAATTGTTTGGCCTAAAAAAATATTCACCTGACTCGTCTTTCTTTAAAAGTCTGAGTTCTCTAATATTGTACCTGATTAAGAGAACGCCTTTTTCAATACCGGTTATAATCAGGTAGTAAAGTAGCTGCCTCAGATAGGAACGAAATGTATAATCGTTTATCTCAAGTCTTTTGCCACTAGTCGTGTCCTTAAGCTCTATTATGACCTTATTTCCATTGGCGTTGTCCATTATATCCGGATGGGCAATTATCTCGTCCATTCGTAATTCTGCCTGCGCTACCCCGATTCTAGCAAGCTGGGTGATAGCAAATTCACTTGATTCTCCTCTAACGAAATGGTGTATGGATTCATCTGTTATAGGATCTTCGTCAGGATATGTGCGTGAGTAATATTGCTTTCTTAGACAGGAGCTGGGGAGTATATCGGACACATGAATGGGCGCCAAACCAATTCTATCTGTCTTCCTGTTGTCGTATCTAGCTCTCAGATTGCTTTTTAAAAGATTAGTAAATTCCGAGTCGGGCCTTATTATTACTGGCATAATTCCAAATCATAATTGATTCAATGCGTCTTAATAGTTATTTTATTTATGCGTACTTATCTGAAAAAAATATTTTATATATTCCACTTGACGAATAGGACGTACGGAAGAAAAAGTCAAAGTCTTGGGCATCGGTAGCAGTATGAGAAAAAATTCCTTTAGTACTGACACTTTAAGAAAAGTCCTTGAAATCATATCTGTAAAGTACAAAACAGAAGCTCGATTGGTAAACTTGTTTGAGACCCAGCTGCCCATATATCGACCTAGCACAAAGTTCGAGAATGAAAACGTCAAAAAAGTTACAAATGATGTGAATTGGGCCAATGTGTTTGTTCTGGCTTCCCCTGATTACCATGGTTCAATGTCTGGGACAATGAAAAATTTTTTGGATTTTTTCTGGAAGGAATTTTCAGGTAAAACTTTTGGGTATATAGTTTCATCCCATGAAAAGGGCTTGACGGTGATGGATCAAATGAGGACAGCTGTAAGACAGTGCTATGCTTGGAGCCTGCCATATGGAATTTCGATAAATGGACGAGAAGATCTCGGCTCAGATGGTAAAATTGTAAATAGTATATTACAATCAAGAATGGAAATGCTAGCTAGAGATCTGGTAGTATACGGTCGACTAATTTATTGGCAATTTTCAAAAGATCAAGACTCAGCTGAACAAAACACATTTGCTCATTATTATCTCTAATAGAATAATAGTCAAATTAAATACACTGTAATAAACCGAAGATGGAACATAAAAGAAAAAAGGTTGGTCTAGTCATAGTAATTTACTCCTGAAGTCACTGCTGCGACTAGGTGCTGTTTGATTTTTCCTTTTTTTTGGAAGATTCTGTTTTTTATATCAAAAATAGAAAATGTTTCAATGCCTATGTATGCTAAGGTAACAATTAACCCTATAAGAAATAAAGTTATGACGAAGAAATCTGGATCTAGATATAAATTTTCCTTGACATAAGAATACCACAACTTACTTGTAAGTGGCATTATGACTCCTAAAAATGCGAATAAAACAAAAGAAGAGAACCCAAATATCATATATTGTGGATAAGTTATGGAACTTAACTCTCGATCGACCAAAGCCATTTGTTTTTCCAAATGTTTTATTCATTCAATTCGGAATTGTAGTTGTTTTTTATTTGATCGAATTTCCTCTCTTCCTCGAGTTCGGTATCGTGTTCAATTATTTCCTTATTACTGTCTCTCGAAAACGGAAGTGCTTCCACTCTGGTGTAGCCATCTTTGAGTTTTCGAAGTTCTTCTGCTGCCTTTTCTCTTTCTTTGTTGTTGTTTGTATCTTCTAGCACTTTGTAATCTACTTTGACGCTGCTTGCTAATGCTTCTTGTTTCTGTCTAGCCCCAGCCATTTGATTATAAATTATTTTTTGCGCTTTATTTGCTTCTTTATGAAAATCAAGAATTATAGTTTGATCTTGTATTCCATCATTATACTCAATGACAGTATAGCGATATTTCTTTTTCCAAAATAGACCGACAAGACCAGTCATAAAGACTCTTGTTTTTGTTATATGCCTATCCTCTTGAGCGCCTAATCTAGTAATTGAACCGTATGGTATTGTTATATCCATATTATCAAATTTCATTCTATCCACATAAAATAATACGTCTGTGCCTTTCTCGTGATAATATAGAGAATGTCCACTGATATATTTAGCGTCAATTTTTGCGAGTCTTTTTTCTCTTCCAAACATTTTATTTATATCACCTTAGAATATACCAGAGATATCCAACAACCATACTAGCACAAAATCCCAAAATAAAAAGATTCATAGTTACTTTTTTACCTTATCGCAATCTATGTTTGGAAACCATGTCGAAAACTTCTGCTTTTCCTCAGGTGGTAATGGTCCGTCGCAATAATCTTTAAGTTTTTGTTCAGCAGTATCGGCTAATTTTTCAAATCCTCTATTTAATTCATCCAACTTTACTTCATCACATGACACATAATTAGGCACATCTATTATTGGATAGTGGATACCGGTTCACCTGTGTGAGCAATAGACCAATCAAAGAGAGACTTTACGCTTTAATCAGGTAGCATTTGCAGATAAGTAAGCGACATATCTTCCCTCGCTGCGTACACAAATACAGAAGGAATTACGAGATATGCCACAATACAAACACCTGTTATTACTATTGTCTTTGATTTCATTTTCATTCTTTCTTATTTCACTGCTCCTTATTAGATAAGCATTACTTATTCTCCTTAAGATATTCATCCAAAGATATTCATCCAAATCTGCTTATCCTGTATCCATTTGTTAGAATCCAATTCTATGAACTCTTGATCAGCGATGCCCAGGTAAAGAGCTAGTGTAGCAAGTCCAATTGTCAAACTAGTAGCAACCATAGCGAAGGATATCATTAACCATTTTCACCGTCATAGAACAGACTCATTCCTTATTCTCCTGTCTCTCCAGCCTCCTTACTCTGCGATCGAGATCTCTAAGATGACATCCAAAGCATTTGAAGTCGTCTGTTTCGGTGTTGAGGTTATATAGTTCTTTTACTTCCGAACTGCATACAGGACATTTCATTTCTTATTTGTTATTAGTCTCCTTTTTGTGCTTTTTGTGCTTCTCCCTGTATCTTATTATGTCCTGCTCTATCTGCATGAAAAAAACAATAAGACCTAAGGCCCTGCAATTGACCTATATCATAATGCCCATTAACTGGTTTTATTAAAAATGGTATTATTAATGATAACAGGAATATTGTAGCTAGTGAGATTTTTAAGCCCAACATAACACATGCTATTTCTTAAGCGAATAGAAAAAGTTTTTTGTAGATGATAAGTAGTTTAATTATCTATTCGCCGCGAGTTTAATTTTACGCACTTGAAAATAGGTTAGAACGTCTTGAGTTACCTAGTCTATTTTGGTCTTAGTTTTCTTTGTTGATCCTCAAAAAATCTTTCATCATCGTCTGCATTGCCTTCTTTCACTTTCTGTGATTGAGTCCATTCTGCATTACCTTCTTTCACTTTCTGTGATTGAGTCCATTCTGCAATTATCTTTATGTTCTTCTCTATGCTTTCTATCTGCCCACTCTTTACCAATGCCCATATTATCAGAATGCCGAACACTATTGTACTTACGCCCCCATAAACTAATGCTAAACCGCCAAACTGGCTAAACATGTTACCATATAGACCAGATAGGCCAGTTTCAAAACTTGTTTGTGTACTTAAATTTGCGCCAAGGCCAATTAACACAAAACCGGCTACTATTGTGAGACCGCCATATATGTATCCTAAAGTTCTCCAGACGCCCATTTCTTTTTTTTATCTCACCGGGATCTTTTTATCCGTTTCTCGTAAGTCTCCCTCTCACTAAGACACTTTCTATATTATTGCTAATTCAGTGTATGACGATAGAACAGACGCTATTGCGAGATATTGAACAATCTCAAAAAGCATTGAACGGACCTAATGACGATACGACATACAGACGAGATCATTCAAAAAGGATTGAATTAATAAATTGGGTTTTAGAAAATAAAATGTGCAAATATGTCAAGTTATGGAATCCAGGTTGAATGAAATTATTTTAAAAGTCAATCAGTCGCAGGATATTTTCGAATCCGACAAACTGCATAGTGAAATACAAATTTTGGCACGTCATTGGAGGTACAGATCAGGCCTGTTTGAGTTAAATTAAAACTGATGGGAGGTTGTTTACCAAGTATTGGGCAGATAAACCAATTCTCCCATCAGATTGATAAGGAACGTAATATTTTGAAACGATAGATAGTAAATAATTAACTGAACTGATGGGCCAAGAAGATGGGATTGACAAGCGTGGCCCACCAGGTGACGTCGGTTATTTTGGTTCTCTCTTAACTATTCTTTAATCAATAATTATAAAAAAATTAATAAAAAAGAAAAATTAAACCGGGTCTCCTGAAGTTTCCTGTTTCTTATCTCTCTTTACAGCAGTTGGTTCATGTGACGCAATATCATCAGGATTCATGGGTTCCTTGCCTCCGGATTCATTATAATCCCTATTTTCCCTTTTGTCGCCTGAACCAGTATATGTGTCAGAGTCTACTACGTTCTCTTCAGTATCCTTAACATCTTCTGCGGCATCTTCGACTCCTTCTTTAGTGTCTTCAACTACTTCCTTAACTCCCTGTGCAGTGCCTTCAACTACTTCTGCACCGCCACCGACTACTTTCTTAACGCCATGTTTTACTTTATCAAAAGCGTTTTCAGAATTCTCTTCAGTCATAAATATTATCCTACAATAAGTTATTTAACACTTCAATAAAGTATCAAACGAGTGTAGTATATTTTATGGTAACTACACTGCCTGATATTAATGCAATCTAGATTTAAACCAGTACTGATGGGCCCGTGACTGAAGAGTAGGGCGGACCCATCAGGATTAGGAATGGTGTTACGGTTTTACGTTATACCCATAGTCAATAAATTATAAAAAAGTTAGAACCTGACGGAAGGTATGAAATGGATACAACCATGCGAGCGCAAAGTTGGTCCTCCCATCAGTGACCGTAAATGATAATATCGTTAATACAATATAAAAAATTTACTTTTTAGCCTCAACACAATTTCTTAATATCTCGAGTTGCTCGTAGTGTTCTAATATGACGTACATAAGGATTGGACGAATAAATACGGGTCTACGTAATCCAACCAGCATCAATAAGCATTTTTGTTTCTAGGTTTAATTCGTCCTTTGACTCCTTACTTTCCGCATCAGCCAGGCGATTTCTGAAGTCTTCAATCCAGTTTAGCAGTTCATCAAGATAATTTCCGTCCATAACTTTAAAGAATGTAGCATCAAAGACTCGTCTATATTCTGGATGTTCGACGCTATCCTCTACCTTCTTCATCTGTAGCATGTCACGTAAATCTATGGAAAGCGATTTGAGTGCATATTTGTCCTTTGCTGTAAGATCGAATTCCATTATCATATGATAACGTCAAAGTACTATAAATTGTTAAACCGGTGGGACTGATGGATTTTGATAAGAGAATCCCACCGGCCTTTGTCTCAAAATGTCGTAGGAAGTAATTACAGCGATTAATACGAAATATAAAGTTGGCTTACCTAAGTTACTTCGCTAATTGTAAGTCTTCTAATTTCTTCAATTGTTTGTAATGTTCAAATATTAGACATGAGTATTGGATGAATCAATTGAGGTCTGCAAGCATTACTACCCGCAGAATTATACAATTTTGCATAAGAGAACATAATATCAAATTCCTTTCTATCTCTCTTGTCCAATCTTTCCCTGAATGATTTCCATTTGGTTCTTTCACTTTCTGTAGCAATGCGATAAGATGGAATTGTTCTGCCCATAATGACTGAAGTGAAACATTGAATTTAAAATCTAAAAGACCCTACCGAGAGGGTCCTTGACTGTCTTCGATTTTCGACTTAAATATATGTCTAATTATCTAGCGTTATGGTATTAGGAGAATTAATTGAAGATGAAACAGGCAAGGTAACAGGGCACAGGGTTCTTGATGTCGAGGGACCGAAGATAGAAAGGTCCTTTATAATGACGGGAAAATACAAAGAAGTACAGGCTATAGACGAAGGTACATTCTGGACAGTAATAAGACAGAATGCTGAAGGGGAACCGGTAATGTACGCAGAAGCGCAAGGAGTAATTCTGCCAAAGACGGATACGGGATAGCAACTTATACGGCGCAAGGAATAGGAAGATTCACCAGCGAAAGGAAAATAAGATTCCACGGTTCAGTGTTTTTTCGCACAACTTTAACCGGTGGAGGAAAGTTATCATTCCTTGATAACATGGTGGGTGTTTTTGAATATGTAGGGGACGAACAAGGAAACTGCTCGGTTAAAGTGTGGGAATGGAAGTAGCATAACAAAAACATGCTAGATGAGTCAATTTGACAAATGCGTCTGCGGGCATCGGAGACTACCAGCATCTCCGAAAGGTAGCCAAGAATCCCTTATCAGAATGCAAAAAATGTAAATGCTTGAAATTTAAAATTAGTTAGCCTTGATCATATATTGAATTTAAAATTTAAAACCGGTGAAAAGGTAACCAAACTCAACCCGTATATAATTTGTTGAAGACAATAATATGTATCGCAAAATGTGAGATTTTATGGAAAAGAGACCAGATAAACTCAAAATCATGATAGTTCAAGGCGATGAAGACAATATGACTGTATATAGCGATTATCTGTCGAGGAGAGGATATCACGTAATCGGTCGATATACAAAAGGAGATGAAATCCTAACGAATGTTGAAAAAAAACTACCGGATATCTTTGTACTAGATTCCAGGTTACCAGGGAATAAAAGCGGGACAGAAGTTGCGACCGAAATTTTGGATGTATACCCATCAGCACCGATCTTATTCATTACTGCTGACTACGATCAACCTGATGAAATAAAGAAGAACCCTAAATTGCGCGATAAAAAAGTTGACGTATTAGTAAAGCCAGTAAAATTAGAACAAATTGAACATTCAATCTTAAACCTGGCGAGTAACTAAGGACTAATAACGAAACAAAGTTCAGAAAAATTTATAAAATTCTGAGTCATTAATAAATGTCCTTGGAAATGAGTGATGAACATTCCAGGCTAACAGAAGAAATTGTAGAGCGTATCAAATCGATGGTTTTCCTATGCATGTATTGCAATAGTCAAAACCCTATATCTGCGTCAGTAGTCGAATTTCAAGATCATGTTGGCGGGAGTGTAGCAACAGCATTTCTTATTTGTGATTCTTGCCGGAACAAATTCATGGTTAAAATCGAAGATCTAGGCAAAGTCCAAAAATGAATGATTAGAATTCTAATTTTCCAATTTCAAACAAATTTTCTATAATATTGTTCGAGCTTCTTTATATGAAAGCGCTCGCCAGTTGTCTCAGCCGTAACACAGGCAACTGATGGGGCGCGGTTGTTTCTTGTTCAAAAGTCGACTAACGTCCCATCAGTTGCTTTATTATGTTTCTTAACGTTTTGTTACTAGAGCCTATAATAGAAACTGCTTCCTCACCGGAAATGCAGCAATTCATTTAGTAAATAATCATAAGCAGTAATATCCTTTTTAGATTAAATTTTTATTCTCCCGAATACATTTTTACAATCACAAGGACACTTACAAGGACAATCATCAGTGTAGCGACAAGTACAACAGCATGATTTCATTTTTTTAATATTGAAAACTATAAGCACATCATTATTTTTTAAGGTCCTCAACTTTTTATTTACTGCAAGATAAAACGATACTTCATTCGAGACTAAAGCCTTTTGCTGCTAGCCTACATGCATCAAACAAGTCGTTATGTAGTGTTCTATCTTTTAGTAGGTTTAACTCGTCGGCTTGTGCAGTTCTAAGAGATGCTATTAGGTCTTCATGTTCTTTAGGAAGTGCTAGATATCCTTTGGTTGGCAGTATATGCAAGTTACTTAATAGATTGCGATGTTCAGTTCCAAAGTTAACAGGCACTATCTTCATAGTATTAGTGTCTGCATCTTTAGGCTCCCAACTTAAAGGTTCATTCCATTTGATTTTAAGTAGGTTAACCATTGCTCTATTACTTCCAACAACACACATCCACAGGTTCCAATATTTGCGATAGTATTCGAATAACTCATCACATATCTGATTTGGGTCTTCTTTATCCCATTCCTTTGTAAACCTAACTATTATCTTGTTTTCATCTTTGAGTCTTCCTAAGAAGGTTATTGCGGTTCTACTGCTAAAGAATCCGACATCAAAGACCAATTACCTTAAATGTATATTGTGATATTGGTATATGTTTTAGTCTCTCACCTGTCAGTATGCACTTATCCACTGTGCTTGAAGTCATTACATTTCCAACGCCAGCAACAAATGAGCCTTCATAAGTCTGTGGATAAAGAGGACCTAGTTCTGCCTTGGCCTCTGCGAAGATTTCGTTTCTTGAAGAGAGAGTGTTTGTGGCTGATGGCCACAATCATCGTATCCAAGTATTTAAGTCGAAGATCGTAATCAATCCATGAAAAACTTTAAGGGCTAATGACTATCCTCTCACTGTTTTATTCTATGGTTGGAGTCCTCTAATGCGAACATTTTCTTGACATAAATTCTAATACATTATTCGTAAGCGGTTTTATAGTTTGTAGTGTTTTGTAATTATAATAAAAAACAATTGGGGGTTGTTTCTTGATTGCACAATCAAATTAACTTCCTCATCAATTGTTTATTTTTACTTGCTTCTCACCGTTAACTTTTCTTTTTTCTTTTTTCTTTTATTTTCTATCTTCGGTTTATTATAGTGTATTTAATTTTGACTATTATTAGAATAAAAGAATACCAAAAATTACCATTTACATAATGGGAAGTAAAGAGAAAAAGTCTAGACAATAAAGTAAACTTTGTTTAGGAACTCATATTAAATGCGAAGATAGGGGAGGCAAGAAAGAAAGAGATGCAAGGTCTAGATCCTTCAATTTTTACTCGTCGTAAAGACAGTATGTCCACATTCCTAGATAAACCCTTTTGGATTTGGGATGATTCAATACACAAAAACGAGTATGTACACTCAAACGGACATTGCTGTTTTAATCATATATTATCCCTCCCAGTAAAAGGTGGCTTACAATATCCTATTTTTGACTTTCAATCACTTATTTTTAATATTCTAGAACAAAATCAAAATGTCTGGATCAAGAAGGCAAGAGGAATAGGTCTTACCACCTTCGTACTTCGATATCTTGCCTGGAAGATTCTGTCATCAAGTGAGATGGATTACAAGTCTATATACATCATAACAGGTAACGATGAATCTTTAGATGAAGTAGCCTCAAAGTTTAAGAACTTGTTCAACAAGAGATTTCCACTAGTTAAATTAGAATCAATGTTCACTGATTTTTGGTTGAAAAACACATGGATCAAGATACTGTCTAGAAAGAATGTTTTAGACATTGAGATTTGTGATGCTGCCTACCTGTTTATAGATGAAGCAGATTATTTGGGATATTCAGAGCAAACAGCATTAGAACAGAAAGCATCTTACTTTGCAGAAAAAGGCAATTGTAAAACAATTATGGCTTCTACTCCGAATAAAAGAGGAGGTTTGTTCCAAAAAATAGAAAATGATTCAACATCAAAGTATGCAAAATTAAAGTTGGATTATAGATGTGGCCTGGGGACTATCTATGATAGGATGTTCATTGAAAAAAAGAAATTAGAACCAGAATTTGAAAGAGAATATAATTTAGAATATGAAAGATGATAATGTACCTTCATATAGAATCAAATTATATATCAGACTCATATCGACGGCGCGCAAGAATTAAAGTTTCATTATAGTTTGGTTAAAATTCCAAGTATTCGTAGGAATGTTGAGCCATGGAAATATAAATTTAAAAGCAATGATGAATGTAACTAATTTAGGTTTCCAAAAATTACTAATTTGAATTGGCACGGAAAATATTCTGAAGTTTGATATTCATTTAAATAACGTTTTTGTTTCAAAGTAAGTAATGCTTGTTTCAGGATCTAAATCCGATAGAGGATTACTTCGAGAAAATAATGAAGATTCTTTTTATGTTAATGATAAGTTAGGTGTATATGTTCTTGCTGATGGAATGGGTGGACACGATGGTGGAGAGATAGCAAGTAACATTGTTGTCGAGACTTTAGGAAAAAATATTTCGTTATCACTTCAGCACCAGCAAGAGGATGATATTGAACATATAGTGAGCAAGGCTCTCTATGAGGCCAACGAGGAAATTATTCTCTTAAAAAAAGAGCATATTGAGCTAATGAATATGGGTACAACTGTGGTGCTGTCGGTATTTTTTGATGACATTGCTTACTATTCACATTTGGGAGACAGTAGGGCTTATCTTTATAATAAAGAAGAAGATAAGTTACTCCAATTAACTACTGATGATTCTTTGGTAATGGAAATGGTAAAGCGCGGAAAGTTACGTAAAGATCAATTGAGAACACACCATCTACGAAATATTGTTACTAGGTATCTGGGGACGAACGATTTGGCATTGCACGATATACGGCACTGTGATTTTGGAAAAGGGGATTGTATATTACTTTGTTCAGACGGTCTCACGAGTATGATAAATGAACGAGACATACTTGCTATATTACATGCAAGTATTCCTATGGGGCCACAATACGCTTGTGACAGATTGGTTTATGAAGCGAACAATAACGGAGGGCATGATAATATTACTGTAATTGTGATTCAAAACAAATAAAAATTCAAACAAAAATTTTGAAACTTTAATAAGCTTGGTATCTAGAGAAGGATCAATATTTGCATTCGATGTAATTTCTTTAACATGATGAATTGCTGCATTCAGTATTTCTTAATGAAAAATGGCATCAACCTTCTGGTGATGACAATAAAGTGAAAATGTTTCCGTCAAGATCCTTTACAAGAGACATCACACCACCCCATTCCTGTTTTTGTGGCGCTGATATATCGACACCCTTGGACTTTAGCTCTTCATAAGTGGATTTAATATTTGACGTATAAAACCATACTCCAGTATTTTTTCCTATGTTTTTTTTCGCCAATTCTGTCTCCTCCGGGGACATTATATGTGGATTTGGTTCCATAATGCTCAAAGTGGATTCAGAATCTTTGGGAGCAACTTCGATCCATTTTCCACCATAAAATGGAACGTTTACCCTGATGTCAAAGCCCATTTTTTCTGCATAAAATTTTACCGCCTGTGCCTGGTCTGAAACCATAATAACTACGCCTCCAATCGAATCAATCATTTCTGACATTATTTCAGATAAGAATAAGAATAATTATAAAGTTGCTCTTCAATCGATGGAAACTTTGATTCATTTGTGTAGTTTTTGAGGTAAGGTTTCGCCATATTGCAAATTACTAATTTTAAGTCATTTTGAATTTATGAACATGAAGTTCGACTGTATTACTCCTATGTGGCGCATTTCAAATAATTATTAAATAGTCTACTGGCAGTATTATTGCCGGGACTATATTGTCAGAAAAAATGCTATTGAAAGCGGAAGACAGTGATAATTTTCCAACGGATGAGGATGTCGAAGATGAGTTTGAAGAAGATTTGGAAGATGATTTTGCAGAAGATATAGATGATGATGTTGAGGTTCAGAATGAATAGGAAAAATTGTACAAGAGAAAAGTGACCTTTTATTGGCTGTATAGCCTGAGCGCTTTTTAAATTTTGGAATAGTATTGGTGAATTAAGCCGGCGAATTAATATGGAATTTCCAGATACAAAAACAGGAATGGGGTGGTGTGATGTCTCTTGTAAAGGATCTTGACGGAAACATTTTCACTTTATTGTCATCACCAGAAGGTTGATGCCATTTTTCAT
>JGI24806J26614_1000343_pt1 | contig 13518 bp, 7 predicted proteins | sample Kansoi200umMDA_FD_26614 | JGI IMG/M metagenome (IMG submission 26614)
CCTTGAATACGTGGTGACTAAGGAGAAGACATACCTTTTTGTCTTAACCAGGGGACAACAAGCAGGAGCCCCGGCACTGACCGTTTATCAAATCCACGTCGCGGATAAGGAGCTGGCACAGCAAGCGCATCGGTTGCGGGAAATGCTGGCTGAGCAGAGTCCGGTCTTCACTGACAAAACGCACGAACTTTACGATGTGCTCATTAAGCCGGCCGCGGATCAGCTCCGAGATAAAAAGATGATCTGCATCATCCCTGACGGCCCCTTGTGGGATTTGCCGTTTCAAACCCTGCAATCAAAAGATGATCGGTATTTACTCGAAGACTATGTTCTCTACTATGCGCCATCGCTCGGAGTCCTGAGACAGATGTCGCAAAAGCAGAAAACTTCCGTGCGCGAGTCGGCCTCACTGATCGCATTCGGCAACCCTCGAATAGGGAACGATATCGCAGCAAATCTGAAAGCCGCTTTCCGAGGCGAGTCACTTGCACCTTTGCCGGAAGCAGAAACGGAGGTGAAGGCGCTGCGAGAAGTCTGGGGCGCCAGGCGCAGCAAGGTTCTGATTGGCCCCGATGCTGGCAAGACGGTCTTTAAGGCAGAGGCTGGTAAATACCAGATCATTCACCTGGCAACACATGGCCTGCTGGATGATAACCATCCGATGTATTCACGGCTAGTAATGGCGCGTAACGAGAATGATCCAGACGACGATGGCTTGCTCGAAGCGCGCGAGATCATGCAGCTCAACCTGCATGCCGATCTGGTGGTCCTCTCCGCCTGCCAAACAGCACGCGGACGTGTGGGCGCCGGTGAAGGGATGATTGGAATGTCCTGGGCCTTCCTGGTCGCGGGCGCGCCAACGATCGTAGTGAGCCAGTGGAAGGTAGACTCAGCTGCTACCGCAACCCTAATGATCAACTTCTACCGGCGCCTCGCGAAGCAAACCCCAAGGCGGGAAAAAGCGAAAGCAGACGCGCTCAGACAGGCTGCTCTAGACCTTCTCAGGCAGCCCAAGTACCGCCACCCATTTTATTGGGCGTCGTTTGTGATGCTTGGTGATGGAAGTTGATGAGCTTCTCCGATCGCTGGCCAGCAAATGAAGAACAAATCTACAACAACCTCGGCGCTATCCTGCGCGTTGACCGCAAACATCTACCTACGCCGCGCGGGAGGGACGGAGAGCTATTTCTTCCTCATTGATCTTATGCCGTTTAATCATCCGTTTGAGTGTTTTAATATCAACTGCAAGAATGCGAGCTGCACCTTGTTTGTTTCCGCGGGTGTGCTCGAGCACTTGCTTAACATAACGGGCTTCAACTTCGGCTAATGAGCGCAAGTTTTCTTGGACGTCGAAATCCGCGGTGTCGATCCCCTCGTGCGTCGCCCTAACCATCTCCGCCTGATAATTTCTTATTCGTTCGGGCAGATCCTGCGGCCGAATTGTGCCGTAACACATAGCTGCGGCCCTGATAACGGCGTTTTCCAGCTCTCGAATATTTCCGGGCCAGGAATATCCTTTCAACAGTGACAGGGCTTCGGGAGAAAACGCCACTGTTGGACTGAGTGCGTAGAGCTTATCGGCAAAGCTCTTGGCCAACGGCATGATGTCTTCTGGCCGTTCCCGCAATGGCGGCAACACAATCGACACCGCGTTTAAACGATAGAACAGATCCTGCCGGAATCTTCCAGCCTTCACTTCCGCTTCGACGTCACGATTGCTTGCGGCAACGACGCGAACATCAACCTTCTGATTTGCGTTCGCACCCACTCGGCGAATCTCGCCTTCCTGCAGGGCGCGCAGCAACTTTACCTGAAATGTCAGAGTGGTTTCGGTGATCTCGTCCAGAAACACCGTGCCGCCATCGGCCTCTTCCCATAAACCACGGCGGTCGCGATCGGCTCCGGTGAATGAGCCTCGCACATGGCCAAACAATTCCGATTCGATAAGTTCCGAGGGAATGGCACCGCAGTTTACCGCCACGAAACGCTTTTCAGAACGTTCGCCGCGTTGATGCAGCGCTGAGGCAATTAATTCCTTTCCTGTTCCAGACTCCCCGGTTAACAGCACTGGCAGGTTGGTTGCCGCTACCCGTCCTACCTGTTTCATCACGTCGATGAAAACCGCGCTGCGGCCGATCAGATGCACTGGAGAATCATATATTGAGGTAAGCCGCTTGTTTGATTGGACCCGGCGAGGCCGAGTTATTAGACACTCAGAAACCGCTGAGGCGACCGAGCGCAGTTGTTCGAGTCCGAATGGTTTCAGCAGATAGTCGTAAGCACCGAAAGCCGTTGCATCAAGCGCACCGGCGGCACTACCATGACCGGTCATTAATATTACCTTTGTTTGCGGAAGCTCCTCCTTGAACCGGCGCAGGACGCTGAAACCATCGACTCCTCCTAAGACAATATCGCAAAACACAGCGGCCCACTCGCGCTCAAGTAACATCTCAAATGCACGTTCAGCTGAATCGGCTTGGGTGACCCGCCAGCCCTCGTCTTCAAGCACCTGACTAACAAACTCGCGTACTTGAGATTCGTCGTCGATCACTAAGACTTGCAACGGCATAGATGGATCGATCCTTTTCAAAGCGGCGTCTGGAAGAGCGGCACTCTCCTTAAGGCTTCCTGCATCAACAATCGATGACTGGAGGTTCGGCTATCGGACGCACGAACGCTCGCTCGTTAACTGGGCTGGGAGATAGGCGGCAACTGGTCGTGTTTGAGGAAACTGGAAGGAAGTCTAGGACCAGATGGTTACTTGAGGCAACAGGAATCTTTCACAGCAACGCATCGTCCAACGCATCTCAAAGTGCAACGGGCCGGCCACCTTTGGTAAAGCGAACCGGATTTGTGTGGGAAGGAAGTCGTGAGTTACCAGGTTCCAATTCAGTGGAAACACCGGAAATGGCCTAAGCCTGAACGGCCGGCACATCCATGGTTGAGTAGATTCGCGAAGAAATTATCTCGAAGAAACACGAGATCTAAAGTTACTGCAGTTTTTTCCACCTTCGTATCTGTTTCAGCAGGTTCCTGGCAATAGCAGAGTCTGGGTTCTGCTGCGCCAGAAGTTGAAGCTCGCGCTCGGCATCCGCGATCATGCCCTCACGGGCGTAGAAGACTCCCAACGCAAGATGCGATGGAGAATTGCTCCTTAGCTGTTCTAGCTCCCTTACTCTTACTTCTTCCAATACCTTAAATTTGTTGGGGGCCGATGATGGATGAGAGTCCACGGCTTCTCCGCTTCTGATTCCCATCACTATCCACGTGTAGACCAGGCCGCGTTTCAGGGGAGTTGATGGTTGCCACTGAGTAGCCGTCCCGGGAAGATCGCCGCTTTCCGCTGCTTGCCGAAAGTGTTCGTCACCTACGACTACTCGATAGCCGATCGCACCTTTCATGGGAGTCCACCTAAATACGGGTCTATCCTCCAGTAAGACCCTGTTTTCGGGAGCAACAAGTCTCACAGTCTCATTATCCATGGCACTACCTCTGAGCACTGCGTCTCTACCGCTCAGTTCGTTTAGTAGATCCGGTCGCTTAAGGCTTCCGTTTACCACGGCCTCGCGCACTGCTTCTCTTGTGTCAGCTGAAATTCCCGAAAGCCCCTGGATATCACCGGACTTGTTGGCCGTAATTCTGTGGGGGCCGTCATTGAGCACTATTAAATCCACGGTGACTGCGCGAGAGCTGTTTGTTGGAGCTTTGTTTCTGCGCACCTCCGTTGGCGTTGAGTTCGTCTTAGGAACAGAGCCATTGTTCGCGTTTCCAACCATTGCCTGGCGAGGTGATTGAAGAGGCGTTGGGGCTGGAGGGAGGCTTGACTCTCGCGTTATCTCCTGGCGACTTCCTTGGCTCGTCTGTTTTTGCCAGATAACGACTGCGATAAGACAGGCCAGCACTACACCAGCAGCGATTGCGGCAGATCGTATCGGACGACCAAAGAAAAGCACGCGAGGTAGACCATGATGTTCTCCGCTGACCTTCGTGCTATCAACCTCACTGACTTTGGTCGAAACAGCTGCCTGCATCGTAGCGAGCGATGCGCGAAGATCACTAACTTCTTCCAAACACGATTCGCAGACTTCCAGATGCATCTCAGCAGTAGCGTTGTCGATGTTGGTTAGCTTCTGACCTACGTATGCTTCAATGAGTTCGAAGTTGAGATGATATGGTTCGTCTTCGCTCCCTGGGAGAAAATGAGCGCCTAACGCCAGGAGGGCAGCGGCTTCGCGGCGCGAATCAACAATTCGACGGGAGCACGGTTCACACGTGAGCATATGATCATAGATAATCCTCCGATCCTGCCGCGAGAGACCCTGAAGCTGGAACCGCTCTACAATTTCCTCTGATAAGTGTTCTCTCATTGCGCTGAAATTATCTAAATTGGGGGCTTCCTGGTCCCGCATCTACATGAAGACGGGACAGTCGTTGCTTTCCTCCCGCCAGACACGAATTCATTTCGTCTTCTCTGTCACGAAGGCTTGCCGCCTTCTTTTCAATCGGTCGCGAACAGCTTTGCGAATATTGGCAATCTTGGCCGAGTTGATTCCCAGCAGTTCAGCAATCTGATTGTCGGTCATCGGCAGGTGATCGAGCAGCCTTCTGAATTCTTCGACTGAAAGATCCAGCAGATTCGCGAGCTGGTCCTCTGAGGCGATGCCGGTAAAAACGAACCACTCGATGCCAAAGCCGTAACAGTCCGTCATGTTCAATAGCAACGACTGGCGCTGGATCAGGTTCAGCTTTTGCAGCTCTTGAAAGAGCCCGTCCAGCAACCGGCGCATCTCAAGGCTCGTCAACGGACCTGCCTGAACATCAGCCAGGGCGAGCTCAGACCGAGCCCGTAGCGCCTCGTCCACCTGGATTGTCGAGGTTCTTCTTGCTCGGAAGGAAACCAGAGCTCCTGTCAGATCATTCAACCTGGCCGCACGACCAATGCGGTTAAGGCTGAAGAGAATAAGGTCAGCGGTGTTTGGATCCTGCTTGCCAGCTCTAAGCTCGTCAAGCGCTGCAAATAAAGCTGCGCGAGTCGCATAGATTGTTTTGAACCCAGGAGATTCTGTTCTCTGGTTCCATGCCGCATAGCCGCAGATCGAATCGCCTCGCTCGTCCTTCCAGATCTTCAGGTTCTGACTGGTGGCAAACAGTCGCCGAATCTGTTTTTCCAAGTTGGTTCTTTGACGATTATTGTCCCGCCGTAAATCAGTCAGGATACGATAGGCGGTCACAGCCACCAGTCCGGGAAAGTTGGAGATTGGATTCTGTACAGGGTCGGTCTTAAAGCTGCGGAGCCGGGTTAGGAGTTTCACCAGGACATCGTTGGTTACATCATCCGCTGTCTGCCAAGCCGCTTGATATCGATAGTCAGTGAATTCGTTTTGGAAAGCGCGTTGCACGATCGGTTGAATAATCGGCCTGGCGATCACCTCCAGAATGTGCTCCAGGCAGTCTTGAGCATTGCCTTCGTTGACTGAGTGAAGATACGGAAGCAATGACTGGTCTATTGCTTCCATAAAGCCTTATTGTCTCCGTTAATAAACAGTCAACTTTAGATCGCCGATTGATTGTTAGAAAGACTTGGCTCGAAACTGCGTGGGATGAACTGACCACGCCGGGATATCCTATTTCTCACACTCTTCGAGCGCTCCGAGGTTATGGTGGGAAGAAGGAAGCGTCTGTCATTGGCAATGCACTGAGGGCTGCATCACAGCGACGTGCCTTGGGTCTGTTGCGTTCCAATATCTTTAGGAACAGCAATGCGACATTCAGGGCACATTATCTGATGGCTGATCCAACACCTCACGAACCTTCAGCTCCAGAATGGAGGGCGTGAATGGTTTTTGAAGGAAGAAGGCATCATCTTCAAGCACTCCGTGCCGCACCACCGAATCATCTGTATAACCAGACATGTAGAGGATTTTGGTCTGCGGGCGCAGCGCGAGCATTTTTTCGGCCAGCTGACGTCCGCTCATGAGAGGCATCACAACATCGGTAAGCAACAGGTCGATGTGGTCCGGAAAGTCCTTGCAGATCTGCAGGCCTTCCACGCCGTTTGTGGCCACGATTACCTTGTAACCGCTTGCCTCCAGAATGTGCCGCGCTAACCGACGTAATTGCTCCTCATCTTCAACCAGTAAAATCGTCTCATCGCCCGACACTGCGTCAGTCGGCGACGTCGCTGCTTCTTCATCTTTGATGGGTTCGACTATACACGGCAAATAGACTTTGAAGGTCGTACCTTTTTCCAGCTCGCTGTAGACCCATATGTAACCATCGCTCTGCTTCACAATGCCATATACCGTTGAAAGGCCAAGGCCTGTTCCCTTCCCGACTTCTTTGGTCGTAAAAAACGGCTCAAAAATGCGTTCCTGTGTTGCCGCATCCATTCCCTTACCCGTATCAGTCACTGCCAGCAGTATGTAAGGTCCAGGAATCACTGCCACGTGGCTGCCGGCGTATGACTCATCCAAATCAACCTTGCCCGTTTCTATCGTGATCTTGCCTCCCGTCGGCATTGCATCGCGAGCGTTAACAACCAGATTCAATAGAACCTGCTCGATCTGTCCCGGATCTGCTTTAATCTGTCCGAGATCCGGCTTCAGGATGGTTTTGACGTCAATGTGCTCGCCAATTAAGCGTTGTAGCATCTTATCCATGTCAGCGACTAGCGTGTTAAGATCTACCAACTTGGCTTGCAGCAGTTGTTTCCTGCTAAAGGCAAGAAGCTGGCGCGTTAGACGGGCCGCGCGCGTCCCGGCCTTCTGAATCTCTTCGATATTTTTACTGACGGGATGATTGATACCCAACCGCTTCAATGACAGTTCACTGTATCCGGTTATGGCAGTGAGCAGATTGTTAAAATCATGGGCGACACCGCCGGCAAGCTGGCCGATTGCTTCCATTCGTTGTGATTGCCGCAGTTGTTCTTCAAGGGCGCGGTGTTCAGTTATATCGCTGGTGACGGCAAGAATGCATTCCTCTCCGTGTAGATTGATGATCTCTCCGGAAATTAAATAGGTGCGCAAGCCGTCGTCTTTCCCAGGCACCTTGATCTCCTGATCCCTGATCGACCGTTTGGCTCTTAAAATCTGAAGCAGTTGTTGTCCTTGAACTGAATCCGGCCAAAGGTTGAGTTCCTTTGCGGTGCGTCCAATGACCTCATTCCGCTGGTAGCCGTTGAGAGTGAGAAAGCTATTATTCACGTCAATGATACGCATGTCTGTTAGCGAGGTCAGACTCATCGGTAGCGGCGTGAAGTTGAAAGCTTTCGAGAACCGCTCCTCAGACAAACGCAATTGTTCGTCTACGCGTTTTCGTTCGATCGCCAGAGCAATCTGGACACCAACCGAGGAAAGAAATTGAAGATCATCCTGAGTATAAGCACTCTCGTCTTCGTAGTGTTGCACGGCCAACACTCCAATAGTCTCCGCCGGCGTCTTCAGCGGCACTCCCAGCCAAGATGGTGATGGTGCGCCAACCAACTCAACCTCTTCTTTTTCCGCCAGTTGCCGAAATACCTCTGGAGTTATCAGAATCGGCTCACCGGTACGGAAAACGTAAGCCGCGCAACTGTTTTTCATTTCTGCCGGACCAGACACAGGACTACAACAATCAACAAAAAGCGGCTTTTGAAACAAACCCGTTTCTTTGTCATAAAGAGCAACGAAACAGTTTTCGGCGTAAAGCACCTTCTTGAGCGACTGATGAATGAACTTCAGTAGCTCATCCAGGTCCCCGGTAAGGTTGACGCTTTGAATCACATCCAACATCACCTGCCGCTCCGCTTCGGCTCTGACCAGTCCAGTGACATCGGTAGCGATAACGATCACTGCTTTACGGCCTTCAAGCGTGATTGGCTGTGAGGCTATCTCAACATCGATAGTGGTGCCGTCCTTCTTTTGATGCCTACACCTCCGCGGCACCGGGCGCGCAGCGAAAGTCTCGCCATCGATGTTTCCACACAGGAAGGAAACGTCTTCGGTGCTCCACAAGCTGTTGGCCTTTAGAGACAGAAGTTCATCGGACAAGTAGCCATAGGTGCGAACGGCGGCGTGGTTCGCGGCGAGGAACGCCAGCGTTTTCCGGTCATAGACCAACATTGCATTGGGACTGGCGTCAAACAGTGAACGATAGCGCCGCTCTGATTCCAATAACTGGCCTTCAACATGCTTGCGCGCGGTGATGTCTCTGGCCACAGCCTGCAACTCAATTGGCGCGCCGTTACGCGTTAGTAGCTGCACGTTCTGTCCCAGCCAGACTTCAGTTCCATCCCTGGCCAGTGCCTTGAATTCAAAGTAGGTGACCGGAATCCTCTCCTTCAACTGTTGTCGATAAAAGTCGGCCGCTTGTACTCTATGGTCGTCACTGACCAATTCGAGGAAATGGAGGCCAATCAGTTCTTCCCTGGGTCGCTGCATGACCTTAGCGGCGATCGGATTAACGAAGGTGAAGTGGCCGCTAATATCGATTCTGTAGATGATGTCGGTGGCCTCGTCGACAAGTTGTTTGTAGCGCTGCTCACTTTCAATTAGAACTGCCTCGCGCTTTCTCCGCTCGGTGATGGCGCGAGCTACGCCCTGGATGCCAACCGGCTTGCCGCCGGCAAGTATCAAATGGGTGCTGACCTCCAGCGGCAGCCGGCCCCCATTCTTTGTGATTATCTCGATCTCATAAAAGCTCGATTCGTGACCTTCTAGCTTCCTTTCGATCATGCTGCTGACTAACTTCCGGTACTCAGGAGCAACTACCTGAGCAATGTTCAACCTGAGAGCTTCCTGCCGGCTATAACCGGTCAGCCGCTCTCCCGCCTTGTTCATCGAGGTGTAGTTTCCCTTTAGGTCGTGTGAGTAGATTATTTCGTGGGCATTATCAACCAACGCGAGGTAACGTTCCGCGCGTTCTCTTTGAGACGCAGAGTCTTGCGCACGCTGGATGACACAAGAAATCGAATGTTCAAGGTTATGAGACGTAAGTTCCTGGCGAAGCAGAGAGTCAGACGCCCCACTCTGCAGAGCTGCCATTCCCTCATCGGCTGATGGTGAGACAACAATGATCGGTAAATCAGATCCGGCGCTACGCCATTCTTTGAGTAGATTGAGTGCTGCCCTCTGGTTGGAGTTCAGCAAACAGACATCGTAGGCCTTGAGGTCGAGTTCGTGAGCCGCCGCGACACTGGTGGAAGAACATTCCAGGAACAGGGCATCCGATTCAATTGAAGACAAAAGCGCTCTGATACCGTTGCCGGCCTCATCAAGCAAGAGAAGCCTTACGCTTTGACTGTCCATTTGTACATAGAACCAACTTCCCCTCGACACCAGCAAGATCCGCAGAGACTGTCACGCGCACGTTCAAGACGCAGGCAAAACAACTTGAAAGCAAGTTGCGACTGAAAAAGAACCTTAAGACCCAGTTCACCTGTTTATTATGAGTGGTTCAGAAGAGGCCCTATCTGAAAAGAGGCTGGGCATGCTCCCTGAAGCATGCCCAACTTAGGAGGGAACCGTGCTTGGGAGGAGCCCACTCTCAACCCCAACTCAGTTCTCTATATATGCAAGTGATCTATTTATGGCGTTTTCTGCAATGAGAATGGAGACTTTTTATGCCGTACTGAGATGATCAGCGACCAGCAAAGGTTACGCCCGGCTGTACGCAGGCCGATTGTACGCAGGCCGATCGGTTGCTGATTTTCGGCGCATCAGTTGCTGAATTCGATAGTTCAGCACATACCCGCCGATTCGGTGAGGATAATTACCAGTTATAACTTGTTGAGAGACGAGCACTTGAGTGGAGTTTTGCCGGCCCCGTCCCCGAGGGCAGTTCAGCAACTGATCTGCTTACAACTCCCGGATCGACCCCAAAATCACCAAGAATCTGCCTAGAAGCGCTCCAGTTCAGCACCTGATGCGCCGAAAATCAGCAACCGATCGGCCTGCGTACAAAAAGGGCGACTTCAGCAACCATTGTGGCGGGGTACATGAGTAATACGAACTGAAATGTCAACTTCAACGCTTGACTAAGAGCGGATGTCCTTTGGAATTTAGAATGAGTAATTTTTAATCCTCGGCGTCTCGTATTGCTTTGGACCTTCACTCGTCGATGAGATCCGGCGTCGCGTAAGTTCACTTCAACCTCTGCTGATGTGGTGGAGTAAACGTGAAAGAGTGTCGGGCTTTATTGCCTTACATTCAATTTTGCCTCTTTCGCCTTAGGAAGAGTGACTTTAAGCAGCCCTGCGATTGTCGGTGCGATTTGGCGCATGTCGATTATGTTAAGGTCTCTCCCCTTTGCGATGCCGCTTCCTGCTATGAAAAATGAGGATCTCATTTCCGGTCGATCGGTAAAGTATCCGTGCGTCCCGGTCGAAGATGCTGGCGTTATCAATGGGCCAGACCAGGCATCACCAAACTGGAAACCGGGCTCCAACTCGACAACAAACGCTGCGTCAGGCCAGCCTCCCTGTTCTCTGGCTTTCTCACCATCGATGATTCGAGCTACCAGGTGATGAGGATCTGTCTGTAACTTTTCCAGCACGTCTTTGACTCGTGCTTTAACAGCACTGTCCTTAGAACCGTTCAACATCACCGCGGCCGACCCGCCGCCACCCCAAAGGGTCGCTTGCCAGTCTTTAAGCACAGGCTTACTCGCGTCACATGAAGTTGGTTCTAACGTTAAAAGACCTGCGTCCGCGAACACCACGCGCCAGTTGAGCTTGTAGTCGGTGCGCACGAAGCCGTGATCCGAAACCACGACGATCAGACTTTTCGGGTCATCCTCCAGAATGGCTTTCCAAAGCCGCCCGATTTGCAGATCGACTTCTTCCAGAGCGCGTTTCGCTTCCGCGCTGAATGGACCATGTGTATGGCTTTCACGATCAACTGAGGATAGATGAACCGCCAGGAAGTCCGGTCGCTTTGTGTGAAGGATTTCGATCGCCAAAAGTGTACGAACCTCGTCAGCTTTGGTTGCGCCTCCGCCGTCCAAGTCTGGTCGTAACTTTTGCTCCAGCTGTTGCTGGAAGCCGTCGGGTCGGGCCAGCGCGCGCCGCAGTTTGGTGGCTTCCTCATTTGCGCCTGTTCCGACAAGGGGCAGGTTGAAGTCGATCCCGGGAGCCGCCAAAGTAACCGGCCAACTCACACTCGCTGTCACAAGACCCTTTTCATGCGCTACGTCAAAGAGTGTTGGTACGCGGATGTCTTCCGCAAAATTATCGTAACCCTCATTGTTCCGGTTTAATGGATCAAAGAGATAGTTGTAATAGATTCCGTGTTCAATGGGCCACACACCCGTGATCAAAGTGGTATGCGAGGGAAAAGTCGACGAGGGCAAAACGCCGGTAACGCCCTCAGCGTAAGTCCCTTGCGCCAAGAAACGACGCAGATTGGGAATCCGCAACCCATACTCATCTGCCTTTAGAACCAAATCAGGCCGCAGGCCATCCACTGAAATCATCAATACGGGTCGTGCCCAAATCTGCATTCCTGACAAGAACAATACGAAAGGTAGAAATGCTGCAGTGAAGAGAAAGCGTAGCTTCATAATTGGAACTCGATTGCGAATGGGACCTCGATTGAAGTCTTAGATCTATTCTTCTTTCTGCGCCGCGTGCCTAAAGTGAATTACTAAGGCGTATAGCCAAATTCCGCAAAGCTTCTGTATGGGCGGGGGTGGTGCCACAGCAGCCGCCAATCATCCTCGCGCCCATGCGGACCCATTCTTCAGCGCAGTTGGCGTACCGGTCCGCTGTTAGTTCGTCTGCAAATTCCCATCCAAGCGTAGATTCCGCATGGCCCATATTTGCGTAGGCGCCAACCGTTACGGTCGAAGATTGAATTAGCTTTTCGAGAGCCAATGTCGTTGAGGTCACATCCGTGCAGTTGATCAGGATGGCCGATGGTCCTAGCGGTGATAGTGCTTCGACAGCGTTCGCCATGCTCTCTCCGCTCAGGAGATTTCCATCGGCAGCACACACAAAACTAACCCACACCTCCAACGTCGAGGTGTTTCTCACCGCTTGGAGCGCCGCACGCGCTTCTGAGATCGTGTTCATCGTCTCAACGAGAATCAGATCTACTTGAGCCTCGACGAGCCACGAAGCCAATTCCTCGTATTCCGAACGAGCACGTTCTTCGTCCACCACTAATCCTGGTTCGTAGCAATCTTCTAAGGGCGCAATCGAGCCGGCGATAAGGACTCGTCTGCCATTTCCAAAGTTTCCTCTAGCTTCTTTCGCAAGTTCAACCGCAAGGCTCGTGAGTTCACGCGCACGCTCACCCATCCCGGCTTTACCGAGTGCACGCCGCGTAGTCCGAAACGTGTTAGTGGTAATCACATCGGCACCGGCGCAAATGTATTCTTCGTGGATCGTACGAACCAGGTCCGGCGCCGTAATGAGTGCTCGCGCTGACCACTCAGGAAGATATGTCATCACACCACGACGTTGCAGTTCCGTGCCCATCGCGCCATCAAGAATCATAAGGTTCTCGATTGGAGTCACCTGCGTTACGTTAGGACCGAGGCTTTAGCGGCGTTATGCCCAGTTCACGAATAAGCGGGATGAAACGCGCGGGGTCATTAACCAGCGGAAAGTCCACCCCTGCAGCGAAAAGCTTACGCGCATCTTCTGGAGTCTCAGCGAAAGTATAGTTGATGCGCACCTGATGTCTTTTGAGTTCTTCTATCGCTTCACGCGGAATGCCGTACTGAGTCGTCAATTGGATAAAATCTGCTTTGGACTTGATGCAGTGTGACACATAATCTTCCACCTTCAGCGTTCGGTCCATATCGCAGCTGAGAATATCAGGCACTATCTTGCGCGCGGCCTCGACCACGTCTGAATTAGCTGCCAGGAAAGCCTGATGCTTACGCTTTGTCTTTTGAAGTAAGCGAGCGACTGCCGGTCCCAACTCCGGATCGAGCTTCGGGTGGATATGACAATTGAGCCAAACATTGCGCGGCATCATCGCCAGGGCTCCATCGAGTGTAGGAATCCGCGTTCCACTAAACTTCGGGTCTTTCTTCTTTCCCGCATCGAGTTGTAGCAATTCGGCTAACGTGAGGTCAGCTAGCCTTCCTTGGCCGTCGGTGGTTCGATCTACGGTTTCATCGTGCATTAACATGAGGGCCCTGTCACGCGTCATCTTCACATCAAATTCAATCATCTGGACGCCCAATCGGATCGCCTCTTCAAAAGCTGGAAGCGTGTTCTCAGGATGAGTTGCATTCGCTCCTCGATGAGCGCAGAGCCCTCGTTTGGGCATTTTCGATGAGTCTGCAAACAACTCTGATGGAATTGAAAATGCTAATGCCGACGCGGCCGTCGTCAATAGGAATTGGCGTCGGGAGACTGGGCGAGTCAGGTTGCGGCTTCTCTTCGACGTCATTTATCCACCGCTATAGCCAGGGCTACTGGGCGAATCTGAAGTTTATCGAGGTCAGCTTTCTTCCCCCAGGGATGCTCAGCTTGAGATCTCTCAAGAGCCTGATCAAACAGTTCGTATACCCTCACCGCTTCAGCAA
>JGI24806J26614_1000344_pt1 | contig 13513 bp, 13 predicted proteins | sample Kansoi200umMDA_FD_26614 | JGI IMG/M metagenome (IMG submission 26614)
CAGGTATCGAAGGTTCAATCGTAGTTCAAAAAGTAAAAGAAGGTACAGCCGATTTCGGTTACAATGCACGTACTGATGTTTACGAAAACTTAATTGGTGCTGGTGTTATCGACCCAACTAAAGTAAGCCGTGTAGCATTAGAAAACGCAGCATCTATTGCAGCGATGTTATTAACAACAGAAGTTGTTTTAGCAGATGAGCCTGAAGAAGGTGGTGCTCCAATGCCTCCAATGGGCGGCGGCGGTATGGGTGGTATGATGTAATACTATTCCACAGCGAAATTATTTCGTGTAAAATATTCCCTCAAGGCATTAAGCCTTGAGGGTTTTTTTATGCCCTTTTACCATCAAAAATCAAGCTTTACCAATTTATAACCTACTCATTTAGTTGATGTTGGTGTAAAATTTTATCCCTGTAATGGTAAAAATACTTTCTTTGAAGTTGAATATTTATTGACGCGTCTTAGGTCCTGTACTCATTTCTGAGATTGGATTAAAGCAAGGTTCACTAACAAAGCTTCCAGAACGCAATAAAATCATTCCCTAGTGTTAGAGATTTATGAAGATTCGTTGTAAAAGGAAATGGCTTTTTCTTGTCCTGCTTTTTGGGGCATTTTTATTTACGTCAAGTGCTTTCGCGCAGGTAACCCTTGGCACAATAGATCCAGGACCGTATACCCCTGGCAGTACCATTGCCGTTCCTTTTAATATCGGTGCCGGCTGTTTGGCTCAGGGAAATCAATTTCAGTTATATCTCTCCGATCAAAATGGAAATTTTGGCGCCGAAACACTCATCGGCAGTTACACTGGCTTTTACAGTACATATATAAATGGTAAACTTCCGGCAATCCTTACGCCCGGCACAGGTTATCAGGTTAGGATCAAATCTACTGCTCCCGCATCCACAAGCACCAATTAAGTTTTCGTAAACATCAGTACGTGCATTGTAACCGAAATCGGCTGTACCTTCTTTTACTTTTTGAACTACGATTGAACCTTCGATACCTGCATTTTCGCAGATCTGACGTAATGGCTCTTCAATGGCGCGACGAATAATCTGGATACCAGTGTTTTCATCTTCGTTAACACCCTTTAAATTTGCTAATGCTTCTACAGCACGGATAAAGGCAACACCACCACCGGCAACAATACCTTCTTCTACAGCCGCACGGGTTGCATGTAAAGCATCATCAACGCGGTCTTTTTTCTCTTTCATTTCAACCTCGCTCGCTGCACCTACGTAAAGAACGGCAACACCGCCAGCTAACTTAGCCAAACGCTCTTGTAATTTTTCTTTATCGTAGTCAGATGTAGTTGTTTCGATTTGAGATTTAATCTGGCTAACACGAGATTTAATATCTTCAGAGTTACCAGCTCCGTTGATTACAGTTGTGTTGTCTTTGTCAACAACAACTTTCTCTGCAGAACCCAGGTAAGTTAAATCAGCATTTTCTAATTTGTAACCTCTTTCTTCTGATATCACAACACCGCCTGTTAAAATGGCAATATCCTCTAACATTGCTTTTCTTCTGTCGCCAAAACCTGGTGCTTTAACAGCAACAACTTTTAATGAACCACGGATTTTGTTAACCACTAAAGTAGCTAAGGCTTCACCATCTAAATCTTCAGAAATGATCACCAATGGTTTACCAGTTTGAACAGTTTTTTCTAAAACCGGCAACAATTCTTTCATGTTGCTGATTTTTTTATCGTAGATTAAAATGTAAGGGTTATCTAATTCAGCTTCCATTTTATCTGCATTGGTAACAAAATATGGAGATAAATAACCCCTGTCAAATTGCATACCTTCAACCGTTTTAACTTCAGTTTCGGTACCTTTTGCTTCTTCAACAGTAATTACACCATCTTTACCAACCTTACCCATTGCCTCAGCAATTAAAGCGCCGATTACTTCATCGTTGTTCGCTGAAATAGATGCAACCTGTTTAATTTTGTTATTGTCTTCACCTACAGTTTGTGATTGTGCTTTTAAGTTTTCTACAACAGCAGCAACCGCTTTGTCAATACCACGTTTTAAATCCATTGGATTTGCACCGGCAGCAACGTTTTTAATCCCTGTAGTAATAATGGCCTGAGCCAATACAGTAGCAGTAGTAGTACCATCACCAGCAATATCAGCTGTTTTTGAAGCTACTTCTTTAACCATTTGAGCACCCATGTTCTCAACCGCATCTTTCAATTCGATTTCTTTTGCAACTGTAACACCATCTTTGGTGATGGCTGGTGAACCGAATTTTTTATCGATAATTACGTTACGGCCTTTTGGACCTAATGTTACTTTTACTGCATTTGCAAGAATATCAACACCTCTTTTCAGGGCGTCGCGTGCTTCTACGTTATATTTTACTTGTTTTGACATTTTTAAGAATATTTTAAAGTTTTAATGTTGGAAGGTTGAAATATTTCAATCCTCCGATTTATGTTAACGTTACAACGTTTAAACATTGCAACATTTCAATTTTTTACCCAACAACTGCGTAAATATCAGTTTCGCGCATAATTAAGTAATCTTTACCTTCATAAGGGAATTCGGTACCACCGTATTTACCATAAATTACAACATCACCAACTTTTACACTCGCTTTTTTACCTTCAGAATCCTCTTCAGAAACAGATACTACAGTTCCTTTGGATGGTTTTTCTTTTGCGGTATCAGGGATATACAAACCTGATGCAGTTTTCTCTTCTGCCGCAGCCGGTTCAACTATTACTCTGTTCGAACTGCCAGCAATTGGTTTAAGATTTAACGCCATAACTTTTATTATTTTTTTATTTTGATTTAAGTTTTTTAACTAAGCTTACAATTAACACTTTTTATGCCAAGTGGTGTTGAGGGACAAATTTTCACCAAACTGTCAAACTTTTGGCCTTGATTCAGCATGTGGGGTGTCAGCATGGCAGTAAGTTTTAATTTTTTTAGCCAGATTTATAGTTAACTCCTGGCCTTTGCCTGCGCGATCGTCTTGCTGAATTGATTTCAGCATCTTCCTGCGAGATAGGCACTGTAATAAATTTAGGGTGACGACCTGAAAATTTTAAAGTATAGCTTTCTCTGTTAAATATTTCCAATACCTTTTAGGCACATGTTGCAAATGCAGTTTGGTATTTTTGCGGGCTACAATATTTGCACTTTTAAAATAATCTTTCCAAAGCGTTGCATATAGCGCTTCGCCATCGTCCATTAAAACGGGTGCCGGATTTTGTTTATTCACACCCTTAGTAAAGCTTATCGTAATTTCTTCCACAGTGCTTAAATTATAGTGCAATCCATATTTGCGTTTTAAATCATAAATCACCCATTGTTGATCAGCATAACGGTTTTTAAAATGATTAGATATTAATGGCAACACATTAAAATCAGGGTCGATACTGGCATAAAATATCCCGTCTCCCGTTTTTTGAAAACGAATAAATGCTTCCATCCGGTGTTTTTCCCGTTCTACACTTTTCGCATATTTCGCCAGGGCGATGACATGTTCATTGCCGTAATTGCTTTCTGCACCTGAAGGACTCTGAAAAATGTATAGGGTAAATTGAAAGAGATGATGATAAGCTTCGGGAATTTCAGATAAATAGCTGCAATAAAATTTGCGTAACCAGTCCTTTTTGAGCTTCTTTTGCAATCCTGCCCAAACACGATCGGCCTTCTCATTATTGGTGGTAACGGTAAAGCTTTCTACAAACGCCTCTGGTTGAAAAATTGAAGTAGATTTTAGCACAACTTTTCCCGGCTTACGTTCAAACCACTCAAAAACAGCGGTTAATAAACCTTGAAAAGTGCCATCGAAAATGTAAATCATCTGATTTTTAAGTTGGTCGTCATATCGACTGAAGCGTAGTCCCGAACCTTCGGGAGAGAGATCTATTGAGACAGATTTATCGACTTCGTTGCACTCCGCTCGAAATGACGATCGTGGGGGTTTTTAGAACAAAATCATCTGATTGCTATCCGTTTTTAAATATTTACTTTGGCTTTCGGCCAAAATAAAAGCTTTAACTTGTGTGCCCTGGTAATCTTTCAGCTGATAAGGGCTATCTATGCAAACAATAAAGTGTTTGGCCCGGTTGTAGGCTACGCCGATTTTTTTTAACTGATCGATCCTGAGTTTTCCGAACTTTCGGGCCTGTACAATTTTTTTTGCCGACATTACACCAATGCCCGGTATGCGGAGGATCATCTGATAGTCAGCCGTGTTAATATCAACCGGGAAATGCTGCATATTTCTAATCGCCCAGCTTAGTTTCGGATCTATATCAATATCGAGATTCGGATTGGCATCGTTTAAAATTTCCTGCACTTTAAAACCATAAAACCGCATTAACCAATCCGTTTGGTACAACCGGTTTTCCCGTAACAACGGGGGCTGCGTGCCCAGTACTGGCATCCTGGTGTCGTTGCTGATAGGCACGTAACCGGAATAATAAACTCTTTTTAAAGAAAAGTTTTTGTAAAAGGCGTTTGCGGTGTACATAATGTCTTTATCGCTCTCCGGCGTGGCGCCGATAACCATCTGAGTGCTTTGTCCGGCGGGTACAAATTTCGGGACATGTTTTATTAACTTTTTATCTGCCGAAAATGCTGTCATCTGTTGTTGTACAAATGCCAAAGGTTTAATCACATCATTATGATTTTTTTCAGGAGCCAATAGCTTTAAGCCGGCTTCGGTTGGCATTTCCAGATTAATACTCATCCGGTCGGCATATAAACCAGCTTCCTTAATCAATTCTTCGCTGGCGCCGGGAATGGTTTTTAAATGGATATAACCGTTGTAATTCTGCTCTAAACGAAGTTTTTTGACCACTAACAATAACCTTTCCATGGTAAAATCGGCATTTTTGAAAATCCCTGAACTTAAGAACAAACCTTCAATATAGTTACGGCGATAAAAATTCATGGTCAGTTCTACCACCTCATCTACGGTAAAGGCTGCACGTTTTACATCGTTACTTTTACGCGAAACACAAAATAAACAGTCGTATATACAATGGTTGGTTAACAGAATTTTTAAAAGCGAAACGCAACGGCCATCTTCCGTGTAAGTATGGCAAATGCCAGAAGAGTGGCTATCACCCAGTCCTTTAGAGGTGTTTTTTCTCGTGCCGCCGCTTGATGAACAAGAAACATCATATTTAGCGGCGTCAGCAAGAATATTTAATTTTTCACGAATTCGATCAAACATAGCAGATGAATATTTACTAACAAAGATAGTTTAATAACTAAAAATATTAGCAAATGTTTCCGCCTAATCTATTCGATTCTGGAATAATCGTATTAGCTAAAACTGTTTGAAGTATTCAATTCTCTGTTCAATGGCAATTGATGCGCAATATGATAACTTTCCTGATAGTATTGGAGTTCAGAAAAGAAACGATCGGCTTCAGTTTCGTGATTTTTAAGCGGGCTAAAGTTGGCCACAAAATCAGGATGACTGAACGAAATCTGGTAAAAGTAACCACCGTTATGATTGTCGAACATTTCGGTTACGCGGGATATATTCTCCCAGCCGCAGAAAAAATCTGTTCTTCTATACAGAAACGATGTACTTTTTAATTTAAAGCTGATGCCTTTTTCGCTGATCAATACTTTACTGTGCACAAAAATTTGCGTTCTGGTTACCCATAACAAGATCAGGGCCATCGAAATAATTGATAATGATACTAAAACCAGGGTAGAAAGTTCTGAAAGGGAGGTGGGTAAACTAAAAAGACAATATAACATTAATGAAATAAAGAATACAGGAATGCCAATCATAGCGATTAACAACACACTATTTTTGTGGTATTTTAGTTTGTAAGAATGCATGAGGATTAATTTTTATAAAGTTAAGCCCTAATGCACTGTTCCGGAATACTTAGTATTCGGTATTTTATGATGGCTGTTATTCCGTTATTTACCTTCCCACTCTTGATAAAAATGCTTCAGGTACAGCAGCATAAAATTGTGCCTTTCTGTAGCTATTGCTTTTCCGGCATCAGTGTTCATCATATCTTTTAATAAAAGCAGTTTTTCGTAAAAATGGTTAATTGTGGGGGCTGTGGTATTTTTGTAACTTTCTTTAGTGAGGTGTTCTTCAGGCAAAACAGCCGGATCGTAAAGCACCCTGTTCTTAAACCCACCGTAGGTGAATGCCCTTGCAATGCCAATGGCACCTATTGCATCTAAACGATCTGCATCCTGTACAATTTGCATTTCTTTAGAGGTAAAACCTGCATCATCAAAGCTGTTTTTGAACGACATGTTCTGGATAATCAGTTTAACATGTGCAATAATTTCAGGATCAACAGCAATTGATGTTAAAAATGAAGCGGCCATATTCGGCCCCAATTCTTCATCACCATTATTAAATTTAGGATCAGCAATATCATGCAGTAATGCCGCAAAGGCTACTACAAGTTCATTGCCGTTTTCTTGCTGATTAATGGTTTGAGCGGTTTTAAAAACACGTTCGATATGGAACCAATCGTGCCCTGCCTCGGCGTTAGCTAAGGTTTTCTGAACAAAATCGATAGTTTTTTGAATGGTAGCCTGCATCGTTCTAATTTGTTCCAAAGATATTGGAATTATTTGCAGGGTAAAAGAAATGATATCAACAGCGCTTACGCATTAATTTGCTGCTGCTGCCCTTTTCTCATCATCAGCAATAATTTTAATTAAATCATTGTGGTTGAGGGTTAACAAATGAGCGACTTCAACCTCTAAAATTGCTGCAATTTGAAATAAACGGTCGATAGTTAATTTACTATAACCAAGTTCAATTTTGCTGTATGCATTTTGAGATATTTTTAATTTAGCTGCCAGGTAGTCCTGAGTATAGTCTCTGTATTCTCTGATTTTCCTGATATTCCCGGCAACATTTTTTGTCTTTAAAGCCAATACATCTTCCATAAAATGGGATAAATTTTTTAATGTTTCTTCATTATGTACGAAACTTTCACGCTAACAGATTTTAAAAGTAAAAATTTTAGCACTATTGAGAATTACGCGCGAAAAGGAGTAATGAACTGCAGGTTATAACAATAAAATAACATAAAATGTTTAAGCGTTCTATTTTTGGTTGATAATCCGTATTGTATTCGTTGTTTTGGATGAAATGAAGAGGGGAGACGGAACGACAGCAGGAGGATGTTATGTTTGAAATTATTGAATAAGGAATCCAATCAACAAGAAGAAAAGATAAATAGCTTTTAGCGGTTAATATAATCCCCAGTCATCTTCAAACTCATCTTTTTCGAAATATTTAACCCATTCGATGAAGAGTAGACGAAATTTTTCAATTTCGTCTAGAACGATGTCTTTATATTCTGGCGTGCAGATTTCGAACATATCTGCGGCCCTTACCTGGGTTTCTAACTCGCGACAATTGGTACGGATGATGGAGGCATTTTCCATGCGTAAAATATACATATCTGCACCCTCTGCCCCAACAATTTTAGGGCAAAGCATGAGTGCGTTCTGCATAATTAAGTTAGCGGTCATTTCGGCCATTTCGCCTTCCAGTGTTTCGCAGAACAGGGCGGCATATTTGTATACGGCCCTGGCCTGGTTATAAAGGCTTTTCGCCCGGGTTACTTTTAGCCTAACCTTTTCCGCATCAACACTTGATAGATTTTCTTCATCCTCATCATCCCGGCCAAATCGGCTAAAATGCTCCCATTCGGGCATATGATCCATGTCATCAAATTCCATATTTTTTAAAATTTTTTACGTTATGGTACGTAAGAGAGTGTAATATATTAATTTTCAATGAAAAAGACTACGCCTCAATTAATGGTGCCCGGCGAGAGCCATCATATAATTCGTACTCCAGTAAACGACAGTCTAATTTACCATTATAAAATTCAACTTTTTTAGCAGCTTTTAAACCAATTTTCTTGGCAAGATCAGGATTTCCAGTGAAAATATATCCAGAATAACCTTTACATTTCGTTTTCATAAAATCGCCCATGCGTTTATAGGTCAATTCCAACTTGCTGTGCACACCTAAACGCTCACCATACTCAGGATTAAAAACAACAACACCTTTGCCATCTTCAGGAACTGGTGTTAGTTCAAAATCGCAAACTTCAAATTCGATCAAAGTATCAACGCCTGCCGTTTTCGCATTTCTTCGGGTTACTTCAACCGCATCTTCCGAAAGATCGGAAGCTACAATTTTAAGGTCGACATTTTTAATGACCTGATCTTTTAAAATCCTGCGTTCAGCAAAAAAATCTTCTTCGTTATAACCTAAGATATGCATAAAGCCATAGTTCATGCGGTATAATCCCGGGGCGCGGTTGGTGGCTATCAGTGCGGCTTCAATAGCTAAGGTTCCCGAACCGCACATGGGGTTGATAAATGGCGATTTTTTATCCCAATTCGTGGCTAAAATAACTCCGGCAGCTAAAGCTTCTAACATGGGTGCCTTTCCTGGGATTTTACGGTAACCATGTTTGGCAAGGGTTTCGCCGGAAGTATCTATAAAAACATCTGCATCTGCATCTTTCCAGTATAAATGTACTACCGTTTTATTTGCATCCGATCCGGAGTTGGGGCGAATGCCTTTTTTCTCTTTCATGCGGTCTACTATTGCATCCTTTACTTTTAAGTTTGCAAAAAGGGGGGTCGTAATATTTGGGTTATCAACATTTGAGGTTACGGAGAAATAACCCGAAAAATCAATCAGTTCTTCCCACTCAATGGCTGCAATTTCGTTATATAAATCATCGGGCGTAATGGCCTTGAAACTTTTTATGGCATACAGAATCTGACTGGCACAGCGCAAGTTCAAATTGAGCTTTATACATTCTGTAAGGGTAATATTGAGCTCAACACCTGTAGCAAAAGACCGCTCGATGGTATAACCTAAAGCCGTAACTTCTTCCTGTAAGTAAGGCGAAAGGCGCTTGTTGCAGGTAATAATTACCCTGCTTTTATTGTGGAAAACTTGCATCATAATATATGCGAAGTTATCAATAAAATTATAGAGATTTGATGTTTATAGTACATTAAGTAGTATTAGTTATGGAAATTAAAGGAAAAGTACACGAAGTAGGTGCCACACAACAAGTAAGTGAAACGTTTAAAAAACGTGATTTAATAGTAGAATACGCAGAAAATCCAACATACCCAGAATATATCCGTTTTGAGGCTTTACAAGATAAAACTGCATTATTAGATACATTTAAAGCAGGCGATGAAGTTGAGGTTTTCTTTAATTTACGTGGTCGCCCCTGGACAGATAAAGCAGGTAAAACATCATATTTTAACAGTTTGGTTATTTGGCGTATAAATGCAGTTGCAGCAGGTGCTCCGGCAGCTACACCAGCTTATGCAGCTCCGGTTGATGTAAGCAATACACCAGGTGAAGATGATGATTTGCCTTTCTAAATAAAGAATCTTTTTTAAGCAAACAATTTTGAACCATGCCGAGGCTTTAGTCTCGGCATTTTTTTTGCCCTTTTGCCAGACATCCGAAGTTCTTCCATCGCTTAGACTGCTGAAGTTTACCAGGCCCGTGCTACAGAAAAACTTCAGGAGTCTTCTCCGCGCTGTTAAAATATGTTAAAAACAAACACTTCGCTTAGCGAATCAGTATTTTTGATATCTGTTTAGATTTAAGAAGATTATGCCCGGTTTTTTTTAATTTTAAAACCAATCTAGTTCATGAAGAAAAAGAGTTTTTGGTTAATTACCGTTTTAATGACGGTGGCTTTGCTTGGTGTTTTTGTAATGCAGCTGTATTACATCAGGGAGTCGTATAAACTAAAATCTCAGCTTTTTGATGAACAGGTAAACCAAACGTTAACATCGGTAGTAAATAAAATACAACGTAGAAATGTTGCCGATCACTTAAACCGGAAAGATGCCGAAAATAAGCTGAAACAGTTACAAGACTCCAGACAAAGGGCCTTAGACATTAAGGATCTGCGGCAACAATATGTACAGGAAGCAGAGTTAAGGCAAGCCGAACGGGAAAACCAGATAGAGCGCTACCTGAACCAACAGGACAGTATTATCCGTGTATCTTACCGGGCACCTAATGTAATTTCTGAAAGGGAATATAATTCGTTGAGTTCAAAAAACGGTGATAAACTGGATTTGCAAATGGATGCGTTTATTGATATTAAGAGCCTTATTATTAAAGGTTATAGCATGCGCACCAAACCTTTTGCAACGCCGCCAAAAGCATTCGAATTTAAAAGTCTGCAAAGTTTGCCCGATACGTTAAGGTACCTGGTGTTTGATCCCAGAGACGGCACTCCTGGTTTTGCAAATGTTCCAAAGATCCCCAACGATCTGCAGAAAAAATTTAAGCGTGAGGATGAAATTGAACGAAAAAAATTAGAACTGAAAATCGCAGCACTGGGTAAGGATACTTTTTCGTACACCCGGTCGAGTGTGGTTGAGGATGTTTCTAAAGAACTGCAGGAAACCAATGTGCCGATTTATAAACGCATTAACTTTAGCTCATTAGGCCGTTTATTAAAGCAAGAACTCCTGGCCAATAATATTACATTAGCGCCTTCTTACCGGATTTCGCTGGCCAGAAAAGATTCGACCATTTTTATGACGGCTTCGAACGTTAAGGGAGAGTTTTTACCTGAAAACACCTATAAAACGCCTTTGTTTGGAAACGATATCTTTCGAGATCCGGGAATGCTTTTCGTCAGTTTTCCCGATAAAAATTCGGCGATTATTTCTAATCTAAGCGCAACACTTGCCTCATCAATCGGCCTGTTACTGGTACTTGTTTTTATTTTCTCTTATACACTGTATGCTATTTTAAAGCAGAAAAAACTATCGGAAATGAAAACAGATTTTATCAATAACATGACGCATGAGTTTAAAACTCCCGTGGCTACCATTATGATTGCCAGTGAGGCTTTAAAAGATCCTGAGGTGACAGAAGATAAAGCCAGGTTGAAACGCCTGGCAGGAATTATTTATGATGAAAATGTTCGCCTGGGAAGTCATATTGAGCGTGTTTTAAGCATTGCCCGTTTAGAAAAGGGTGAGCTTAAGATGGAGAATACTGAAGTAGATGTAAACGATTTAATTGTAATTGTATTAGACAGTATGGATTTGCAATTACAGAAAAAGAATGCCATTATTCATATACATACAGACGCAGAGCATGCCATTGTACATGGCGATGAGCTGCATTTATCGAATGTTATCTATAACCTTATAGATAATGCAAATAAATATAGTAGCCATACGCCTGAAATTACCATTACTACCCGCAATACGGCTAAGAGTTTAATTATCGAAATAGCTGATAAGGGCATTGGGATGACCAAGGAGCAGTCTAAACGGATCTTTGATCAGTTTTACAGGGTGCCAACAGGTAATTTACACGATGTTAAAGGTTTTGGCCTGGGTCTTAACTATGTTCAGGATATTATTAAAAAAATGAACGGAACGATTAAGGTAAGTAGCGAAAAAGATAGAGGAACCACGTTCGAAATATCTTTACCTTTATAAACAGTTAAAAAAAGCACGAAAGCTTGCTTGATCAGTACATTAAAATAAGCAGGTTTATTGGGCTAATCAAGTAGCGTATTAATTTTAATCTATAATAAAATTAAACCGTTACACAGATTCAGAATCAAAATTCAGCGTGGGTAATGCCACACATGTGAATAAAAACAAGAAAATGAAAAAAATACTTCTCGTAGAAGACGACCCAAATTTAGGTTTATTATTACAAGACTATTTGCAGCTAAAAGGCAAGTTCGATGTCGTATTATGCACCGATGGTGAGGATGGCTTGAGAACATTTAATAAGCAGAATTTCGATTTATGTATTCTGGATGTGATGATGCCTAAAAAAGACGGTTTTACCCTGGGTAAAGATATCAGGAAGGTAAACACCCAGGTGCCCATTATTTTTGCAACGGCGAAAACTATGCTGGAAGATAAATCTGCTGCGTATGATTTAGGCGGTGATGACTATATTACCAAACCTTTCCGTATAGAAGAACTTTTACTGCGTATTAATGCGATGTTTAGGCGCGTGGCCAATAAAACAGATAACAACGATGAAGCTGCCGAAACGCAGTTTTCTATCGGTCAATATCATTTTGATTATACCACCCAGATTATTACCGATAAGGATCATCAACAAAAACTGTCTACCAAAGAAGCTGAGCTGCTGCGTTTATTGTGTTTGAAAAAGAATACTGTTTTAACCCGTGAAGAAGCACTGCTAAGTATCTGGCATGATGATAATTACTTTAACGGGAGAAGCATGGATGTGTTTTTAAGTAAGTTGCGCAAGTACCTTAGGGCCGATCCGGCAGTAGAAATTATTAATGTGCACGGAAAAGGTTACAAGCTGCTGGTGAGTTAATAGATCAGTTCGTTATCCTGAACTTTTTTCAGCATTCAATTCAAGGTGTTAAAGGAAAGATGCTGAAATAAGTTCAGCATGACGCGTCACGGTAAGAAGAAATTCCGTTAGATATATAAATCCTCCTGAATAGTGGGGATGATATTCCGCTCCTGCGCCAGTTTAAACAAAGTGTCGACTGCTTTTCGGCCTTCTTCGCCAAGGTTTATACTATATTTATTGACGTATAATTCGATGTGTTTGTACATCACACTTTCTTCCATGGCCTGGGCATGCTGTCGGATAAAATTGATGCCTGATTTTGGATGTGCAAAGGCAAACTCCACTGATTGGCGTACTAAACGGTTTACTTTTAATTGTATCTCGCGGTCTAAATTACGGTTGATTACGATGCCCCCCAATGGAATGGCACAACCTGTTAGTTTTTCCCAGTAATCGCCTAAGTCAACAATTTTACTTAAACCTTTATCCTGATAGGTAAACCTGTTTTCGTGAATAATCAATCCTAAATCAATCTGCTCATTAAGTAATGCCGATTCGATTTCCGAAAAAACAAGCTCCTGTTTGTTTTGTAAATGAGGATAAGCTATTCCCAATAAGAAATTTGCGGTAGTATATTTTCCTGGTATTCCAACCCTCAGTGGCGAGCCTGGCGTTTGGAGTTCAGTGTCGTTAAAATGATTTTTACTGATCAGCAGTGGCCCCACGCCGAATCCGAGGGCACTCCCCGCATCCAATAAAGCATACTGGTTGGCTACATAGGCAAATGCATGAAAACTTAACTTGGTAATGGCTAATTCGCCCCTGAGTGCCTTTTGATTTAAAGTTTCTACATCATCATAAGAAACCTCAAATTCTAATCCTTCCGTATCAATTTTATGGTGAATTAAGGCGTCAAAAATAAAGGTATCGTTAGGGCACGGAGAAAATCCAAGTGTAAGTTTCATCTATTTATTTTTTTTTTCAGTTGTAGATGGAGCCTTTGACAATTAAAATAATTATTTTAATTGTGTCGGGTTCATAAATCAAAATTAAACACTGTACTGAACTAATCAGTCATCGTCAGTTCATTTTTTTAATAATATCCTGAACATAGTTAAGACCCAGGCCAAAACCTTTAACATCGTGTAAATTACCTGTTGGCACCCTGTAAAACTG
>JGI24806J26614_1000345_pt1 | contig 13507 bp, 11 predicted proteins | sample Kansoi200umMDA_FD_26614 | JGI IMG/M metagenome (IMG submission 26614)
TGTAAAAGATAACCAAGTGATCATTGTGGATGAACATACTGGCCGCACCATGGCGGGCCGGCGTTGGTCGGAAGGATTACACCAAGCGGTGGAAGCAAAAGAAGGGGTTGTCATCCAACAAGAAAATCAAACGCTGGCATCAATTACCTATCAGAATTATTTTAGGATTTATCAAAAACTAGCTGGGATGACGGGGACTGCAGATACAGAAGCCTATGAGTTTCAACAAATTTATAATTTAGAAGTAGTGGTTATTCCAACTCATAAACCTTTATGTCGTCGCGATGAGGCCGATGTAATTTACTTAAGCCAACCAGACAAGTATGCAGCTATTATTGCAGATCTAAAAGACTGTTTAGCGAGAGGCCAGCCAGTATTAGTTGGAACTGTATCTATTGAAACCTCAGAATTACTAAGTCAGTTATTAAAGGAAGCAGGGATAAAACATCAGGTATTAAATGCAAAGTTTCATGCTAAAGAGGCACAAATTATTGCAGAAGCAGGACGTCCGGGTATGGTTACCATTGCAACCAATATGGCAGGTAGAGGAACGGATATTGTACTGGGAGGAAATCTTAATGCTGAATTAGGAGTTTTGCCGCAGAATACTCCCGAAGCAACTTTGCAATCTATAAAAAAAGCTTGGGAAGAGCGACACAATGCAGTACTAGTTGCGGGTGGGTTACGCATTATTGGCAGTGAACGCCATGAGTCACGTCGTATTGACAACCAATTGCGGGGACGTGCTGGTCGCCAGGGCGATGTGGGCTCGAGTCGATTTTATTTATCTTTAGAAGATAACTTGATGCGTATTTTTGCTTCTGATCGGATCATAAGTATGATGCGTCGTCTTGGTATGAAGCCAGGAGAGCCCATTACCCATCAGTTAGTTACCAAGGCTATTGAAAATGCACAACGTAAGCTCGAGGGTTATCATTTTGATGTCCGGAAGCAATTATTAGAATACGATAATGTTGCGAATGAACAACGCAAAGTTATTTATACCAAGCGTGCTGCTATTATGACTATGGAGGATACCCGAGATGTTGTATTTTCTATGATGGAAGAAGTAATGGCACGATTGGTCAGCGAATATCTTCCTCCCCAGAGTATGGAAGACCAATGGAATGTGACAGAGTTGATGGAGATTTTAAAGGACAAATTTGGTATTACAGCACCCATTAGTACATGGATAGATAAAGATAACCAGTTGCACACAGAAAAAATCCAAGAAGAAGTATTTGCACTTTGTGAAATAGCATATCAAAAAAAGGAACAAACGGTTGGCAGAGAAATGTTCTCGCAATTTGAAAAATCACTTATCTTACAATCTATGGATAATCATTGGCGAGAACATCTGGCAACGATGGATTATTTACGCCAAGGTATCCATCTACGCGGGTATGCACAGAAAGATCCGAAACAAGAGTATAAGCGGGAGGCTTTTTATTTATTTAGTACTATGCTTGATAATTTAAGATTTGATATTGTGCGGATGATTTTGTCAGTCGAAATACAAACCGAAGCAGATGTAGCGGCAGTGGAAGCACAACGTCGATCTGAGCAGGCTAAAATTTTGGCATTTAATCGAGACTTTGATATGGAAACGGGTAATGGGGACATGCAACCTTTTCGTCGCAAAACCAAAAAAATTGGTCGCAACGAACCTTGCCCCTGTGGTTCCCAAAAAAAATACAAAAGTTGCCATGGAAGTTTAGCATGAAGGTCGCGGTGGGAATTATTGTGAATCAAAATAAAGATATACTCATTACTAAGAGAAAAAAGGAAAGTAGTCACGGAGACAAATGGGAATTTCCAGGTGGGAAATTAAATCGTTGCGAATCACAAGAAGCGGGACTTGCCCGAGAAATAAAAGAAGAAGTGGGATTGCTAGTGGAACATGCAATATTTTTTATGGAAGTGTGCAAAGAGCCTCTACAGTTATTTTTTTATTATATTACGAAGTTTAAAGGGGTTGCTAAGTGTTGTGAAGCACAACAAGCTTTGCAGTGGGTGAATCCTAGAAATCTATTAACCTATGAGTTTCCCGAGACCAATATTTTGGTTATAAAACGGCTCTTACAGCACCTAAAATGAATGTAATACAAACATTTAATAAGTTGCTTTTTCATCATAATAACTATTTTTTTAGCATTAAAGCTAGACGTCAAAAATTAAAACAATTAAAGCAAACCATTATTCAGAACATACCGCAATTGGTACAAGCTATGCACACTGATTTTGGTTATCGGGCTTATCATGAAACCGTACTGTATGAAGTTTTTCCTGTGGTACAAACCATTGGCTATTGTTTAAAAAATATAAAAAAGTGGACTAAAAAACGTAAATGTAAAATCCCTTGGTTTTTACAGCCAAGTAAAGCTTTTTTATCGCCGCAACCACTGGGGGTTATAGGTATTATGGCTCCATGGAATTATCCTATTTATCTTGCACTGGTCCCTTTAATTTATGCCTTAACAGCTGGCAATAGGGTGTTTTTGAAACTTTCCGAGCAAAGTCCAAGCGTTGCTCAGGTTTTAAAAAATATTTTTGCAGATTCGAAATTGCTTGGTGAGTATGTAGAGTTGGTTTATGACCAACGCTTAAGCATAGCAAAGGTTTTTGCAGGCCTTCCCTTTCAACATTTATTATTTACCGGAAGTAGTGCAATTGGTAAGAATATTATGCAAGCTGCCGCAAAGAATTTGGTTCCACTCACTTTGGAGTTAGGGGGAAAATCGCCGGCTATCATAGGCAAAACCAAGCAGCTATCTTACCTGCCGCGTCTTTTTATGGGAAAGATGATTAATGCAGGGCAAACTTGCGTGGCACCCGACTATGTCTTTATTCCCGAAGGTTTTGAAAAAAAGCTTGAATATGCTTTGCAACGGTTTTTAACCAAACATTATCCTGATTTATTACGCAATCCTAATTATACGAATATTATTGGTTCAGCCCAAATGATACGTTTAAAAAAATTGCTGGAAGATGCAAAGTCGAAAGGTGCTCGTATTATTGGTTTTGGTAAAACTTCTAAGCAGTACGCGCAAAGAATGCCCTTTTATCTGGTTTTTAATGTAAATGAAACCATGCAAATCATGCAAGAGGAAATTTTCGGACCTATTTTACCAGTGCTAACCTATGAAAATATATCAACGGTTGTAGATAGAATTAACCAAGGGTCAAAGCCTCTGGTTATTTATTATTTTGGCGTGGATATAAAAGAAGCAAATTGGATTTCAACGCATACCTTTTCTGGATCTTTTGTCATAAATGATACTTTAACCCAACTGGCGGTAAATGATTTACCTTTTGGCGGTATAGGAGAAAGTGGCATGGGTAAATATCATGGGCAGACTGGTTTTGATAGTTTTTCGCAAATAAAATCAGTTTTTGTACAAAAAAAAATCGCGCCCAGTACATGGCTCTACCCCCCTTATGGTAAAATAGTTCAGTTTTTTCTGCGATGGCTACTGGGTGTTCCTAGTAAATAAGTATGAGATGAGCCTAAAATTAATTGAAATATTTACTGATGGTGCGTGTAAAGGAAATCCTGGTCCTGGGGGTTGGGGGGTTATTTTACGTTATCAACAAACTGTCAAAAAATTGTATGGAGCCGAAAAGGATACCACCAATAATCGTATGGAATTAACTGCAGTCATTCAAGGTTTGAATGCATTAAAATCATCTTGCAAAGTAGTGGTTTATACCGATTCTAAATATGTTTATAACGGCATGTTAACCTGGGTTCGCCGTTGGGAAAAAAATGGTTGGAAAAATTCTAAAAAAGAGCCTGTTAAAAATGTAGACTTGTGGCAAAATTTAGATAGGATTGCTCATCAGCATAAAGTTAGGTGGGTTTGGGTGAAGGGTCATGCAGGACATCCTGAAAATGAAGAAGCAGATGCCTTAGCCAACCAAGCTATTATTGAATTTCTTACCTAGGTCTAAACTATTATGCGACAAATTGTTTTAGATACTGAAACCACCGGCATTGGTTTTGAAAATGGGCATCGTATTATAGAAATTGGCTGTATTGAATTAATTGACAGAATGATGAGTGGCCGGCATTTCCATTGTTATTTAAATCCTCTCCGTAAAGTAGATGAAGGAGCTTTTCGAATTCATGGCTTGAGTGACCATTTTCTAAAAGATAAACCTATATTTAATGATGTTGCTGAGGATTTCATTACTTTTGTAGATAACAGTGAGTTAATTATACATAATGCTCCTTTTGATTTAGCCTTTTTAAATGGAGAATTCTCGTTAATTGGAAAAAAAAATTATCTAGAGCACCGTTGTGTCATCATCGATACCTTAGTTCTTGCGCGTAAAAAACATCCGGGACAACGTAATAATTTAGATGCGCTTTGTAAACGTTACGCCATCGATAATTCCAAACGAACCTTGCATGGAGCCTTATTGGATGCTGAAATGCTTGCGTCTGTTTATTTAGCCATGACTAGTGGGCAGACTTCTTTCTTTACCGAAAAAGAAGAAACCTTTGATGTTGATGGAGCAACATCTCTGCAAGAAGTATTAAGTTGTAGGACGCCAGTGATTGAACCGAATGAAGAAGAACTAATGTTGCATCAGGCATTTATTGAATATTTAGCAAGAGCATCTCGTAGCAGTACATAGTTTAGTTTGGCATTTAGGAATTCCTGTCAAATAGAAGAAATCCCTAAGTTTGCGAACGCTTATTTATATGCGTAGTTAATGGCTAGCAACATTTATGAGATGGTGGTAAAGAGCAACTATCTGCTTCTTTAATAAACCAAGGACTCACAAAAAAATGATGTAGAAAACGCTTTATTGGTTTTTCTTGCTTATTGTCATTGGAAGTACTGGAAGCAGGTGACATTTGAAAGACCGATTTTTCATTGTCATTTCTATTGCCAACCAAACCACAGGCAGTAGCAATTCTTAAATCGAGAATTGTATCTAATGTTAGTGTTCCTATTGCCAACAGTTGTTTTTCTTGCAAGCTAAGTGGAAGATTTAAATTATTTCGCTGTGCGCGGGTTAAATCTTTTAATTCGGAATTAAGTAAAATCTCTTTCGTAAGATTGAGTTCTTCTAGTTCTTGTTCCTGAATTCCTAGGGAGCTAAGAATTGTGTGTAGTTCTTCGAGTTTTTCTCTATCTGGTAAATCTTCAGCTAATCCTTTCATTGTATACATTTTTTACCCCGTTTTTTTAAGTAGTCTTTCAGCTTTTAAAGAGCCGAATTCATATCAAACAGCAAAAAATAGCTGCAAGCAAGTGTTTGTTGAAAATTAAACGATTTTTATCAAATTAATAGGTACGCGTGTTTTTATTTATTAAGTGCATCTAGACATTTAACAAATTCATCAATATTTCCTTGGTTATCTTTTTGGATATCCTCATAAGGTACCGCTATCATTCGATAAAATTCAGTTGCAACGTTATGTAAGACACCAGTCAATATAGCAATTTGCCAATATCGTAAGGTTTTAAATTGCTTATTTAAAATAGACATAGCTAGAGTTGAAATAGAATAATTTAAAAGACCAGCAAAAGCGGCATCAGATGCTTTATTTTTGGTTAAATTTATTATTTGCTCTGCGAGTGTTTCTATATGTGGATTGAGTATGTTTCTATCATTTTTGTCTATATATGGCATATTTTATTCCTTATAAGTGCGTTCATACTTTAGCGTGTAGACATGGTTGGTTGCAAGTTTACTGAAGAAGAAAATTGGTTGACAAATGGCTTTTTATTTATCATAATCTATAATTTTTAATTTATCGATAAGAAAATATGCCTTTTACGAACAGAGAATTAACGCCGATTGTTGCGGGAATAACAGAAAAATTAAAGCAGGAATTTAGCAATCAAAGAAAAATGAATCCCACACCTGAGTTTGTTACCAATATAGTGGATCAATTATTGCAATCTGCACCTTACATGCCGCTTACCTTACAAAAATTAAATGAAAATTGGCGTTGTATTACTGGCAATATGGGTGCGATGCTTGTTTATATTCCGCAGGATGAAGCGAGCCAACAGCAATTGTTACAAATTTTGCAAGTACAAATTATTGCGCTTGCTTCTGCTTTTGCATCGTATCGAGAAGAGGATAAAGCTAAGAAAGATAGCGCCTACAAAAAAAATAATTTATTGCAACATACCTATTATTACAATACTATTGATGATTCTTTCTGGAGAGATCTTTATTTAATAGATTTATTCAGCAATCACCATCACCATAATCATCATCATCGCCATCAACACAATGATTGCGGTGATTGCAATGATTGTTGTGGTAATTCCAATAATGATAATTGTAATGGAGAAGGTGCTTTAGCGGTTGCAGGCTGCATAGCTTTGGGAGCAACGGCAGCGGCAACAGTAGGCTATCTTACTGCAGAAACGTTAGAACGTTGTAGTGAAATAGGACACGGCGAAAATGTTGTTGAGAATACCACAAAATTGGCAGGAACAGGGTTTTTTGCTTGGATGGGAAGTGTCTTAGGTGCAACCTTTACTTTTATGAACCCAATATTAGCATCTATTTTCCTTGCTATTAGCTGTGGTGCGTTTGGCATGAAGGTTAGTAAAGAAACAGTAGGATGTCTTAATGAATGCACTAATCAAAATAGTGCTATCGATGCGGATCCGCGGTTTTGTTTAAGTCAACGTGAAGCCCGAACATTACAAGGGAAAGGTTATAATGTAGTAGTGGTCAATGAAGCTATTCGTGAATTAGGTAGAGTTTTCGAAAAGAACCATCCAAATGGAATATTCTTTTGGGATGAGGCAAATAAAGTGCGACGCGAACAGATTAAATTATTACGACAATTGAAAGAAGGGTTGTCTGAACGTGGCCTTATGATAAACGGTAAATTATTCGATTTAATGCCAAGCCTGCAATTTACGCCAGTTTATGCACCTCCAGGATATGCTCCAGAACAAGCTCAACCTGGGTATCCTACTTATAATGAAACCAATTATCACGAACATAATGGAGCACCAGTTGGCAGTTCTCTTCAAGAGCTTGTAGGTACCCGATATCAGCCTTTAAATTTTCTGCAAAATCAAGAACCTTTGGTGCGTGATAATATAGATACATTGTCTTGGAGACAACCTAGCTAGTTAGAACTTCTGGCGCCTCTTCTAATTTTTTCTTAGGTAAAAAGAATACTAGCAGACCCGCGATTAATAAACAGATAGGTACCAGCAATAATGCATTTTGATAATCAGCCAAGGTAATGCCTTGGCTTTTATGGCTTAATTTATCTATCCAATAGCCGATAATTGGTTGGAAAATAGGAGCGGTTAACACCGCGAAGGTATTGGTAAATCCAGTATAGGTTGATAAGTAACCTGCAGGTGCTAATTCATTAGAAATGCTATAAGCAAGCATATATCCCCCAGAACAAAGGCCGATAAAGAACATTAAAACCCCCATTATCCATACCTTTTGTACAGGTAGATAGAAGGCTATTAGTAATAAGCATGCGGTGATGTAACAAGATAAAAACATTAATAGGCGTCTGGATTGAGAATAGGTCGATAGTTTTCCAATGAGCGGACAGCTAATTCCTGTGCCTAAAAAAAGCATGGCATTTATATTAGTAGCTTCCTGTAAACTACAGTTTAATTTTATTTGTAGGAAAGGAACGGCCCACATGGCAGCAAAAGTTGTAATGATGATAAAACTTAAGCCTACAAAGATTCCATTTATCCAAATTTTTTTATTATTGAAAAGTGAAATAAAAAATAATTTATAATTAATGCTACTATCTTGAATTTTTTTATTGTTACTTGGAATATTATACCAGCATAGAAGACTGATGATTAAACCTACCATGCTAGCTATATTTATAAAAACTCTCCAACCAAATTTATGCAGTAAATAACTCATAATAAAAAGACTAATAACTGTTACTAGAAAAGCTAAGGTCTCAGAAAAACCAATAAAAAAGGCAAATTTTTTCGGAGGAAAATGGGTTCGTAAAATATGACTGGCCCCAATAAAAGCGAAGGAAGAGCCTGCACCAATGAGGAAGCGTGTAATCAGTAACTCTGAAAAATGATAACTATGCGCAAAAAGAAAGCATCCAAGGCTGCATAATAAAGCATTTAAACTAAGTAAAAGACGGGTATCATATTTGTCAAAAAAATATCCCACTGGAATTTGCAAGATGGTATAAACATAGTAAAACATAGAACTTAAAAGCCCCGCATGAAAAGCGGAAAAATGCATTTCGTTTCCTATAGCATCAATGATGGTTCCAGAAGAGAGTTGTAGAAAAAATTGAAATAATACGAAAGAAACACCAACCAGCCAAATACGTATTGGAACAGCAAGCGTGGGTGTGGCGTATGCTATCATGATTTTAATGTAAGAATGCAAGGTGACTGTGTATTGTATCAGAATAATTTATGTAAATGTTAGGGGTATACAATCTGTGGTTCCTTAAGTATTTAAAACATATTTGGGTAAAACAATATAAGAGATGATTTAATTAAAGGATCAACCACAAAGTACTCCCTGTTATTTTTATTAATATAATCTTTTTCTTCTAATAAGTTTAATGATTTTGTTATGGCTGCACCAGTTAAATTAAATCTAGCTAATATTTTTTTACTTGTTAATTCAGTAGATGCTCCATGAGAAATAGCAATTAGGATTTTTCTTTGTGAGGTATTAAGGCTGCTAAGGTCTTTTGCAATTTTTGCTTCTTCTTGTAAGATATAATCATGCCATAACCTAGACACAACTTTAGCCTCAGGTATCCCATTGGTATAATATGTTAAACATTTATCACATAAGACATTCATATAATAAGGATGACGTTCGGTTAACTTCATAATTTCTTCTATAACGGTAGGATGTATATTTTGTCCCCAGGTTTTTTTAGCTACGTTATTAAAATAAATCTTATAGTCATCTTCCTGAATTCGCTCAAGTGTTATGCGATCACATAGCATATATAAAGGACTTTTCCTATCATCAAACATGGCTGATAATACATGACGGTTACTTCCAGAAAATATAAAACAGAGAAATTTACTTTCCTGGGCAACATGTCTGATTGCTCCTTCTATCCCACTACTATTTGCAAGTACGCCGATTTCTTGAAATTCATCTATGAAAAAGACTGCTTTCATTTGTTTTTTTTCTAACACTTTTTCCAAAATTTGTAATGATTCCATAATAATTAGAGCAGGATCACAGTCCTTATCTGGGATAAGTTGGATATTTACCCCATCGGTTCCAATAATCCATTTTGATTTTAGGGTAAAAATATGATTTTTAATGAAACCGATAATTTGTTCGTGTACGGTACTAACTTTGGCAATTAAATTTTTTACTCCTTTTAATATTTGATCTTCAATTGTTTTTGCGTTAACCGCTACAAAAAGGTCGACATGCTCATACACCACTTCCGATTCATCTAAACTATACAAAACTAAGCTGGATTTACCATAGCGACGCGGAGAAATCACAATAGTATGTTGACCCTTAACAATATTATTAATTAACTGCTTTCTTTTGCTAATACGATTGCAAAATGCTTCTCCCTTTGCAATTCCTAGCGGAAAATAGTTTATTTGTTGCATAAAATTTTCCTAATGGTTATATACCTTATGGTAACTTACCATTTGGTAAATTGTCAATTGCTAAATAGCTCCTATTGATTGTCTAAATTAAACTAAACTTAAAAGAGAAGGAGATTTCCAGGGAACGCTTTTATGCCTAAGAGTACTAATACAGAGCTCATTGAATTAAGAAGAATAAATCAAAACTTAACCAAGGAGTTGGAAGAAACCCACCGAAATTTAATGAGCTTAATAATGGAGTTGGAATATAAATTAGAAGAAAGTGTGACTCAATTAAAAGAGGCTAATAAACAATTAGAATTATTTAGTTATTCGGTTTCACACGACTTACGTTCTCCTTTGCGCACTATCAATGGTTTTAGTGAAATTTTATTAAAAAATTATAAAAAAGAGCTCGGAGAAAAAGGACAAGATTATTTATACTTAATCCGAGATTCTACCTCCCATATGGAAAATATTATCGCGGATTTACTGAGCTTTGCCCTATTATCCTATAAAGAAATGAATTTTGAGCGAGTAAATATTACAGCTTTAGCCAGAGAAATTGCACAAGGACTAACCGAGTTAGAACAAGATAGAAAAGTGGTATTTCATATCAAAGAAGGCATGTTTATTTATGGAGATAAGGGTCTCCTGCGGGTTATGCTGCAGAATTTAATTGATAATGCTTGGAAATATACTTCAAAAACAAAACAGGCAGAAATTACTTTATCTAATCTTGAGGCAGATAACACTATTTTTCTCATTAAAGATAATGGTGCCGGTTTTGACATGGCTTATGCTAAAAAATTATTTGTGACTTTTCAACGTCTTCATTCGAATGTTGATTTCCCCGGTACCGGTATTGGCCTTGCCTCGGTAAAACGAATTGTTCAGCGCCACCGTGGTAAGATTTGGGCGGAAGGTATTGTTAATCAAGGGGCTACTTTTTATTTTTACTTTCCTACAACCGGATTAAAATGAAATGACTTTCGTTTTATGCTCCATAAGTTTTTCCTTAGCTAACTGTGCCTGAATAAGCTTTTCCTGCTCTTTTACAATAATAAAATTTGGTGCATGCGCGTTAAAATAGGGATCATTTAATTTGGCTTCACAAAGCGTAATTGTTTTATCGAGCTTAGTAATTTCCTTTGCTAGACGTTTTAATTCCAAATCTTTATCAATAAAATCGGCCATAGGGATGTAAATTTCTAAATCTTTAACTACGGCAGTTGCAGAAATAGGAATAGTTTCTATTTCGGTAATAGTTGCAATGCTGAATACCTTACATAAAGGAATAATAGTATTTTTATATTGTATGATTTGTTCTTTTACCGTTTCAGAATGGGTTTTTAAATAAACTGTAATCCATTTAGCCGGAGAAATAGCCATTTCACTACGCATGGTGCGGATAGCATGAATAATAGTTTTCAGGGAATCTATTTCTGCCTCTAACAATAAATTAACTCTATTTTGGTTCGGGGCTGGATAAGTTGTTAACATAATTGTTTCTGCAGTTTGGGAGGTAAATCTCGCAATTTTTTTCCAAATAGCTTCCGTAATAAAAGGCATAATAGGATGAAGTAATTTGATAATTTCGACTAATGTCTGAATCAGGGTTTCCCGTGCACCTCTTTTCATAGCAGCAAGTACTTGGTTATCGATAAGAATAGGCTTAGTAAACTCAAGATACCAATTACAGTACTCATGCCAGGTAAAGTCATATAAAGTTTGCGCTAATAAATCAAAACGATAGTTTGAAAAATAAAGATGCGCCGAAGCAATAGTTTGCTGGAGTCGAGATATAATCCATTGGTCAAAAGCGCTGTATTGAAAAGCACCATCGCCTAAATCAATTTGTGCTTCATCTAAATTAGCAAGTACAAAGCGTGCTGCATTCCATAATTTGTTACAAAAGTTACGATAGCCCGCAACACGGCCTAAATCAAAGCGTAATGTACGGCTATTTGAGGCTAAAGCGCAGAAAGTAAATCGCAATGCATCTGTGCCATAGGCAGGGATTCCGTTAGGAAATTCTTTTTCAGTAGTTCGTTTGATTTTTTCTTGTAAAGAAGGAAGGAGTAAGGCATCGGTTCGTTTACTTATGAGAGCTTCTTTATCAATGCCATCTATGATATCAATAGGATCTAACACATTTCCTTTGGATTTGGACATTTTTTTACCATAGCTGTCTCTTACTAATCCGGTAATCAAGACTGTTTTAAAGGGTATTTTCTCGGTAAATTTAAGACCCATCATAATCATGCGAGCCACCCAAAAGAAAATAATATCGAATCCCGTAATAAGAAGGTCGGTTGGATAAAATGTTTCTAAATCAGATGTTTTTTCTGGCCAGCCTAAGGTGACAAAGGGCCACAATGCTGAAGAAAACCAGGTATCTAAAACATCTTCATCTTGGCGTAAGGCTAAAGAAGTTGGTAACTTATGCTTAAAGCGTATGTCTTTTTCACTATAGCCCACATAGACTTGGCCTTGTTCGTCATACCAAGCTGGGATACGATGTCCCCACCAAAGTTGTCTACTAATACACCAATCTTCTATATTTTCCATCCAGTGGAAATAAGTCTTAGACCATTTTTCTGGCACAAATCGTATGTCCCCATTTTGCACCGCGCGCATAGCAGGTTCTGCTAAGGGCTTGATATTTACATACCATTGTTCCGTAATTAGAGGTTCAATAATCGTTTGGGATTTTTCCCCACGGGGAATGTTTAAGCGGTGGGTTTCTTTTTTAATTAATAATCCTTCTTTTTCTAAATCGGAGATGGTTTTTTCTCGAGCAACAAATCGGTCTAAATTCTGGTATAGCACAGGCACGTTGTTATTTAAGGTCGCCTGTTTGGTTAATATCGTAATAATAGGGAGTTGATGACGCTTTGCAACTTCATAATCATTAAAATCATGTCCTGGGGTAATTTTAACACAGCCGGTGCCAAATGTAGGATCTACCATGGAATCCGCAATAATAGGAATGGTGCGGTTCGTAAGCGGAAGATGGGCTACTTTACCAATAAGATGTTGGTAGCGAGTATCTTCAGGGTTAACTGCAAGGGCGACATCACCAAATAAGGTTTCGGGACGTGTTGTTGCCACGGTAACGGTTTCATTTGAATCTAAGAGAGGGTAGCGAATATAGCATAAAACGCCTTCCTCTTCTTCCGCGATGACTTCTAGGTCAGAAATAGCGGTTCCTAGCACCGGGTCCCAATTAACTAAACGACTACCCCGGTAGATGAGACCTTCTTCGTAAAGTTGAATAAATACTTTTTGCACAGCGGTGAGAAAGTCTTTATCCATAGTAAAACGGCTGCGGTTCCAATCGACAGATGAGCCAATCCTTCGCATTTGGCCTGCAATTTGATTACCATAGGTCTTTTTCCAATTCCAAACCTGCTCTAAAAAAGCTTCACGGGATAAATCTTTGCGGTGAATACCTTTCTTAGCTAGTTGTTGCTCTACTACTAATTGTGTAGAAATTCCAGCATGATCAATGCCAGGTTGCCAGAGAGTTTTATCTCCCTGCATGCGGTGATAGCGAATGACAATGTCCATTAAGGTATGCTGAAAACCATGACCCATATGCAGACTTCCTGTTACATTAGGGGGCGGTAGCATTATACAATAAGTGGTCTCTTCTCCTTGTGGTTCAAAATAATGATGGTTTTCCCATTCTTGGTAACAGCTTTGTTCCCATGTTTCGGGGGAGTATGTTTTATCCATATAAAAAGGTAACCCTAAGTAAATTTTCCTGCGATTTTACCATATCTTAAACGGTTAAATCATCGTTATCATGACGATGATCTCGCGCAAGATAAGTATACATAGTTGGTACAACAAAGAGGGTAAAAGAGGTACCTACTAATAAGCCTGTAGAAATCACAAGTCCTATATTAAAGCGGCTAATGGCTCCGGCT
>JGI24806J26614_1000346_pt1 | contig 13503 bp, 11 predicted proteins | sample Kansoi200umMDA_FD_26614 | JGI IMG/M metagenome (IMG submission 26614)
GTGCTGTATTATTTTCTAATAACAAAGCATTTTCCATTTTGGGATTCAATTCATTTAGCCACTGAAATTGTGGCATGCCTTTAAAATTAGAAAGTACTTGCATAGCGGCTTTAATTTGCTCCAGTTCTGCCTGATTTAACGGTTGACTATCAATAGAAAAGTTTTTATCGCTGTAACGGTAATATTTTCTTTTACCAAATGGTATGCCCTCAATTGGTGCATTCCATCCTTCGGCGCTGGCCATGTGTGTTAAATCGGCCTGAATGGTTCTTAAACTGATTCCTTTTGAGCTAGGGTCGATTACTAACAGTTCGGTATTACAAGCTTTAACCAAATCATCTATAAAATATTTTTTATGTGGGTTTCCAAGGCATTTATCGAGTATACGGTAACGGATGGAAGCATGTTTGTTTGAGGCCATTAACTGCGGTTTTAGATACTCAAATATAAAGTTTGTTGTGCAAATAGATTGCATAGTTGGATGTGTAATTTGTGGTATTAAAACAATGGATATGGAAAATAAACAAATTACGGTACCATTAAACTGTGCAACCTGTGGAGGTGCAGATTTTGACTTTAACGAAGATAAAAGTTTTGTGAAGTGTAAAACCTGTAATCGTGAATATTTAGGCGGTTACGATGAATTGGTTGAGTTTAATCAGGAACAGATCAATAATGCTGTTGATGATATGAAGCAAGAGTTCGGTGAAGAAATTAAGGCTGCACTTGAGAAATCTTTAAAAAATGCCTTTAAATGAAATAAGTTTATCAAAATTAAATAGACATGGATATTTTAAATTTATTAATCGCCGGTACGGCATTGTTAATTTCTGTTTTTACTTATTTTGTTCATGACAGGCGCTTAAAACAACAGGAGATGCAAATCAATGCTTATCAGTTGCAAAAACAAAAAGATGAAGCCATTGAAGAGAAAAAAGCAGTGATCAGGGCTAATGTGATAAAGGGCGAAAAGGGTCGCAGAATCATCAAAGTATATAATGCTGGTAAGGCGATTGCGAATAATATTGATATAAAGCTGTTAGGTGATGGTGAATTTATTGGTGGAAGTAATCCTTTTCCGTATGAGTTTTTAAATCCACAGGATGGTACAGAGATGAGTTTATTTATGTATATCGGCTCTCCAGATAAGCTATTGGTAGAACTGACATGGGATGATGAATATCAAAGAAATAATAAGCATCGCCAAATGCTTACGCTATAAATTCTCACGGAGCGGACGCATTATTTACAACCTTAAGGTAAATGTACAAACAGAGTATCAAGATGCTCAATTTGCAATGGTATTTCAGATGAATTATGAACCGCTAATGTTAGACATTAAGAGTATCTATTGATAAACCCGGCATCCAGGTATATTTTGTATTTGAAGATGAGGTAAGAATGCTTTAAAATCAAAAAGCCCGATTATTTCTGATTGGGCTTTTACTTTTATTTTATTTCTTGAAATTCTATTCGGAATTTAAAACTATATGATATATGCTCCCTTAAGCTATTTCTAAGGTTTTTAATTGAGATAAAATAATTAATTAAGTCAATAAGCATTATCGACAAGATTGATATATCTTTTGTTTCAAACATTCTGTTAAATACATTAAAATTGCTAAAAATCCAATAACTCTTTTGGGGGTATTCCTAATCCTTTTGCTATTTCTAAAAGCGTTGTAAATGTAAAATCTTTATTTCCATTCTCTATATTACTTAGGTTTCCTTTCGTCAAATCACAATTCGCCACTACCTGATCTTGGCTTAAACCTAGTTTCTCTCTTATTGTCCTTAAGTTCTGTCCAAACGTTTTTAAACGTTTTCTATCCCTTTCTTCATTCATTCAATAAATACACTAAAATAAAATACATTTTTTGTTATAAGATCTTGTAACAACGGAAATAAATTTCTATATTTAGGGTATTGTAATTAGGTATTAATAAAAGTCTTGTGGTTGCATCTCTGACCCCGCTAACGCAAGACAGCAGATTAATGCCCATATCTATGCGTAGATGTATATATTTGTACATCGAAATAGATGTGGGGCTGCTGTAAATCCATGTTAGCGTAAGGGGTCAGAGCTTTATTGTAACCATGGTAAGCAGTCCCACATTTATATTATTTAGGGATTTTGCCACCCAACAAGACTCGTAAACCATACGAGTATGAAAGCTAAATCCATTACCATTGCAGGGAAACCGCTTTCACGGTTTTATCAACTGCCTTTTGAAAAGGGGAGCAGGGTGTTAAGGTTAACGGTGCTGGATCAGATCGCTAGCGATCCGATAGTTATCGGATTGCATAGTACATTTAGGGAAGGTAAAAAGCCTGAGCCGCTGGCCATACAATCGCTTTCTTTTGATCAGGGTTTGTTAACCGTTCATGTTAAATTGGAAGGGGAAGAGGCAAGGGTTTACATTGGGGTTGAATACAATTGCCTGCTGGTAAGCTGTAGTGTTGATACGGATGAAACCTACCTTGGGCGTTATGCTTACCTTACTTTGCGGGCCATGATGCGGAACGGTTACTTCGATTTTCAGGAATATTACTGGCCGGCATGTTTTGCTTTGGGCAACAAGCGGTCGGGCTATGTAGATGTGGTGAAGAAACCGGGCGGTTTCACCATTGCCTTGAAGAAAAAGTTTAGCGGTTTGTTCAGGCCTGGTGATGATTTGCCGGATGTTACGGAACGAACGGTAGTACCACGGGAAAGGTTATTGCATAAACAGGCTATGGCACGTTTGGCCCCGGTTAGCATTGGTTATTGTTTCGCCAATACCGATCTGCAGCATTTCCACAGCAACCACTATCCTTTTTTAATTCCTTATGTTTTTGCGGCCACCGCTTACCTTAAAACGGTTAAATCTTTTAAACGTTTCGTGCTGAATCCGCACGATGTGGATGGCATTAGTCTATCGCCACAACAGGAGGAGCTAAACAGCATTTGCTTCGCCATGAAACAGATCGCTGCCATACGCTTTAACGCTAATGCCCACCTGCCCGAAAAGGTAACCGAAACTAATAAACTTAACGACGCTAACCAGCTGGCGCTTTTAAAGTTATGGAACAAGGCTTTGCCGCTATTGATGCAACAGCGTTTTACACACTACTTCTATACCTATGGCATGCGCAATGTTACCGGCAAACCTGTAATGCGGGATATGAAAATGGTTGAATTTGCTATGGATATACCTGTTTTAAGTTTCGTGTTAAAAGATGAGGGAGATTATTACGAACTGGAATTGAAGATTAGGGTAAAAGGGAAGCTGTTGCATCTGAATACTGATCAAATTAGCCTATTTTTAGTTTGCGATAGGGTTAAACCGTATTTATGGTATTTGCTTGAGGCGGAAATGGATTATAAGCTGGTTTTGTTTTTTAGTAAGGTAAATTTTAGGGTGCAGGTGATTAAAGGGTATTATAAGGATTTTTTTGAGGGGTATGTTGAGGGGATGGGGAAGTGGTATGAAGTGAGAAGGGGGTAGTGGGGCTATTACTAATACTATCGTCATTCCCGCGCAGGCGGGAACCACGAAGTGCTCAGCGAAGCTAATCTTAATGCGGTTGCTATTTTCTTGCCCATTGCACGGGCTTGCCTCGGTTAGCCACCGAAGGGCTTTTACTTTTTCCTTGATGAAAAAGTAACAAAAAATCAAGGCTTGCATCCTTTCTTGTAAAAAGCTACGGAAATCTTAATTGCGGCAGCATCTAGGCTCTTAGCCCTTGCTTTATTCCACCGCTCTCGCTTTGATCCTGCCTTGGGTTGTGGGGTTATGAGGGGGACTGCAAAGATTTCCGTGCTTTTTCCTACGAAAATCTGCCAGGCCGGATAGCAGGGTGCAGATAGCATGGAGCATATTGCAGGGTGCGGTAATTTGTTTTTTAGCCCTTTCCCTTTTAGGGGAAGGGTGCCGATAGGCGGATAGGGGTTTAAGGCGCTAATACGGTCGTCATTCTATTACAACAATAAATTCGTAATTGCGATGAGGCTTTTTCAGCCGATAGCCTGTCCCGAACTTTCGGGAAAGCAATCTTACTACTATGGGTTATCTGCGATTGATATGGCAGTGACTCCATCGTTTTTGCTTCTAACAATTTTCTGTCATCCTGAGGCACGAAGGATCTTTTACTGAGATTCTTCACTGCGTTCAGAATGACAATTGTAGGTTTTGCCCACCTGCTCAGTCTTGCCTCGGCTACCGATGAAAAATCGGTACAGGTCTACCGCCGCCGAAGGGGCTTTTTCTTTTCTCTTGATAGAAAAGAAACAAACCTGAGCGCAGCGAAAGTATGGCTGCTGTTGAAAACAACAAGAATCAAGGCATAACTGAAAGGTTTGCACCGTTTTTTATGTGGTCATATTGTTTTTTATAGGTACAAAAGATTGCTGCGCAATTCTTGAAAAAAGCTACGGAAATCTTAATTGCGGCAGCATCGAGGCTCTTAGCCCTGGCTTTGTCCCACCGCTCCCGCTTTGATCCTGCCTTGGGCTGTGGGGTATGAAAGGTGGGCAAAGATTTCCGTGCTTTTTCCGGCGAAAATCTGCTAGGCCGGATAGCAGGGAGCAGATAGCGGGATGCAGATAGCAGGATGTATAATGATAGTTTCTAATATGGCGTGGCGCAGATCGCCTGGTGCGGAAATAGTATTCATGTATTGATTTTTTTTGAAACTATAAGGGGGGACGTTGGTCGTCATCTCGACCGCAGTGGAGAGATCTTTTAACATCGTTCAAAGATTTCTCTCCCGAACGTTCGGACTACGCTCCATCCGATAGCGATCGGATCGAAATGACGACTGATTTTACTTCGCGTGCTTTGCGCTTACCCTCTGCGCCCTTTGCGGTTAAACATGCCGTTAAATTTGTAATATTTTTATGTGTCTGAAGCTTCTGTTGAATTAATTTTTACCTTGGCTTACCTTAATCATACCTTATAAAACGTTTAACAATGAGCAATAAACCGATTTGGAAGTTTGCATTTGTATTATTGGCCACATTTGCAGTTTTTTTTGAAGCTAAGGCGCAGCAGGCTAAACTGAATGTTGCCGTGGCGGGACTGAATCATGATCACATTTACCTGATTATGAATAGTTATCAGAAGGGAGAGGTGAACATTATCGGTATTGCAGAAAGTAATCCGGAGTTGATTCAACGTTTTAAGCAGCGGTATAAACTGGCCGATAGCTTATTTTTCCATGACCTGCCGGCTTTATTGCAAAAACGTAAACCCGATGCCGTGCTGGCTTATAATGCCATCAGCGATCATTTGGCCGTGGTAGAGGCGGCTGCGCCCCTGGGGATTGCTGTAATGGTGGAGAAGCCCCTGGCCACAACGGTTAAAGATGCAGAGAAAATGGTTCAGCTGGCGAAAAAGCACAACATCCATTTGCTTACGAATTATGAAACTACCTGGTATCCGAGTAACCAGGAAGCTTACCTGAATATTAAAGAACAAAATTTAATCGGGGAGGTGCGGAAGATGATTGTACATGACGGGCACCAGGGACCAAAGGAAATTGGGGTGAGCAAAGAGTTTTTAAGCTGGCTAACCGATCCGGCTAAAAACGGGGCGGGTGCATTGGTCGATTTTGGTTGTTATGGCGCTAATTTAATGACCTGGCTGATGAATGGGAGGGCGCCAATATCCGTGTCGGCCATTACCCATCAGATTAAACCTGCCATTTACCCGAAAGTGGATGATGATGCCACGATTTTGCTGGAGTACCCGGATGCGACAGGAATCATTGAAGCGTCGTGGAACTGGCCTTTCAGTATTAAGGATATGGAAGTATTCGGGAAAACAGGTTATATACAGGCGGTGAACGAAAGGCAGTTGCGTTTAAAAGAAAATGGTAAGGCTGATTATAAGGTGTATCAGGCCAAAGCACTTGCACCGGCTTATGCCAGTAGCTTGGGTTACCTGGCTGCGGTATTGAGGAAAGAAATCAGTCCTGAAAATGACTTATCTTCATTAGAAAACAACTTAATTGTGGTTAAAATTTTAGAAGCCGCTAAAATGTCTGCAAAGAGTGGGAAGAAGGTGATGATCAAGTAAGGCTTATACTTCGCGTTCTTTGCGACCTACTTTGTGCCCTCTGCGGTTAAGAAAAAACAAATAACATCTTTTTTACCACAAAGTTCGCAGAGAAAGGGCACTAAGTACACAGAGCTAGGTGCCTAAAAGGCTATATCGCTCTCTGTGTTCCTCTGTGTAAAAACTCAGTGCACTCGGTGGTGAAAATTTAGCGCTCTTCGCGGTTAAGAAAAAAAATAGTTGATGTCTTTTTTACCACAAAGTTCGCAGAGAAAGGGCACTAAGTACACAGAGCTGGGTGCCTAAAAGGCTATACCGCTCTCTGTGTTCCTCTGTGTAAAACTCAGTGTACTCTGTGGTAAAAAATTAGCGTCCTCTTGAGCTTTTACTTTACAACGAATCTAAAAAATCTAAATACAAGGGAATGCTCTTTTCTACCCATTTTTCCGACGTGTTATACTCCATTCCATAATAAGCAAACAGGGGTCGGTAATCGGCTTTTACATATTCAAAAGAAAGTTCGAACGGACGGGTTAACTCGGCCAATGTATATTTATACTTTTCTGATGGACGCAGTTCGTGTTCTTCAACGCCCAATGAAATGGCCAGGGCAATTTTTTTGCCAGACAATTTATAGCCGCTTTTGCTGCCATAGGCCCACCCATGAGTGAGTACCTCGTCCATCCATTTTTTTAGAAGCGGGGGACAATTGAACCAATAATAGGGAAATTGAAATACAATTTTATCATATTGTTCAACCAGCTTCTGTTCTGCCAATACATCAATCTTTTCATCAGGATAGGCCTCGTACAGTTGGTGGACTATATATTTATCAGGGTATTTGTTTAATTCTTCAATCCACCGTTTGTTGATTACGGAACTTTTAATATCGGGATGGGTTACAACAATTAATGTTTTCATTTTTACGGATTTTGATGATTATAAAGCGCAAAAATAGATGCATAACCGCTTATTTTGTAAATTAGCGACCAATTGTAAGGTACTATAAAAAATGTAAGTATGTCTAAAATCAAGGAAACCTCCACCAACTATGCTAATAAACAAGCTTTAGCTGATGAGTGTTTTGAAGTTTATACGGCAAACATTATCGGCGGGCAATGGGCTTTAGTGATCTGTTCGTGGTTAATGAACGGTAAGCTCAGATTCGGAGAATTAAAACAACGTTTGCCAAATATTACGGAGCGAATGTTAGCCTTACAGCTACGGAAATTAGAAGCAGATAAAATTGTTAAGCGGACCGTTTACGCCGAGGTTCCGCTAAGGGTGGAATACGAACTAACCGAAATTGGTCTCGAATTGAGACCGATTATTAATGAACTTGAAAAGTGGGGCGTAAAACATAAAAATCTGTTAGGGGAATAGCTTGCCTGGGTTATTTAAGCTCAGCATCCAAAACGCAAGGTTTATCTCTTATTCGAAGAGAATAGCACGAAGTGCTCAGCGAAACTAATCTTAATGCGTTGCTTCTTTGCCTTAGGCTCAGGCTTGCCTCGGCTCGCCGCCGCCGAGGGGCTCTTACCTTTTTCTTGATAAAAAGGTAACCAAAAATCAAGGCTTGCATCCTTTCTTGTAAAAACCTACGGAAATCTTAATTGCGGCAGCATCGAGGCTCTTAGCCATTGCTTTATTCCACACCGCTCTCGCTTTGATCCTGCCTTGTGTTGTGGGGTATTGAGGGGGAGTGCACAGATTTCCGTGCTTTTTCCTGCGAAAATCTGCCAGGCCGGATAGCAGGGAGCAGATAGCATAGTGGAGCGGATTTATCGCGATCAATTCATCCTCCTTGTATTTTTCTCCGGTTTTTTGTCATCCTGAGCGTAGTCGAAGGATCTCCTTCCATCATTTCCTAGGCCGGATAGCATGGCGCACATTGCAGTGCGGTAATTTGTTTTTAGCCCTTTCCCTTTTAGGAGAAAGGTGGCGATAGGCGGATAGGGGTTTAAGGCGCTCGCTATAATACTATCGTCATTGCGAGGTACGAAGCAATCTTAATGCGCTAGCTATTTCTTGCCTCTTACTAGGGCTTGCCTCGGCTACCGATAAAAAATCGGTACAGGTCTACCGCCACCGAAGGGCTTTTACTTTTTCCTTGATGAAAAAGTAACAAACCTGAGCGCAGCGAAAGCATGCCTGCCGTTGAAAACAACAAACACTAAGGCATAACTGAAAGGCTTGGATCTGATGTCGGATAAATTCGTCAAAGCTTTTTGGGTCGCCAGCACAAGCCCCCGATGAAAAATCGGGGAGGGCGTGCTGCCTCTGGGTAGTGGCAATTTGAAAGGAGGTGCAAAAGCTTTAACGTTTTCTCCTTCCATCATTTCCTAGGCCGGATAGCAGGGTGCAAATAACATGGAGCATATTGCAGGGCTCGGTACTTTTTTTCTAGCCCTTTCCCTTTTAGGAGAAAGGTGCGGATAGGCGGATAGGGGTTTAAGGCGCTCGGTATAATACTATCGTCATTGCGAGGTACGAAGCAATCTTAATGCGCTCGCTATTTCTTGCCTCTTACTAGGGCTTGCCTCGGCTACCGATAAAAAATCGGTACAGGTCTACCGCCGCCGAAGGGCTCTTACCTTTTTCTTGATAAAAAGGTAACCAAAAATCAAGGCTTGGATCTGATGTCGGATAAATTCGTCAAAGCTTTTTGGGTCGCCAGCACAAGCCCCCGATGAAGGATCGGGGAGGGCGTGCTGCCTCGGGGCAGTGGTTGGTTGAAAGGAAGTGCTAAAGCTTTAACGTTTTCTCCTTCCATCATTTCCTAGGCCGGATAGCAGGGTGCATATTGCAGGGTGCGGTAATTTGTTTTTAGCCTTTCCTAGGCCGGATAGCAGGGTGCATATTGTGAGGAGCAGAGATAAGCATGCGTAGATTGATCACTTTGAAACTATGAGGGAAACTCCCCTCCTAATCTAGGAGGGGTGGGGGTGGTTATGAGGAGAATTCTCTTTCAAGCCCTTTCCCTTTCAGGGGAAAGGTGCCGATAGGCGGACAGGGGGCTCTGTGTCTCTCTGTGTTTTTACTTTGTGTCCTCTGTGGTTAATTCTTGAGCTTTAACCGATTTCAAAAACACAAAACCCACTACGCCCGATAGGATCGAAGCCGTTAATATCGCAAATTTTGCTTCTGATACATGCAGCGCATCGCTAAAAGAGAGCAGCGCAATAAAGATCGACATGGTAAAACCGATCCCGGCGAGCATGCCTAAACCCAATACATGTTTCCAGCCGGCGCCAGTAGGGAGATTGGCCCATTTTAATTTCACGGCGAGCCAACTGAAAAAGGTAACGCCAATGGTTTTACCCACGAATAAACCTACTATAATGCCCAGTCCGAGGGGTGAAACCAGTCCGGCCAGCATTTCTTTCTGAAAAGTGATATTGGTATTGGCCAAAGCAAAAATGGGCATAATGATGTAGTTTACCGGCGTGGTTAAAAAATGCTCCAGTTTTTCTAAAGGCGATTCTTCATCCGTTTCGTTGGTGGGGATGGTGAAAGCCAGCAGTACCCCTGCAATGGTGGCATGGATGCCAGAGTGGTGGATGAAATACCAGAGGAATACACCCGGGATGAGGTAGAATGCCAGTTTCTTTACGCCGAAATAATTCATTAGTCCTAAAAGAATAAGGATGGCCCCGGCCATGGCCAGGTATTCGAAATGGATCTGGTGGGTATAAAAAATCGCGATCACGAGAATGGCACCGAGATCATCGACAATGGCTAAAGCAGCCAGGAATATTTTTAAACTGGTGGGTACGCTTTTACCGAGCATTGCAATAATGGCGAGGGCAAAAGCAATGTCGGTTGCCATGGGGATGCCCCAGCCTGATCCGGAGGCTTCACCTTTATTGAACAGGCTATAAATTAAAGCCGGTACAAGCATGCCACCAAGCGCGGCAATGACTGGTAAGGCGGCACTTTTCACGGAAGATAATTCGCCTTCCAGCAGTTCGCGTTTGATTTCGAGTCCGACGAGCAGGAAGAATATGGCCATTAAGGCGTCGTTAATCCAGGCCAGGATGCTGTAGTTTACCGGGCCGAAGCCCAGTTTAATTTCAAGGAAACTGATGAAAGCATTTTTAGCAGATGAATTGGCAATAATTAGTGAAATGGCAACGCAGATTAATAATATAAATCCGCCGATCTGTTCTGAGCGGAAAAATCTTTTAAAAGTATCCAGGTTGATGAGTTTGGCCATGAAGGTAAAAGTAGTGAAATGAAGGGGGAAGGGGAAGTTTTTTGTAAGGAAATCTAAATAGATGATTTTTTAAAACTAAGGGTGGGAGCTCCCCTCCTTATTTTCAAGGAGGGGTTGGGGGTGGTTATAAGCTATAGTACGATCGTCATCCGATAGTTATCCGATCCTGCACAGGCGGGAACCTTAAAGCGGTCGCTATTTTCTTGTCCATTGCACGGGCTTGCCTCGGTTAGCCACCGAAGGGCTTTTACTTTTTCCTTGATGAAAAAGTAACAAAAAATCAAGGCTTGGATCTGATGTCGGATAAATTCGTCAAAGCTTTTTTGGTCGCCAGCACAAGCCCCCGATGAAGGATCGGGGGAGGGCGTGCTGCCTCGGGGTAGTGGTAGGTTGAAAGGAGGTGCTAAAGCTTTAACGTTTTCTCCTTCCATCATTTCCTAGGCCGATAGCAAGGCGCAGATGGATGATTGGAGTGATTTCTCTTCCAAAAATCGTCATCTCAACCGTAGCGGAGAGATCTTTGGACTGCATTGAAACTATGAGGGGAGCACTCCTCCTTCAGGATGGGTTGGGTCGGTAATGAGATAACATTAAAGATTCTTCACTGCGTTCAGAATGACAATTGCAGGTTTTGCCTTAGGCTCGGGCTTGCCTCGGCTACCGATAAAAAATCGGTACAGGTCTACCGCCGCCGAGGGGCTCTTACTTTTTTCAGTGGTTGTTTATGTTTTTATCGGTCTTCAAGCTTGCTTCGCAGGTTTCTTGATAAAAAGGTAACAAACCTGAGCGCAGCGAAGCATGCCTGCCTTAAAAAACAACAACGAAAAGGCATAACTGAAAGGCTTGGAACTGATGTCGGATAAATTCGTCAAAGCTTTTTTGGTCGCCAGCACAAGCCCCCCGATGAAGGATCGGGGAGGGCGTGCTGCCTCGGGGTAGTGGTAGGTTGAAAGGAGGTGCTAAAGCTTTAACGTCCTGAGCGTAGTCGAAGGATCTCCTTCCATCATTTCCTAGGCCGGATAGCAGGGTGCAGATCGCATGGTGTGGTAATTTGTTTTTTAGTCCTTTCCCTTTCAGGAGAAAGGTGTCGATAGGCGGATAGGGGTTTAAGGCGCTAATACGGTCGTCATTCTATTACAATAATAAATCCGTCATTGCGATGGGGCTTTTTCAGCCGATAGCCTGTCCCGAACTTTCGGGAAAGCAATCTTACTACTATGGGTTGTCTGTGATTGATACGGCAGTGACTCCATCGTTTGTACTTCTAACAATTTTCTGTCATCCTGAGGCACGAAGGATCTTTTACCGAAAGATTCTTCACTACGTTCAGAATGACAATTGCAGGTTTTGCCCCAGGCTTAGGCTTGCCTCGGTTAGCCACCGAAGGGCTTTTACTTTTTCCTTGATGAAAAAGTAACAAAAAATCAAGGCTTGGAACTGATGTCGGATAAATTCGTCAAAGCTTTTTGGGTCGTCAGCACAAGCCCCGATGAAGAATCGGGGAGGGCGTGCTGCCTCGGGGCAGTGGTTGGTTGAAAGGAAGTGCTAAAGCTTTAACGTTTTCTCCTTCCATCATTTCCTAGGCCGGATAGCAAGGCGCTTATTGCAGGATGCAGTACTTTGTTTTTTAGTCCTTTCCCTTTCAGGGGAAAGGTGCCGATAGGCGGATAGGGGTTTAGGCGGATCGGTGGGAACGAGATCAATAATAAAAGCCGCAGATATTTAAATCTGCGGCTTTTCATTTTTTGTCATGCTGATCCGATGGCTATCGGATTTGTTTCAGAATCTATACAGCATAACGCATATTGTCGCATTAAGATCCCCGCATGCGCGAGGATGACGACAGTCGTTTAAACTAAGGCTTCTTGCCAATATTCACCCTGATATTCACTTCAAAATCACCATCGGTATAACCACTGATGGCTGAAGTTGCGGTATTGTAGTATGCCATGAAATAGAAGGTCGATTTGTAATTCATGCCAAAACCAAAGGTGGCGTTCTGGGTATTGTGGTACATCGCCATTACATATAATTTATCGTTGGCAAAATTTGCATTCAAACCGGCATCCCATAAATTATCGTAGTTTTTAATGCCTCTGAAAACACCTTTAGGCTCCAGGCTGATGCCGTTCATACCCGAGCCCAGCATGAACTTATAACTCACCGCCGAATAAAAGGTGGGTTTATCAGCAAAGTTTAGATCGTCTTTCCTGAAAACGGAACGCATGTTGGGCACGGCACCTTCAACGGTTAATCCTTTTGAGGTGTAAGAGATCCCGAAATCGCCATCCAGGTAATAACCCCGATCGTTAAAACGGGCGATGGATGGATCGTTAATGTCGCTGTTCCTGACACTGCTTAAATCCAGTTTATCCTGACTGGCACCGAAAGAGATACCGAAGTTTAATTTCTGATCGTCGTTGTTTAGCGGAAGGTGGTATGCAAAGGTTCCCACAGCTTTGGTACGCTGGATCCCGCCCGATTTCTCGTTGTAGATGTTCACACCCCAGCCCACCTTGTTTACCTGTTGATCTAGGGTTATACTCTGCGTAATGGGTGCCCCCGGAATGTTAGACCATTGTTTGCGGAAACTGCCATTGATGTTAAAACCTTCGTTGATACCGGCCATTGAAGGATTAACGAGGTAACGGTTTTGAAAATATTGTGCATTGAGTGGAAGGATCTGTGCTTTTACCGATCCTAAAAATAATGTACTGGCAGCAAATAGAAACGTTACGCGACGCATTTGCTTTATGTTTTTGGTAATTGCTCTCATGTCTGTAATTAGTCTCTGATGATGTTGATAAAACCTTTGAATGTACCGATGCCACTACCCAGATCGATGATGTAGTAGTAGGTGCCTTCGTTTAAAGGGCTGCCGTTTATGGTTCCATCCCAATCGTTGGCATAGGTATGTTTGGTGTATAAAATCCGCCCGGCCTTATCGAATATTTTTAAGGTATTGTTTGGATAATAATCGATGTTTTTGACGATAAATTTATCGTTATACCCATCACCATTCGGCGTAACTACAGTACTAGCTTCGAGTTTATAATCGTCTATTACCATAATGGCAATGCTTTGATCGCTCACACAGCCACTGGCGTTGGTTACGGTAACACGGTAAGTACCGCTCTGTTTCGGTCGGATGGTTAAGGCAGCGGTATTCTGTCCGCTAACGATATCCGAGCCTGTCCAGCTGTATTGTGTGCCGCCTGTAGCCGTTAAAATGATGGCGTCGCCTTTAGA
>JGI24806J26614_1000347_pt1 | contig 13490 bp, 10 predicted proteins | sample Kansoi200umMDA_FD_26614 | JGI IMG/M metagenome (IMG submission 26614)
AAAATGAGTTTAGGTTTCCAATCTACTATTGCAGTCCTGTTTGGACTGTAAGTAACAATGCCGGCAGAGGTCAATATCCAGATCGTTCCGTTTGCAGATTGTACGACTTTTGCAGATGGCAAATAAAAATTATTACTCTTTGTAATATTCTCGATCAAAAAATTATTGCGTGAAAATTTGATCCTGTCAACACCAGATGGACTGCAGGCCCAGATATTATTGTCTTTATCACAAAATAAATGACTTATAAAATTTTCAGTTAAACCATCCCTGGTTGTGATATTTTTTACTGAACGGATCGTTAATCCATCCAATAAAAAATAAAAAAGCCCCTGGCCCCTTGTACCGATCCAGATATTACCATCATTATCTGCTGTAATAGACCTCGGGCTATTCGTCGTTATCGTTTCAAATTTTTTTAACAGGGTAAGTTTGGCATCACTAGTATGACCGGAAAGCTCAAAACAAAATAACTTATTGCTTCTTGGCGCTACCCAAATACGATTCTTTTTATCGATGGTAAACTGATCGGTCATATAATCAAATGATGCGTGCAAAACCTGGTCATCAGCAAAAGCGGTAATTCTTGTAGAAGATATTACAAGGTTTTGATTGTTGTCCAACAAGGCGTCGGTAAATCCTGATCCGGTGTCATCGATATAATAAGGGCTAAGTGATATTTGATCACCCGGAATTTTTTGGAATGAATAAATTTTATTTGCGCTTGTTACAAATCCTCTCTTTGCAAGAAAAAATCTCCCTGAACCAAGTGGTTTTGCAAATAAAAATTTTTTTGGCTTATGATAAGGAAGTGCAATCTGCAAACGGAACGATCTGGATATTGACCTCTGCCGGCATTGTTACTTACAGTCCAAACAGGACTGCAATAGTAGATTGGAAACCTAAACTCATTTTCTATGATATAGTTTATAGCAACAAAGACGAACAACCAATTCCGAAAAGTCATGAGTTGAAATATTTTCAGAATAATCTTGCTTTCCATCTCTCCGCTCCAACTTATATTGATGAAAAGCAAACAAGATTCAGCTATATGCTGGAAGGAAGCGGCAATGAAAACTGGAGTGAGCCTTCAACAAATACATCCATCAATCTTGTAAATCTTTCACCGGGTGAATACACCTTAAAAGCAAAAGCTATTTTTTTGCACGGCTTGTATCCTGATGTTGAATCTTCTTTTTCTTTTACTATCCTGCCGCCATGGTGGTTAACCTGGTGGTTCAAATCTATAGTTGTCCTTGTTATAATCGGGTTGATTTTCCTGGGTGTAAGATTTTATATCAAACGAAAACTTGAATTACAGCGGGTGATGCTTGAAAAAAAACAAGCCATCGAAAAAGAAAGAACAAGAATAGCAACAGATATGCATGATGATTTGGGCGCCGGGCTTTCACAAATAAAATTTTTAAGTGAAGCAATCGGTATGAAACGTCAAAAACATTTACCGATTGAAGAGGAAGTAAGCAGCATTAGAAGTTTTTCAGATGAAATGATCGATAAAATGGGCGAGATCGTTTGGGCGCTGAATGAAAAGAATGATACATTGAATGACCTGCTTTCGTACACCCGGTCCTATGCCGTGGAATATCTGGAACAAAACGGGATCAAATGCCATGTAGAGGAGCCAGACAATATTCCCCAGCTAAATGTAAGCGGTGAGTTCAGAAGGAATATTTATTTAACCGTAAAAGAATCTTTACACAATATTGTAAAACATGCCCAGGCTACCGAAGTCTCTATACTAATAGAGATTGGAAAAGGGCTCACAATAATTATAAGTGATAATGGTATTGGGTTAAATAATTCCACTCCCGGCGAATTTGGTAATGGTCTCACAAGTATGAGAAACAGGATGAGGGAACTGGCCGGAAGTTTTGAAATAGTGAGCAAAGATGGAACTGAAGTAACGATAAAGGCGCCTCTATCAATTGTTAAATAAATAGTCTGAAGTTGAAGAGTAAAAACCGTAATCCTATAGTTTTACTGTAGCTTGACCTCCCTCTCTGAAGGAGAGGGAACGGGGGTGAGGTTAACTTTCGTCATATTGGCGGCCATTTAATTACTGTTTAATTTCGAATATGAGCATATCCATAGCCATTGTTGAAGACCTTGATGTCGTAAGAAATGGGTTAAAAGATTTCATTTCTCTAAGCACTGACTTTCTTGTAGTAGGCTCCTATAAATCAGGTGAAGAAGCCCTTCAGAAATTACCGGATGCAAAACCTGATATCGTTATCATGGATATCAATCTTCCCGGCATGAATGGGATCGAGTGCATACGCCAGGTAAAAGATAAAAGTCCTGGTACTCAATTTATGATGTTCACCGTTTATGAAAATGATGATAAAGTTTTTGAAGCATTAAAAGCTGGTGCATCAGGTTATTTATTAAAGAATACCGGCCTTCTGCAAATTGCAGAATCAGTAAAAGAATTGCATGAAGGTGGTAGCCCCATGAGTGCCAACATTGCAAGAAAGATGGTAAACCTTGTTCGTGGTGACAGTGATAAAAAAACTCCCTTCCTTGATCTTCTTTCACCAAGAGAAAAAGAAATTCTGCAACTGCTTGCAAAAGGTCTGCTGTATAAAGAGATCGCCGAGCAATTAAACATTACAACAGGAACAGTTCGCATACATATTCATAAGATATATGAAAAGCTCCATGTACAGAACAGAACTGAAGCGATCAATAAAGCTTTCGGAAAATAATTTTGCCTCTCTTTATTCAAATTCTTATTTGAAACTTTCGTTATATACAGCCATACACTTGTTTGCAAAAAATTCATAAATTATTCTTTGATAATATTTAATGAATTGAAATGCGAGGTTAAATAAGGTTAAAGCCAATCACTTCTCTCTCTCTAAACTTTTGTCATATTGTCTTCGCCTTCTCTCCATTCTAAATTGCATCTATAAATTTTTTCTAAACCAAAATCGAAAAAAATCATGTCCACTCATCTTCAGCCATTATCGGCATCAAACCGGGACCGGAACATAGACATCCTTCGTGGCTTTGCACTTGCCGGTGTTCTCTTTATGTTTTGTGTAAGTGATAACGGTCCTTTTTACGGTTACACCAATTCTCTTTCTGATGAGATCATATCCTGGTTCAAATACATTTTTATTGAAAGCCGTATGTATACCATGCTGATCATCATTTTTGGAATTGGCTTTCATGTACAATTGGAAAAAGCAAAACAAAAAAATGAATCACTGGTGCCTGTTTTTACAAGAAGGATCATCGGATTGTTGGTTATCGGCTTTATTCATGCCATCATATTAAGCAGGCGGGATATCCTTATGTTCTACGGAGCAGCAGGTATCATCCTGTTATTGGTTCGCAATGCCAGTGTAAAACAACTATTACTGTTCATGGGAATATTGTTTTATGTAGTGGTGCCAGTGATGCAACGAACCTTACCAAACGGCTGGCCTAAAGCAGCCGCGTTGGTAGAACCAAAAGATTACCCTGAATACTTTCAATACAACTGGCAATTCTTCAAATACTATCACCAGGTGTATGGCATATATACTGAAATGCTGTTTTTCTTCATGCTTGGTTTCATCGTAAGTAAGTCTGGCATCTTTCAAAAAATAAAAGAGAATAAGAGTTTCAGAAAACGTTTACTGATCGCTGCAATTCTTGCTTCAGTTGTATTCATACCATTCTGGTATTATTTGGAGCCAAACATTTTAGAACCTCTATGGGACAAGGTCAGTAATAAAACGGGGCTGTTCTTTCTTTCACTTGGATTCAGGAGTCTTTGGGAACTATGGATGCTCACATCGGCAACATTATATGGAATACTGCTTATCATTCTTGCCTCCAAAATAAAAGGAAAGAAAATTCTTTCCTCACTGGCATCATTTGGACAAATGGCGTTGAGCAATTATCTCATTCAATCGTTGATGCTTGTTCCTTATTTATTAATAAGTGATAAGATCAAAGGCATCGGGCCTACCGAAGGGTTGATCACATTTATTATTGTAATAGCCCTGCAGCTCATCTTCAGTCAATGGTGGATGTCAAAATACAAACTCGGTCCCTTTGAATGGTTGCTCCGTTCATTTACATATTGGAAATGGCAACCACTAAAAAAACCTTTACAAAACGAATTTGACCATGAAAAACAAATGATCACAGTCACAAGTCCTTATTCCTATAAAAACTATCCAATCAGAAATCATTAATCATTTTTTGCCGATGCCAAAGGCATCCCTTTGGGAAAGGCAGCCATTTAAAACAAAAACAAATGAAACAGTTAATTAAATTTTATCAAAACGGAAAATTACTTTTCGTGCTTATTGCACTTGCAATTACCGGAACAACATCAGCGCAACAATTTTTTGAAGACCCGCTTATCCAGGTCAGGAAAATAGACATTGCAGAGACATTTAATAAAATAGAAGTGCGGGGTAACGCTGTGATTGTGCTTACTAATAATCTTACAAATAGCGTTGTACTGCGTGGTGATGCCGACGACCTGGAACAAGCGACAGCAAGAGTTAAGAAAGGTAAACTCATTATTAACGCGAGCAAGAACTACAACGCCAGTAAATTCATCATTTACCTGCCGGCGGATAATATTAATTCATTGGTCACTTCCGGGAATACACAAATACTTTCTTCCGGAACGATCAAAGTAAGCGATCTTGAAATATTACTCTCCGGATCATCTCATGTCTCAATACGGCATGAAGGCAATCTGAGAATTAATACAAACAGCATTTTCAATAACAACATTACTTATGGCGCCGGCACTAATAATCCGTGGGATGTTTCTTTCAGTAACAGTGATGATGGTGGAAATATAGCTGACCAGGATCCGCAAATGGCTAACCAATCCCTTGTGAATAGTGGTTTCGATCTGCCAGTAATGAATTTAACGATCGCTGCAGGTCCTGCAAACAATACAGGCAGTGATGGTAAAGACATGGGTTTATTGTATGATGCCACGGGAAGTCTTAATTGGAGCAACAGCAATATGAGCCGTATCCCGGTTATCATCGGCATGAGTATTTCTAATCCAACGATATCTGCGGGCGGCATTCTCAATGTGCAGGTAGATGCCAGGCGAAATAATTAAGTCTCTTTAAAAAATATTATTCAATTTTTAAAACTCATTTATATGAAGAGGCTTTTTATTGCTGTGCTGATGATCTTATCGGTCACAACAGCGTTTGCCCAAATAGTAAATAAAGCAGAGTATTTTTTTGATAATGATCCCGGTCCCGGAAACGGAACACCAATTTCAATCAGTACACCGGGTGTGTCTGTAACCTTTCCTGCTCAGATCCCAATAAATCTTTCACCTGGTTTTCACTGGCTGGGAATACGGGTAAAAGATTCAGATGGTAAATGGAGCTTATTTCAAAGAAAAGATTTTTATGTTTCTCAACCCAGCAGTGATCTCCCTATAATCACCAAAGCAGAATATTTTTTTGATACTGATCCCGGTGTAGGTAGTGGCACTCCACTTAATTTTCAAACTACAGGGTTTTCTGTTTCACAAACATTTCCAATTACAGTACCGGTGAGCATGACCGGAGGAACACATTATCTCGCAATAAGAGTGAAAGACCAGGCAGGTCATTGGAGTTTATTTCAAAGAGATACTATTGTAGTTGGAGCTGCTTCTACAATTACTTGTCCCGGAAATGTGGTTGTTAGTGCTGCTGCAGGACAATGCTCCGCAGTTGTAAACAATATTGATGCTGTTACTTCACCATCGGGAGCTTCTTATACATATACAATGAATGGAGCTACCATCGGAACGGGAACAGGAAGTGTTAGCGGAAAAACATTTAATGCAGGTGTCACAACAGTTACATATGCATTGAATAGTACACCTTCTATAAACTGCTCTTTCACCGTAACAGTTAATGCCAATATTGCTCCATCGGTAAGCATTTCCCAATCGCCAACAATGATTTGTTCAGGAACAATAACAACTTTTACAGCAACTCCTGTGAACGGTGGGTCTACTCCGGCTTATCAATGGAAAGTGAATGATGTGAATGTTGGAAACAACAGCAATACTTATGTGCCTTCAGTTCCAGTGAACGGGAATGTGGTAAAAGTAATTATGACCTCATCGCTTGGTTGTGCAAATCCTCCATCGGCAACATCGAATAGCATTACAATGGTAGTTAATGACTCTGTGCAGGAATATGTAAGCATTACAGCTTCGGCCACTACAATATGTGCGGGTACGCCTGTCACCTTCACAGCTGCAGAGAGTGGCGGCGGCTCCGGGACATTCCAATGGAAACTCAATGGGAACAATGTAGGAACAAACAGCCTGTTTTATCGGAATGATTCGTTACATAATGGAGATAAGGTTAAAGTGGTCTTCACCCCGACATATGCCTGCTCTCCATCACTTGTTTCATCCAATGAAATAACTATAACAGTGAATTCTGCAGTGACGCCATCAGTAAGTATTCTTCCATCAGCAACTAATATTTGTGCCGGTCAACAAGTAACATTTACTGCTACACCTGTTAACGGTGGCGCTACCCCTTCTTACCAGTGGAAACTTAATGGGAATAATGTGGGAAGCAACAGCCCAACTTATCAAAACTCTGCATTACAAAATGATGATGTGATAAAAGTCGTCATGACTTCATCACTTGCCTCCGTATGTCAACCAACGGCTACATCGAATAGTATCACAATGTCAGTAGGACAAACGGTAATTCCATCAGTAAGTATTACCCCGACCGCAACCACAATTTGCAATGGTCAATCAGTAACATTTACTGCTACGCCAACAAATGGCGGTAATAATCCAAATTATGAATGGACTTTAAATGGTAGTATAGTCGGGAACAACAGCAATACTTATCAAACCTCAACATTACATGATGGTGATGTGATAAAAGTAGGAATGCAATCTTCACTAAGTTGCGCAAATCCAGGAGCCGTATACTCAAACACTATAGCTATGAGTGTAGGTTCCGGAGTAACGCCATCGGTAAGCATCTATGCATCCCAAACATCAATTTGTACAGGTTGGCTGGTAAAATTTTATGCCAATCCTGTCAATGGAGGTGATGCCCCGATCTATCAATGGAAATTGAATGGAAATAATGTGGGGACAAATAGCGGGATATTCCAAAGTACCACACTTAATGATAACGATGTAGTGAGGGTCGTAATGACCTCATCTCTTACCTGCGCTGGTCAGCAGCCAGTTGAATCAAATACTGTAACTATAACGGTTGGAATACCGGTAATGCCATCAGTTAGCATTGAAGCCGACAACACTACAATTTGTTCCGGTACACTGGTAACATTTACCGCACATCCAACAAATGGCGGAAATACTCCGCTATATCTATGGCGAATAAATGGGAATGATGTAGGAGATTACACTGATACTTATCAAAGTTCAACATTGGCAAATGGGGATTCAATTCAGGCAATTATAACATCATCACTTAATTGCGCAATCATATCAACCGCTATATCGAATACGATAAAGATGACGGTAACTCAAGCTATAACATATTATGCCGATAAAGACGGCGATGGTTATGGTGACGCAACAGACAGTGTGGTGGCCTGCGGACTCCGGGCTGGTTTCGTGACTAATAAAAGCGATTGTAATGATAACAATGCATCAATATATCCGGGTGCTGCTGAAATATGCGGAAATGGCATTGATGATAATTGTAATGGTCAAACAGATGAAAACTGTACAGAAAGCTTACCGACATTAATAACAAAAACATATCCTGTAAAAGAAGGTGATGCTGGTTTTACAATAGTAAATGTTGAGGTAACCCTGGATACGCCTGCAACAAAACCAATAAGTGTGAATTATGCAACAAGTAATGCGAATGCAACTGCCGGGTCTGATTATGTTGCCGCTAATGGTGTGTTGACAATTCCCGTGGGGGCTATATCTGGTAATTTGCAATTAAAAGTTATCGGTGATCTGCTGAGAGAAGACAATGAGATCTTCTGGCTCACCTTTAGCAATCCCGTAAATGTTTTATTGAGCGCTGATCCTCGTACTCGTATAATGATAATCGATGATGATAAAGGAAAACCCAATAGTGCATCGCCAAACAAAGATGCTGTAACAGAAGTAATACCATTTAAAATACCAACTGTTGCAAAACGCAATACAGTTTGGATGATACCACAGATTGGTAATTACGAAAACGAAGTATTGATCTTAAATGTGCAGGGACAAATCGTGAACAGGTTTATCAATTATCAAAACCAAACATCTCTTGCCAACGTATCGGCAGGGCTATATTTCTATCGTATAAGAATTATGGAAAACCCCGGACAGTATAAATATTATTCCGGTCGTTTATTGATCACTGAATAAATCATGTGGAGGTTTTGGGTTCCGGGTCCCGCTTATGGCGGGACCTTTTTTATGCAGCTGTTACCGACCTGCCTGCGGGCAGGCAGCGGATTCCTCTCTATGAAAATGAAAAAAAATGAATACCCTGCTCCACGGATCATTTTATAAAAAAATTACCTTTAAGCATGAAACTAATTTTATGAAAAGAACTTTCCTGCTTTTTCTCGGATCATTAATAACAATGGTATCATGGTCACAAGTTGATCAAACAAAATACCCTGAACCGGAGTTCAGTAATGAAGTGTGCCTGTATAGAAAAGACAGCACGAATAAATTGCTTCGCCTGGAAAAAGGCGCTTCCAAAATGGATACAAAAACAAAACTTGGCGGAATGGCCGGTGCTGAAAATAGCTATTCAATCGATGGTGAAAAATCACCAGTAAGGTTAATAAACGGTAAGGACCTGTCTTTTATTTTTTCTACAGGAGTGGAGCAAGGCAAAAAAACTTCGCCACAAATGGACTCAGCAATGAAAGCAAATGGTATGGACCCATCTATGATGTCAATGATGCAGGATGGAATGATGGACCCGTCAAAAATGATAACCCTTTACCAGGCAGACGTTGAAAAAGGTGATAGAAAGATCTATCTTATGAAAACCGGTGGTGCGATGCCTTTTGCAAGCAAGAAAAACAAATCAAGTGATAAGTTTTCTTTCAGTGCAAGAAAGATTCGCAATGGTTATTGGGAGCTGATAGTTGACAAATCCCTTCCCAAAGGCGAATATGCCTTTGCCGTAATGGGTATGGGTATGGCCAATATGGATGGAAGCGTCACTTTATTTGCTTTTGCTATAGATTAGTTTTTGTTTTCAGAAATCTTTAACGAATATTCAAAAAATATCCCTGTGGATTTTCGTTGGTTAAGTATCCCATTCAGGCTTAACCATTTTTTATGCGCAAAACCAGGGCCCTCCTTGTATTTTTCATCTTCCTTCTTTTGTTTTCATGGTTTACGTCTTCCGGTATCTGGGAAAGAGTAAAAGCAACTAATTCCATTCACTCCAAAAAAGAGGTCCACTTAGAAAATGGTACTGCTGAAAAGCTGAAAAAAAAATCAACTGAAGCAATTTCATTCATTAAAAAGAATGGATACAATGAATCAGTTTGTTTTTTTATTGATATGACCTTGCCCTCGGGCCAAAACAGGTTCTTCGTATATGATATTGCAAAAGACAGCATTCAGAGATCGGGGCTTGTTACCCATGGCCGCTGCGATCAAACGTGGCTGGAAGGAAGAAAATATGCGAATGAACCCGGCTGCGGATGCACTTCACTGGGTAAATACAAGATCGGTAATTCATATAATGGAAGATTCGGGCTTGCCTATAAGCTTTATGGTTTAGATAAAACAAACAGTAATGCATTTAAACGTTATGTTGTTTTACACTCACACGAGTGCGTACCGGGAACGGAAGTGCAGGATGAAATTTGCCAGAGTGATGGCTGCCCGACTGTATCGCCGCAATTTCTTCAGCAATTAAAACCAATGATCAATCAATCTTCAAAACCAATATTGCTTTGGATATTTGAATAAAAAAATCCCGCCCCGATAATCCGGAACGGGATCATATATTTTTAATTCTTTATTGTTCTTCTCCACCACCTCCGTCTGTATCTGCGGAATCGCTTTCTGAATCACTACCTGCTTCCAGCGCTTTAAAACTTTTTACTAATTGTGCATCCATTGTAACACTGATACTACCGAGGGCCTTACTAACAGGACAATTAGCTTTTGCATCTTCAGCATACTGAGGAAAATCTTTTGCTTTAAGTTTTGGAACTTTTGCTTTTACTTCCAGGTGACTTCCGGTTATAACTCCGCCTTCAAGCGTAACTGTGGCTTTTGTTTCAATACGGCTGGGAGTAAATCCGGCTGCGCCTAAAACAAAACTTAATTTCATTGAGTAACAGCCTGCATGCGCTGCAGCTATTAGCTCTTCAGGGTTTGTATAAGCTCCGTCCTCGAAACGGCTACGATAGTCATACGGTTTATTTTTTATTACCCCGGACTGTGTAAGCAGTTTACCACTTCCTTCTTTACCGGAGCCTTTCCAATTGGCAGTTGCTGATCTTTTCATGTGTAAATTTTTAGGTTTGTAGTTAATAATACATGCAAATTTCCTGAACCAACCAGGAATTGCATTGTGAAAATATTATTGGGGCTGGATATAATCTTCCATCTCAGCCAACCGGTTTTCCGGCTCATTATATTCAATAATAAAATTGTTCTTCCCCTCTCCCATAACGATCTTCAGAAATTTTTGCTGCACCAATTCGAGCAGGCTCAGGAAAAGAAAAATAGCATGCACCCTGTTATCACAATTGCCGAATATTTTTTCAAATGAAAGAGTTTTTTCCTCTTGCGCTTTTGAAAGCATATAATCCCTGCTGCCTTCCATTGTATATTCATACCGGATTACGGTATGAACGGGTTTGTTTTTTGTGTCATGATAGCGTTGCATTACTCTTTCAAATGCACGCATCAATCGAAACATGGTGACAGTTTGTATTTCGGTACCTTCTGCCGCTTCCTCACCGATCTTTGATAGCTCTTTTTGCAGGTTACCTCTTTTTACCATCAGCATTCGGTTGGCCTCCATTTCTGCCATCTGTGCTGAAGCTTCTTTGAATTTTTTATACTCCAGTATCTTATTCACCAACTCCTGTCTCGGATCTATTTCATTTCCCTGTGCATCCAACTCTTTTCTTGGTAAAAGCATTTTTGCTTTTATCCGCATCAAAGTGGAAATAAATAAAATGAATTCACTGGAAAGCTCAATATTCAAAGATTCCTGTCCGTGTATGAATTCAAGAAATTCATTCGTAATTTTTGTGATAGGAATATTATAAATATCCAGCTCATCTCTTTCGATGAAAAAAAGAAGCAGGTCAAAAGGACCTTCAAATTGCGGTAGCTTTATTTGGTACGATGCATTATTCAAAGTCGGTAATTTTTAGGGTGTGCCGAAAGCATCTCCACAGGAGTCCTTAAACCTTCGGAAAAAAACAAAATCCCGTTACAAAATAACGGGACTTTAGCCTACTATAAAAATATTAATCTATTTAAGCCTTGCTGCAAAACCCACTCCCAATTGAGAACGCAATTGTGCAGCAGCCTTATTTCTATTTGGCCCAAAGAGTTTTACATCATCGTCATAGATCAGGTCAAAGTTATAATTTACGATCAGCCAGTTATTCACTTTCAGATGCAGTACATTATTCCAGAAAACATCGATGTTCTGCGGGTCATCAACATAGTTTGAGAAGAAATCGGCACGGGTGGAATAAGTTATATTTTTTGCGATCTCTCTTTTATATTTTACTGAGATCAAAGCGCCGAGTTCGAAACGAACTTTTCTTACAGGATCTACATTGTAATGCCATGAAAGAGGAATTTCCTGCGAGCCATCAGGTTTAACGCCTCCCTGGTAGTTGAAACTATAAGGACGGTTTGTAAAAAGAATTAAACGCGGGGCTGCCGGCGATACAAAAAGACTGGCGGATTTTGTACGAATATCAAAGCCGGGACCAAGGGTAATATAGCCCGGAGCCATCAAACCTGAAATCCTTCTTTTTGGTGTTTCGCTATAATCGTATCCATGATGAAACTGTGAACGTACATTGAACCAGGCGCCGATCCCTACCACATTATCCTTTTTTGTTATTGAATGCCTGAACATGGAAACATAATCAATCTTATCATCCGTTTTTCTGAAGCCTGTTTTATTTGTATTTATTAATGCATAAGAAAGATCCAGGTTATTTTCCCAAATATTTTTTCTCCATTTACGGTTTGCCTGGTAATTCAAATAGGCCGCTGCCTGCAAGGTAAATTTTTCAGAACCTGCTGCCCAGTTACGGCTACCGCCTTGTCCTACATTAAAACTAAAATAGCCTTGTGTGGTCCATATCTTTTTATTTTTTTTAGCTGTATTAGTTTGTGCAAAAAGAGAAAAACTGAGAATAAAAGCAAAGAGTGTAAAGATGAGTTTTCTCATACCAGTTAGTTGTAGGTTTTTAAAATGCGGGCCGTACTGAATACGGTGCAATCAAAGATAATAGTTTAATTCAATTTTCGAACAGAATTATTGCCGTAAAAAATTGATAGATAAAGCCCGGAAAGCTAAAGGAATAGGGGTTGACCGGAGGGTTAAATTTTACAGGAAAACTGATCAATTTTTATAACTTAACTGTAAGGCCTATACCCAGTATTTCTTTAAGCTGTAATCTTTTTTTTACATCATCATCGTACACAAGATCGAGACTCAAGTTAGTGGCAAATGTTTTTGTGAACTTCATCGTCAACAAATTATTCATCAGTAAATCTATATTCTGAGGATTACGGAGATAGTTGCTGAAAAGATCAAGCCTACCGGTATAACTAGCCCATGGAGTAACAGCCACCATATACCTGGCGGTTAAAAAAGCGCCGAATTCTACATTAACTTTTTTCGCTGAATCAACTCCAAATTTTGAAAGATTGAAAAAATCTTCATCGTGTTTTAGTATCCATCGAATAGTGGCCGGCGAAATAAAAACAGAAAATTTATCAGTAGGCCTGAAATCAAAACCGGGCGATAAAAGAATTTTTCCGGGAGTCAAAAACCTTGAAATTTTTGCCGGAGGATCAGTGGAATAATTATAACCGGGTAATGCCTGCGAATTAAAATTAAAAAGTATTCCATAATTCCATTTTTTACTGAGCTGCCGGCCATATTTGCTTGTAATATCTATGCGATCATCGATCTTTCTGAATTTCTTAAAGCTGGTAGCATTTTGAAAACCCAGTGCTATATCAAAATAATTATCCCAACTATTTTTATCTTTTTTGTAATTGACAGCATAGTTAAAGATTCCATTTATCCCGAAAACATTTTCTTCACCGCCGGCAACCCAATTGCTTAATGCGCCCTGGTTCAGATTCAGAATAAGTGTTCCGCTTTTTTTCCATCCATTGCTGTCCAGGCTTTTCACTGTCTTTGCGGATTCAGCCTGCATTTGCTTAAGAGTCCCGTCTTGTGCTTTTATTTCTATAAATAAGCTTGTAATTACTATACCTAAGATTAATTTTCTCATAAACATTTTTT
>JGI24806J26614_1000348_pt1 | contig 13466 bp, 13 predicted proteins | sample Kansoi200umMDA_FD_26614 | JGI IMG/M metagenome (IMG submission 26614)
GCCCCGGATTCTGCAAATATTTTGTATGCCGGTCTTTTGGTGCCGGTAAAAAACTCAGCATGATCGGTATAAAGATCAGCGAGATAAAAAAGAGAGCGAAGATGTTGATACCGGCCACGATCCCGAATTCTTTTAGTATCTGGCTTTTGGTAAATGCAAATACACCAAAACCAATGGCAGCAGCAAGATTACAAAACAAAGTGACCACTCCCATCCGGCTTATCATCATCACCAGCGATTTTTTCTTATCGCCGGTCTCATTATAGGATGTATGAAACTTCGTTAGAAAATAAATACAGTTTGGGATACCGATCACAATGATCAATGGGGGGATCAGTGCATTCAGAATACTGATCTTGTATCCGAATAATTGAATGGTCGCAAAACTCCAGATCACACCAAACGCTACTACCGCCAGGGAAAGCAGCATCGCGCTGAATGACCGGAAGAACAACAGGAGGATCAACGCGGATAAAATGATAGATGCCAGGATAAACATTCTCATTTCACCTACACTTCTAACGGAGAGCTGTGTACGAATATGAGGCAAGCCGCTTTTGTAAACGGTAAGATCATTGGCTTTGCCAAATTCATCAGCCATTTTGCTGATATTGTTCACGATCGCGATCCTGCCCTTTGTTGCCATTAATTCCTTCTTGATGCGGATGCCCATCAACCATGCATTAGTAGACGGATTATATAAAAGCTGGCGATAAAAAGGAAGGTTTAAGAAGATCCTTGCGCTGCTGTCGATCTCTGCTTTTGTAAGAACCCGACCAGGAAAAATAGTATCAGCTCTTAATTTTTCGGTAAGAGAATCTTTGACAAGATTCACTGCCGTCGGAATTGAAACGATATCATCGACGCCTGCTACGTTTTTCAAATTCCGTTGCAGGGATGCGTAATCATTGAATACTTTTTCATCAAAGAATCTATCGGTTTGAATACCGATCACGAGCAGGTTGCCATCTTCTCCAAATTTCTTCTTAAACTCCTGGTACGCTCTGTATTTTGGATTATTGACGGGTATGGCCCTGGAAAAATCATAACTCAACTGTACTTTACTCGCATGATAACCCATAAACCCCGTGATCGCTGCCAGTACGATCAAAAGAATGATCCGGTATCTCAGAATGAATTGTCCAAGGTTTTGCCACATAAAGGAGTAGAGTGGTAAGGCTGCAAAGAAACAGGAAAATGGTCAAATCGGTCATAAAGGTCAAATTGGTCATATAAGTCAAATGGGCCATATGCTACACCAAATTCTTAAACATCTTAGGGCCTTTGAGCTCACTTTTGGCCAGATTCTGAAAATGTTCAATAATCAATATCCAATCCTCAATGTTCAACCGGGAATGAGACAGAATGAAAAATGAATTTTTGCAATTATAAGTAACCATGATAAAATAAACCGTTTCGAACTATCAGACGCCATATGACCAATTTGACCTTTATGACCCATTTGACCTATATGACCCATATGACCTATATGACCGATATGACCTTTCGTGAGTTTGAAATACTTTTGAACCAGCCATGAGTGGAAAATTGCATAAAACAAAAGGCATTGTGCTTCGCACAGTGAAGTATGGCGACACCAGCGTGGTTGTAACAATATTCACAGAATTGTTTGGGCTGCAATCATACATCGTTAATGGGGTACGAACGTCCACAAAAAAAGGTTCAGGAAAAGCAAATTTATTTCAACCGGCAGCCATACTGGATCTCGTGGTTTATCACAATGAATTGAAACATTTGAATCGCATCAAGGAATTCAAATGGGGTGTTCTTTACAATCATATTCTTTCCCATGTGCCAAAAAATGCAGTGGCTTTATACATCATCGAGTTATTGACCAAATGCCTGAAACAACCCGAATCAAATCCGGAGCTTTTTTATTTTGTGGAGGATTGCCTGCTTCATCTGGATGACAGCGCTGAAATAGTGATGGCCAATATGCCATTATTCTTTTCGATCCATCTTCCTTTTCATTTTGGGTTCAGAATTGCTGACAACTATAATGAAGAAAATGTTTTTCTTGACCTCCACGAAGGGATTTTTACCAGCCACCAGCCAAAACATCCACATTTCCTCGACGATAAACAGGCACTGGTGACATCGCAATTACTAAAGGTGATGCAACCCGAAGATCTCGGGGATATTAAACTTAATCATGATTTCAGAAGGAACTTATTACAGCGGTTTGAATCTTATTATGCCCTGCACATCCAGGATTTTGGAACAATGAAAAGTCTGCCGGTTTTAAAAGAGATATTAAACTAAACGTTTTACGGACGAAAGGTCCTCCTGAATCAAAATTACTCCGGGTTTTTTCCCTCTTGAAAGATCGCCTAATAAAGAATCCATCTGCAAAGCCTTGGCGCCGGATGAAGTAGCGCATTTCAATAAATATTCTGCAGAAATATCAGGAAAGTTTTTTTGGATCGTTTTTATTTCCTCAAGAATACTTAGTTGATGATTGGAGGCAAGACTGTCAGTTCCCAGGACGATATTACAATCATGTTGCATCAGGAGTTTGATATCCGGCAGATTGCCAGTGATGTATTGATTTGCATTGGGACAAAGACACCAGTACAATGACAATCCGCTTTGCTTTGCAAATTCAATATCATTTCCCGAACTATGTACATTATGAACTAGAATGACTGTTTGATTCCGTTTAAATTTTGGAAGAAAACTTTGCAGGCTCGACTTTCCCGATGATTTGAAAAATGATGGATCAATATTCATTTGCCTGTATAATTCCTCAAACTCACCGGTCTTTTTGACAAACCATTCATCTTCACCAATCGTTTCCTGGTTATGGATCATCATCAGATGATTTCCCGGAAAATTGATAATGAGTTCCCATAATTCATCGGAAACCGAATAAGGCGCATGTGGCACGATCGAATTAGAATCAATGGGAATAGAATAATATTTTCCGTATTCCCTGAAAATCGCGAGACTTCTTTCAAAACGTGTTTGCGCCAGCTGCGGATCAAATCCACTGGCTTCAATAAAATTGTGATAATAAACCCGGCCCGTGGATTTTTGCAAAATGGTCAGTGTATTATTACAAATATCTCCTGCGGCAACAATTCCATTGGCCAACATTTCGTCTTCTGCTTTTTCAATGGCAGCGAGAATTTGTTCTTCGGGGAAATGCCGTTGTTGTACTACGTCCACCACAAATTTTATCAAACCGGTTTTTTCGGGAATAAAACCCTTCATGTGGCTCAATTCAAGATGACAATGACAATTAATAAAACCCGGTGAGATAATACCCTCTAACTGTTGAATATCATCTCCGGCATTTTTTAAAGGAATGATCTCGCTAATGACCCCTCCTTCATCGGTGATCAATACATTATCACCATCCAGCATTTGTTCGCCATTGAATATCTGGTCTGCCTTGAATTTTTTAAAGCTCATCCTGTATTCTATTAACTTTGCTGCCCCCAAAGGCGTTCGCGACAAATTTAATCAAACGGACTTTCCATTGGGGACAGGAAAGCAAGAGATAAAATATAGTTTCCCACAAAGCCATTAAGATCACAAAGGATATTCTTAGTGTCCTTTGTGTCTTTGTGGGAAATGATTTTGGAATAGATAACTATGTTAGACAGACTTGAAGCCATAAAAGCACGTTTTGACCAACTTGGTGTTGCGTTGACCAACCCGGAGATTGTCAGTAACAACAAAAAGTTCACTGAAACGAGTAAGGAATATCGCAGCCTCGAAAAGATCGTGGGAGCCTACAATGATTACAGGAAAATTCTGGACGATATCGATTTTTACAAGGAAGCGCTGGAAGGTAACGATGAGGAAATGAGAGAACTCGCCAAAATGGAAGCGCCGGCATTGGAAGAAAAGAAGAATGCCATGGAAGCGCATATTCGACAATTACTGATTCCAAAAGATCCGCAAGACGAAAAAAATGCAATTCTTGAGATCAGAGCCGGTACGGGCGGCGATGAGGCAAGTTTATTTGCCGGTGATCTGTTGCGGATGTATATGCGATACTGTGAAAGACGTGGATGGAAGACGGCATTACTCAGCGAAAATGAAGGAAGTGTCGGCGGATATAAAGAAGTGCAATTGGAAGTAACCGGTGATGATGTTTATGGAACTTTAAAATTTGAAAGCGGAGTGCATCGTGTTCAACGGGTGCCCGATACCGAGGCATCGGGACGCGTTCATACTTCTGCCGCAACTGTGGCAGTTATGCCTGAGGCAGAAGAAGTGGATTTTGAATTAAATCCTGCTGACGTAAAAATGGAAACTGCAAGAAGTGGCGGAGCCGGCGGACAGAATGTAAACAAAGTGGAAACAAAAGTGATGCTCACGCATATTCCTACCGGCACTGTTGTTATTTGCCAGACTGAAAGATCGCAATTAGGAAATCGTGAAAAAGCGATGCAGATGATGAGGACCAAATTGTATGAAGAGCAGGTAAGAAAACAGGAAGAAGAAATTGCACGTCACCGTAAAAGTTTGGTGAGTACCGGTGATCGTAGCGCCAAGATCAGGACCTACAATTTCCCACAGGGACGGGTAACCGATCATCGGATCGGCCTCACACTATATAATCTTGGGGATGTACTCAATGGTAATATTCAGGAGTTGATCGATGCACTCCAGTTTGCTGAAAATTCTGAAAAGCTCGCCAGGCAGAATTGAGATACCTGATCATTTGATATTTCCGGAGGTTTTGTCACTCGATTGTCAAGAGGTTCTAATGCTAATGATTGCAAACGAGTTATGCAATGGATATCTAAGCTGCATCGTAGATCATTATAGAAGAAATCGTTTTTTTCATAAGTGCATTTACTAACCCCGGGCTTTTAAACTTTCGTTAACAGCACACATCACACTATCGGCAGTAAATTTGCGTTATACAATAACAGATCTTATTATAAAAGCAGTCAATTTTCTCATAAGCAGTTAGTTTTGGTTGCGACCCCTGTTTCTACAGGGGTCTATTTTTTTATATACCTCCTGGTCATATACATGGTCCCCAACGCCGATCCCAAGGCATCCGCGATAATATCCCCAAAATCAAATGACCGGTTAGAGACCAGGTACTTTTGAACGAATTCCATTCCCACACCATATGCAAGGCAGATCACACCCACAATAATAAAAGTGTTTTTATGCAAGGTTTGATGACGCTTTCTCTGGACAAATACCCAGCACCATAAAAACGCAAGTATCCCGAACATTGCTATATGCACCCATTTATCTATCCATAGTTTGTCGAGCCAGTCTTCTTTTGGAATATCCGAGCCGGGAAGTGTAAGCAAAAAGACAGAGAGCGATAACCATATAAAGGCTGAAGCAAGTGCGAGGTTTGATTTTTTCAACGGAGATATTTATACAATATTAGAAAACATCTTTTAATTGAAAGGAGCCCCCAAAAGAGGCTCCCGTTAACCAACTATAGAACCGAAAGAGTTTATAGTCTATGGTTTATTGTTTATGGTTCCTGTAACTCGAAGAGTCATTAAAGAATTTGTAGTTCATTAAAATCGAAAAGTCATCATTACAATTCTCTTTACAAATACGTAGATTTCTAAAATTCGGATTGAAAATTTGGAAGATGGAGAGCTATTCAAAAAAGAAGTGAATCTCCTCATATCACGCCAACCATAAACTACAAACTATAAACCATAAACAATTTACAGTTTGCCCATAACGTACATATCACCCGCAGGTTTGGAAGGATCCGGGCGGTCTTTCTTTTCAAGCGTGATCGCAAATGCCTGTGCTCCCTGGGCATTCTTCATTCTCACTAATAATTTTTTCTGTCTTACATCAAAGTCAAGCATTCCTAGATCTACAGGCTTGCCATCCAGCATGGCCCATAACTGGTATTGCTTATCGGTAGGAGGAGCAGGTAGATTATTTGCTAAAAGATATACATCGTGTGAAGCGGTATCCCAGTAAACAGTGGTGTATGATCCGGGAGAAACATCCATACCTTTTAATGCGGCCATCTTCACACTCTTTTTATCGATCATCACATGCATATCATCCTGCATCTCGTTCAGCCTGGCGACTGAATTATCATAATCTTTTTGAAGTTTCGCATTCTTATTCTGTAAGGAAATAATCCAGAATATACTTCCCGCCAGGATAATGATCGCAGCGGCTGCAGTAAATTTCCACCAGTTGGCCTGTGGTTTAATGCGATGCGTCAAAGGAATAACTTTTGCGCCACCACTGATCTCCTGGATTATTTTTTCTTTCAATTCGGCAGGAGGCATAATGGAATTCTCCATGGCCTGTTTTTCCAAAGCCATTTCGAATAGATCCCGTGCTGCCAGGACCTCCGGATATTGAGCGCAGATCTGTTCAAACTCATGGCGCTCTTCTTCGGAAGCCAGTCCCAGCACATAGCTCTCAACAATTCCACTTGATATGTATTCCTGTGCGTTCACTTTTTTAGATCATGTTTCTTAATTCAATCAAAGCACTTCGTATTCTTGTCTTAACTGTTCCTAACGGAATATTCAACGCTTTTGAAATTTCTTCATGAGTGAAGCCCTGGAAATACGAAAGGTCTACCAGCACTCTCCATTCACTCTTCAGTTTCGACAACAATTTTCTTAACCCCACATCGCGGTAGACCGGACCGGGTACGCTTCCGCCTATGTTAATATCTACGTTCTCAGGAAGCGACTGGTTTTTCAGGGCATCTTTATAACTCCTGGAACGAACTTCATCGATCGCTGCATTCCTTGCAACATTCAGCATCCACGTAAATAATCTTCCTTTCACTGGATCGTAGGATTCAATACGTCTCCATATGTTCACAAAAACATTTTGCAAAACATCATTGGCGTTCTCCTTATCTGTAACGATGGAATTCACTACACCATACAATGCTGCAGAATAATTATCATACAGGTAGCCGAATGCTTTTTCATCCCGCTGCTGCAGCAATGACACCAGCTCTTGCTCGCTGTATTTTGGTGTTGGGTTCAATTAGTTGGTATGATACAATCAAAAAAACTGTACCGGCCATATATACGTTAACCAGGGCAGGAAAGGATTTAGCCCACAAGAGATTCATAAGCGGCTGCATCCAGTAAAGCTTCAACGTCCGCCGGATCTTTTACTGTCATCTTGATCATCCAGCCTTCTCCGTAAGGATCTGTATTCACCGATTCAGGCTTACCCGCAAGCGCAGGATTCAGTTCATTGATAGTCCCGCTCACCGGAAGAAAGAGATCAGACACTGTTTTTACAGCTTCCACTGTTCCAAATACAGCACCTGCCTCCAGTTCTTTTCCGACAGTGTCCACTTCAACATAAACGATATCTCCCAACTCTCTTTGCGCGAAATCAGTGATACCAATGGTCGCAATATTTCCATCGAGACTTATCCATTCATGATCCTTAGTGTAACGTAGTTTGGCGGGAATATTCATATTCAATGATTTTGCTACAAATATAGTGGAGATGAGAACGCAGAGAATTGATTCTCTTTAGATCTCATCTTGTTGGCTTACTCTACCTGGAGTCAAAAACTTTCCAAAAAAAGGTAATTCTGGCCTGTTTTACCCTTGCCTCTGCAGACTCTGCGTTTTCGCGGTTCACCGGAGCATTGATGCCGTTCATAGGAGGTTTTGTACCATTGGTCGGCAGAGGCTTTTACAATCTCATGACACAGTATTAGCTTTGTGGCTCAAATTAAAAAATTGAACTCTATATGAGAAAGTTACTATTGATTTTTGCCGGTTTTTTGGCGACCTTTTCGGTTCAGGCTCAAAAGGTTACGGGAGTTGTAAATGACGAAACCGGGAAGGGTTTGGAGAAAACTACCGTGGCCCTGCTTCGGGCAAAAGACTCTTCATCCATCAAATTGGCGGTTACCGACGCCAGCGGCAAATATTCCTTCCAGGCACCGGCCGGAAAATATCTTGTCAGCATCAGCCATGTGGGTTATGCAAATCAGTTTTCAAAGGTTTTTGAAGTAAGTGGTGATGCAGTGGTCCCGGCATTTACAATGGCGAAGATCGCATCAAACCTTGCGGGTGTAACGGTCAGTTCACAAAAGCCAATGATCGAGGTAAAAGCAGACAAGACCATTCTGAATGTAGAAGGTACGATCAACGCAACAGGAAATGATGCGCTTGAATTGCTACGCAAATCTCCAGGGGTGATGATCGATAAGGATGATAATATCAGCCTTGCAGGTAAGAATGGAGTCCAGATCTATGTGGATGGAAAACCCAGCCCATTGTCGGGAAGTGATCTCTCTAGTTATTTGAAGAGCCTTCAATCAGCACAAATTGAGGTCATCGAGATCATTACCAATCCCTCAGCAAAATATGAAGCAGCAGGTAATGCGGGTATCATCAATATCAAATTGAAGAAGAATAAAGCTTTTGGTACAAATGGATCGATCAATGCCGGTTATGTACAGGGTGTTTATCCAAAATATAACGCAGGGTTGAACCTGAATCACAGGAACCAGCACATCAACGTATTCGGAAATTTCAATTATAACAATGGCACCAATTTGATGAAGTTCACTATGAACAAGACTCAGTTTGACACATTGTTCAATCAATCCAATACGATGCGGTTTAAAAATAACACACCGAGTTTTAAAACAGGATTGGATTATTTCATTAACAAATACAGCACGATCGGAACTGTTATCACAGGAAATTTCGCCAACAATTCATTCAACACATCTGGCCCGATGTATTTTACTTATGTTCCTACCGGACAACTGGTAAAGATCCTGAAGGCAACGAATAATAATGTTATGACCCGCGATAATGTCAACACTAACGTAAACTATCGTTATTCAAAAACAGGGGGTTCCGATCTCAATATTGATGCTGACTATGGATTTTTCAAAATTCGCGGCGATCAGTATCAGCCCAATATTTATTACCAGCCGGATGGTGTAACAGAAATAAGTCGTGTGATCTATAACATGCTTTCTCCTACAGACATTGATCTTTTTTCTTTCAAAACAGATTATGAAACCAACTATAAAGGTGGTCGTCTCGGGATCGGTGGCAAGATCGGTATTGTAAATACGGATAATGATTTCAGGCGTTTTGATGTTTTCACTAATGGTAAAGTGCTGGATACTTCAAAAAGCAACCGCTTCCAGTACAAAGAGAATATCAATGCACTTTATGTGAATTATAATAAACAATTCAAGAAAGGCATAATGATCCAGTTTGGGTTAAGAGCAGAAAATACGCACTCAAGGGGACTCTCAACAGGATTCAAAAAAGTGAGCAATGTTTATGTGAATTTCGATTCATCCTTCAAAAGAGATTATACCGATTTCTTCCCCAGCGCATCGATCACGTTTAACAAGAAGCCGACAAATCAATGGACCTTCTCCTATAGCAGACGTATCGATCGTCCGGCTTATCAGGATTTGAATCCATTTGAATTCAAGTTGAATGAGTACACGTACATGAAAGGAAACACTATGCTGAGACCACAGTACACCAACAGCTTTGGAGTAACTAATATTTATAAGTACAAACTGACCACAACCCTCAACTATAGTCATGTGAAAGATATTTTTGCCCAGATCCCTGATACCATCGATAAGACCAAAGGATTTTTAACGAAAAAAAATCTTGCTACACAGGATATCGTCGCATTGAATATCAGCTATCCATTCCAGTATAAATGGTATGGTTTCTTTGCAACCGTCAATGCCAATTATTCACATTATATCGCGGATTTCGGTGGCGGTACGAGAAAGGTTGACCAAAGTGTGGTGGCTGCAACTGTGTTCATGCAAAATACCATCAAGTTTGGTAAAGGATGGACAGGTGAAGTAAGTGGATTGTATATATCACCTTCAGTATGGGGTGGTCTGATACGTTCCGGCACGATGGGATCTGTAGATATCGGCATTCAAAAAGTGATACTAAAAGGAATGGGTAATATAAAGCTTGCCTGCAGCGATGTTTTCAAAACAATGAAGTGGTCAGGTAAAACTGATTTTGCCGGTGTTCATAGCGACTTTAAAGGTCATGGTGAACAACAACAGATAAAACTGAATTTCAGTTATCGCTTTGGTAAGAATACCGTTAAAGCCAGCCGTAACAGACAGTCAGGAATTGAAGATGAGAAGAAGAGAGCAGAGCAGAATGGTGGTGGAATGATGGGGCAGTAACGTAATGCATCTTAAGGAAAGGAGTTGTCGATTGGCAGCTCCTTTTTTTTATTTAGGCTTGTCGATAGTCAATAGGCAATAGGCAATTGGCAATGGGCAATAGACAATAGGCAAAGAGTATGAAGGTTGAAGAATCTCTTTGCCATCGAAAACCCTTTTAGGAAAAATTGAAAATTTGCAACAAGCAATTATTCGGATAACAAGGAAATCTTCAATCTCTAGGGGACTTTGCCAATTGCAATTGCCAATTGTCAATTGCCCATTGCCTATTTCTTTCGTTTGATCAATTTGGCTCTAATGATCCTGACATCCACAATCGGTCGATCCCGATCGTTGCCCTTGCTGGTTTCGACAGCTGCAATATTATCCAATACATCCCATCCCTTAACAAGTTCACCGAAGACCGTATAATTCTGATCAAGATGCGGAGTGCCCCCAATGGTTTTATATACTTCACGTTGATCAGCGGGTATTTTTCTTCCTTTTAAACGAAAAGTTTCCGCGGAGTCAAGACCGGCATCGGTAAATGTTTTTCCCTGTACGATATAAAACTGGCTTCCACTGCTTGCTTTTTGCGGATTGACATTATCACCTTGTCTTGCTGCGGCTATAACTCCTTTTTTATGAAAAAGTGTGGGACGGAATTCAGCGGGGATCGTGTAGTTGGGCCCGCCATTTCCCAATGGTGCTCCTGCAATGGCATTTTTGCTGTCCGGATCACCACCCTGTATCATAAAACTTTTTATCACACGATGAAACAGAACGCCATCATAATAACCGGTTTTCACCAGTTTCAAAAAATTATCGCGATGAAGAGGTGTAGAGTCGGATAAACGTATCACCATATCGCCCATTGACGTTTGAAGCAACACATCTCTTTTCCGGTCTTTTTTCCGGATCGTGGAATCTTTTTGTGCCTGTGTTGTTAAAACTAATACCAGGCTACTGAGTAAAATGAAAATCTTCTTCATAATTAAAATTCATGTGTTTCAAAATAAAGCAGAATATGGTCTTTTAAAAAATTTTCCTGTTCGATCCCGGCCATGTCAGGCATGGCTTTCAGTTGGCGAAAATGAGGCCATCCATCTTCATCCACTCTTTCCATTTCATAATAACCGCTCGGAGATAAAAGACTACAAATAGCAATATGCATCAGGTCCTGCTTTTGTTCCTTGGTAAATTTTTCTTTGATATCACCGAATTCCTGGATCCCGATCAAAAACAGAATTGTCTCGAGGTCTGGCTTTTTGCCAAACCTTTCCATCAGTTTTGTTTCGAGTTGCCACCACCTTGTTTGCAGATCATCTCGTGCTTGCATGGTACGGGTTTATAGTTTATGGTTTATGGTTTCTGGTTCTTCAACGCACAAGATCTCTTCACGAACACAAAGACACTTAAACTCGCAGATCGTGGTAAGGACTTCGAACATGTCCGCAAAGATAATAACCCCAGCTTTTAAGCTGGGGGTAATGCCTGCATCTTGTCTGTAAACAATGATCAGTTTGTTTTTTCCACGACTACAGCAGTTCCATATGCTAAAACCTCGGTTACACTTCCCACTACCTGGTTTGCGTCATAGCGCATGTTAATGATTGCATTTGCTCCAAGATCATTTGCGCTTAACATCATCAGGTCAAAGGCTTCGCGTCTGGTCCTTTCACAGAGTTGAGTGAAGATGGTAATGTTTCCGCCAAATAAAGTTTGAAATCCGCCCGCGATGTTGCCGAATAAATTTCTGGACCGGACAACAATTCCGCGGACGACGCCAAGGGTCTTCACAACTTTGTAGCCGTCAAGGTTAATGCTCGTGGTTACCATGGATGTATCTACCATAACTTTTTTTGAACGAATGTAAAGAATATGACACGTTGTTCGTCTGCCGTTCAAAAACTACCTTTGGCGAAATTTTTCAGAATGTTGCAATTACAGGTATTAAGACAGGATCCACAGGCTGTAAAGAAAAGGTTGGCTATAAAAAATTTCGGAGATACGGATCTCGTGGATCAGATCATTGCATTGGATGATGAACGAAAAAGACTGCAACTGGAATCTGACACAACGCAATCAAAAATAAACAGTGCATCCAAAGAGATCGGGCAGTTGATGTCGAAAGGACAAAAGGCCGAAGCGGATGAAAAAAAACAGGAAGTTGCCACACATAAAAATTCATTACAACCCGTTGCAGAAAAATTAGCGGAGATAGAAAAGAGTTTAAATGAAAAACTGGTCTTGCTTCCCAATCTTCCTTCTGAAAAAGTTCCACCAGGAAAAACACCAGCCGATAATGAGGTGGTGAGGGAAGGAGGCGCTAAACCACAATTGGAAAAAACTGCGGTTCCGCACTGGGACCTGATAAAAAAATATGATATTGTCGATTTTGAAACGGGCTCAAAGATCACCGGTAGCGGATTTCCCTTGTATAAAGGACAGGGAGCAAAACTGCAGCGTTCATTGATCCAGTATTTTCTTGATTTCAATTCTGCAGCCGGATACACCGAATATCTTCCACCTTTCATGGTAAACGAAGCAACAGCTTATGGTACGGGACAATTGCCGGATAAAGAAGGACAGATGTATTATATGCCGGCAGATAATTTTTACATGATCCCGACCTCGGAAGTTCCTGTCACTAATATTTATCGCGATGAAATTTTGAAAGAAGAAAACCTGCCTTTGAAAATGACTGCCTATTCACCCTGTTTTCGCCGCGAAGCAGGAAGTTTTGGTAAAGATGTCAGAGGACTCAACCGGGTTCATCAATTCGATAAAGTTGAGATCGTTCAAATTGTCCATCCGGAGAAGAGTTATGATGTACTGGAGGAAATGGTAAATCATGTGGAAAAACTTTTGAATTCACTGCAGTTGCCCTACCGGATCTTAAAGCTTTGCGGTGGCGATATGAGTTTTGCTTCTGCGCTTACGTATGATTTTGAAGTTTATAGCGCCGCACAGGATAGATGGCTCGAAGTAAGTTCAGTTTCAAATTTTGAAACATTTCAGACCAACAGGATGAAGATCCGTTTCAAAGACAGCAATGGCAAATCACAATTGTTACATACACTTAATGGAAGTTCATTGGCACTGCCTAGAATTGTGGCATCAATTCTTGAGAATAACCAGGCTGCTGACGGCATTCATATACCCATCGTTTTACAAACATACTTTGGCGCTTCTGTAATTTCCTGATTAAACGAATGGGATTCGCCTCAAGTCAAAAGCCAGTGTTTTAGTCATGAAAAAAAATTACCTGATAATATTGCTGGCATTTTCTCTGGCGATTTCCTGCACACAGAAATCA
>JGI24806J26614_1000349_pt1 | contig 13436 bp, 11 predicted proteins | sample Kansoi200umMDA_FD_26614 | JGI IMG/M metagenome (IMG submission 26614)
TATACCTACCAGGAACTCAGGAAGATATTGAAGACCAAAAAGGCGGATAAGGACTTCTCCGTGCTGATCAGGCCAGCCCCCAGCTGCAGCTATAAAAGTACCGTCGATGTGCTGGACGTTATTCAGCTGGAACATATTAAGCACTATTCGCTGGTGGATATCACAAAGGAAGAAGAAAGCTATTTACGCCAGATATACCAGTAAATCAATGCCGTCGCCAATAGAAGACTGGCGCAGGAAATGCTTCCGCTGATCCTGACGGCCCCGGCAATGGCGCCGGCTCCATCATTCGCCATGGCGCCGAATATTGCGACCCCCATCGCTCCTGCTGCCTGCCGGGTGGTATTGAGGACAGCAGAAGCCGTCCCACTCCGGGTCTTTTCAACGCTGGAAAGAATGCCTGTCGTCATGGCGGGAACAGCTGTACCCATACCCAGGGGAATAATGATAAAAGGGATGAACAGCTGCCAGTAAGGGGTATCCGCCTTGGCGATGAGCAGACCCGCATAGCCGGCCGCTGCGAGCAGGGCACCCATCAACAGTGGCAGCCGGATCCCATATTTTGCCATCAATTTCCCGCTGACAAAATTCGAAATGATAAAACCGCCCGTCAGGGGCAAGAACGCAAGCCCGGCCCGGACAGCTGTATAGTGTAGTACATTCTGTAAATACAGGCTGAGCACGAATACGGTGCCGTAATAGGCATTGTTCACGATGATACCCAGCAGAACGAGCACATTGAACATGGGCGCTTTAAAAAGATCCAATGGTAGTATGGGGGCTTTTGCCTTCTTTTCGATCAGAAAGAACAGCAGCAGCATGACTCCGCTGAAGATCAGACATCCCATGATCAGCGGATGACGAATGCCCTTTGCATGCCACTCGATAATACCTGTAATAAATGCCGTGAGGGCCAGCATCCACAGGAGCTGACCCGGGATATCCAGGCCCTGGTTAGGATGACGTTCGCTTTCATTTATCCGGGTACTTAGCAGGATGCCCGCCAGGCAAATGGGGATATTGATGATAAATATCAGCCGCCAGCTGCTGATATGCAAGAGCAGACCGCCCAGGATCGGTCCAGCGGCAATAGAGATGCCTCCCGCCATTGTCCATAGCGCAACGGCACGCGCACGTTGATCCGCCTGGTGGGAGAATGCCTGATTGAGGATGGACAGCGAGCTGGGGATCATGGTGGCCGAGCCGATGCCCTGTAAGGCGCGGAAGAAGATGAGACTGCCTGCATCCCAGGCCAGGCCGCATCCTGCGGATGCCAGCCCGAATATGAGCAGCCCGGCCTGGAAGACTCTTTTGGACCCCAGCTTGTCGCTCATGCCTCCCGCTGACAGCATGAGGGCGGCGAAAGCGACGGTGTAGGCATCGGCTATCCATTGCAGCGAGCTGACGTCGACGGAAAAAGCCTTGGCGATGCTGGGCAGCGCTATATTGACGATGGATACGTCGAGCTGGGAGACGACAAAAGCGATACTTGTGGTGGTTACGATGTATCCGAATGAAAGATTTTTTCCTGATGGGCTGTTTGTTGTCAATGCTATTCTTTTGTAAGTGCCTTGCCTTTATGTACTGCTATGTGGTCTGTCTTGCTACTCCTGATCTCATACTGAGGATCGTCCCTGGTGGCGTGATGGGTATATCCCTTATAGTCGAAATCCTTCGTATGGATCTTTATGATCGTACCGGATACCCTGCCTGCCTCCGAGTTCCATTTTACATGGTCGCCTATTTTAAACTTGCGTTCCATACAGCAAAGCTATTTCAAAAATCATTCCCGCTTTTATAATTGGGAATTGATGATTATTTTTAGAAATAGTCCCTTTTACTCTAATTTAAAATGTATCTAATATGTTGACCGTAGAGGAGCTGATCTCCCAGTATTCGGGCTACACTGACAAAGAGTTATATGATGTTCATGTAAATATAGAAGGCTATAGTGACGAGGCACGGGAAGCCCTGGAAAAGGTCGTCAAAAAAAGAGGCGGCCTGGAATCTCTCATTGCGCGATTGAAGGATGAACAGAAAATAGAGGCGGAGAAAGTGAGGATAGCAACGGAAGTAAACATGCTGGGTATGAAAGGCGTCGACGTATCGTTTATGATTGCGACGATACAATCTGATATTCTGTCGCCGAAGCAGGTGGCTGGGATCATAGATCACACTTACCGGCAAGTACAGCTGGAAATAGAAGACAGCAGGATCAAATCCCGGACGGTCTTCGGTGGTCTCATCGGTACGGTGCTGGCCTCCCTCATTGGAGGCGCTTTATGGGGGTTACGATTGATCTATGGTCCTCAGCAAGCGATGGAGATAAGGATAGAGCTTATCCTGCTATTTGGTCTGCTGCTCGTTTGCTATGGCATCATCAAGCTGTGTGTCAGGCAATCCTGGAAAAATAGCGTGGTTTTAATTGGTATTGTGCTATCTTTTTTGCTGGCTATTTTCCTTGGGATGAGGTTATTTGATGTGATAGGGCCGAGGTGAGCCACTTCGACACCTTCCCCGGCGTGCCGTCCCCCATCTGCCGCCCATCGATGGCTACCACCGGCAGCACATGTTTGGTCGTGCTGGTGATAAATGCCTCACTTGCCGTCCATACTTCTTCCAGTAGAACGGGGCGTTCCTCGACCTTGAATTGCTGTTGCGCCAGCTGCAGCACCTTTCCCCTGATGACACCTTTTAGAATATTCTCCGAAGGAGTGACTACCGTGTTGTCGGGTGTTACGATAAAGAAGTTGGAACGTGGGCATTCGGAGATCGCTCCATCCTTTTGGTACAGCACGTCGTCGGCGCCCTTTTCCTGTATGTACGGCTGCAGCCAGACGGCCATTAAATAATCGATGGACTTTACATCCGGCAGCTGACGTTGATGCGGATAGCTCACGAGCCGGATGCCCTTTTCAAAAGTTTCCGGAGCCGGCAGCTGCAGCGGGCTTTGTGTGATCACCAGGTTGGGTTTTGACAAGGAATAGCCGTCCGGTGAATAGCCGCCTGTGAGTGTGAGCTTGATGCCGGAGTCGGGGATATTATTTTTTTCCATCAGCAGCAAGATGGTGTCATACAATTCCTCTTTTGTTTTGCTTATCAGGAGGCGGAGGCGTTGTGCGGAATGGAAGAAACGTGCCAGATGTTCTTCCGGGAAAATGGGCTGGCCGCCGAGGGACTTTAGAAAATCAAAAATTCCATAGCCCCGCTGGATCGCCAGATCATTGACTAACAGGCATGCCTGGGAGGAGGGTATCAGGTGGTCGTTGATGAATACATAGGGTTCATTCATTATTTAATGCGATTGTATTTTTTTAGTATCTGGATCAGTTTGTCGATGGGGATGGCTTCCACCGTTCCGTATTTGGCGCCCTTTGTTGTCCTGGCGGCCAGCAGGGAGTTGATGATGGCCTCTTCCGTGGATTCGATGGCGGCCATAAAAAGGGGAGAGGTAAAGTCGTTATGCAGGGTCTCCACTGTTTGCACTGGACCGGCGGGTTGATAAGGAACGCGTGTCGAGTCATGGGTCGAAAAAGCGATCACGTAATCGCCGCTGCCATTTGAAGCGATGCCCCCTGTTTTTGCCAGTCCCATGAATGCCCGTTTGGCCAGTCTGCCAAGGTTCCTGCTGTCAAGCGGGGCGTCCGTGGCTACCACCATCATACAGGAACCGTCCACCGGATTGTTTAGCTTATCGCTGAGATAGTATTTGCCCAATTCTTTACCAACGGGAACGCCGTCTACTTCCAGCACGCCACCAAAGTTGGTCTGTACGATGACCCCCACTGTATAACCTCCCAATGAGGCGGGTAACTTTCTGCTGGCGGTGCCGATGCCTCCTTTAAACCCAAAACAGGTGGTGCCTGTTCCCGCACCCACGCAACCCTCTGCTACGGGGCCTGTCCGGGCGGATGAGATCGCCTGCCATACATCTTCCTTTTTTACATGCATGCCCCGGATGTCGTTCAGCTCTACGTCATTGGTCTCTCCCACCACGGCGTTGACGGAATATACTTCTTCATTCCCTTTTTGCCGCAGCGTGTATTCGACGACGGCCTGGATGGCGATGCCTACGCTTAAAGTATTGGTAAGGATGATGGGAACTTCGATGTTGCCCAGCTCCTGGACTTGCGTGCTACCTGTCATTTTGCCAAAACCGTTGCCGACAAAGATGCCGGCGGCTACTTTTTTCTGAAAGACATTTCCGTCGGCGGGTATGATCGCTGTGACGCCTGTGTGTACGGAATCGCCTTCGTTCAGGGTGGTATGACCGACCTTTACGCCGGGTACGTCCGTGATGGCATCCCATTTACCAGGGGAAAGAACGCCGATGTGGAGGCCCAGGTCGCGGGCTCGTTGGGGTTGAGCGTATGTAGTCATAATGATCAGGGTAAGAAGGGCTGTTATAGTGATACGCATGGGTGAAAGATAGGACGTTTTTAGGTAAGCGATTGCATCGTCATCAGATCTTCCCGGCAAGATATGCCGCCACTTCCGCCAGCCTGTTGGAGAACCCCCATTCATTGTCGTACCAGGAGGCGATGGATAGCAGGTTACCCATTTTAGCTGTCAGCGGCAGGTCCATCAGGGAAGAATGCGGGTCGCCGACGATACGGGAAGAAGCCCATTCTTCTTCGAGCACGTCTATTACGCCTTTGAGTGGACCGGCTGCCGCCGCTTTGCGGAAAGCTTCATTTACTTCCTGGACGGTGCAATCCTTTTCTGTGACCAGGTTCAGCTCGGCGATGCTGCCTGTGCGGGTGGGCACGCGGTAGGCCTTGCCTGTTATTCTGAGGTCTTTCCAGATGAACTGCAGGGCTCTGGCGGCGCCGGAAGAGGAGGGGATGATGTTCTCGGCGGCCGCCCAGGAATCGCGCCGGTCTTTCATCGGCTGATCTGTCAGCGACTGTGAATTCGTATAGGAGTGGACGGTGGAAAAAAGCCCGTATTGGATGCCGAAATTTTCCAGGATCACTTTGATGGGCACTGCCAGTGCGTTGGTGGTACAGCTGCCCATGCTGATGATGCGGTGACTTTTGGGATCGAACTGTTCGAGATTGATACCTTTTAGCAGTACGGCATCGCAATCTGTCAGGGTCCTGCTGGGTGCGCTGATCAAAACATATTTTGCGCCCCGGTCGAGATGGGCCTGTGCTCCTGCGCGTACTGTCGCCCGGCCCGTGCATTCGACTACCAGGTCCACCCCCAGTTTGCCCCAATCCGGGATCTCCTTTGCCGAGTTATAGTAAGGAATGGTTTTATCTCCGATGTGCAGACTACCCTCCTTGCCGGAGACAGGCTGGTGCCAGCGACCGTAATTGGTGTCTACCGAAAAAAGCGCGGCCAGGGTAGCTTCATCCTTTACGTCTGAAACAGAGGCTGGAACAAATAAATTTTTTTCAAGGCCGATGCGTAGGAACTGCCGGCCAATGCGACCAAACCCGTGTAAAGCAATCTTTGCCATATATATAAGTATTTGTTAGACATGGAAGGTCCGGGCACGGAATGGCGGGCAATCGATATGCATGTATGAGTGAACAATTATTTGGGTGTTTTGTTCGCGGAAGTGTGTTTTACCGGTGGAATTTTCCGCTGAGGGCATAATAAAACCGCTGCAATAGTCTTTTGTCCCGGGTGATGATGAGGGCCTGGGACTTCAATCCCCAACGGTACTGGATGTCTTTTTTATAGTCCGTCACGAGTCCGTTGGGCAGCTCGATATTGGCGAGGAACCCGCTGTCCGTAGATATTTTCGAGATATATTGCAACCGTCCCTCCACCACCCCGAATTCCTGGTAAGGATAGGCATCGAAACGCAATTTTACCCGCTGGCCTATCTGGGCCATCCCGAGATTGTATTGAGGCAGGTTCACCTGGGCGTAATAATGGCTGTTGACGGGGTTGACGAACCCCAGCAGCTTACCTGACTGTATAAATTGGTTTTCCTGCAGCGGCACGAGGAACACGATCTTACCGGCTGCCGGCGCCCGGATGATGTACCGTGTCATCCAATCATCCGCCAGGCTTTTCAATGTCTGCAGCTCCTGTAAAAAAATAATCTTTTGCTGGCGGATGTTATGCTCGAGCTCGTCTATCTCCTTTTGTTTGTTCACCTGCTGGTTCTCATTGGTGAACAACGAGCTTGTCAGCTGCGGAACGCTCAACCTCCTGTTGACCAGCCGGCTTCGCTGCGCCCGCAGATCTTCCCTGGAGATAACCTTGTCGGAGAACAGGGAGCTGCTGGAATCGAAGGACTCTTCGGTCAGCTGCAGGTCCTGTTCCGTCAGCTCCAATTGCTGGCGGATGGAACCATTGATCTTTTTAAGATAGGCCAGGTCTTCCAGCAGGGTTTTTTTTTGACGATAGTAATAGCCGTTGACGAGATAATCGTTGAATTGTATCCAGGCCGCGGTAAAATGCTGATAAGCTGTCTGCAATTCGCCGAGGTTGTAAAATCTCCCGGAGAAAAGACCGGATACCTGTTCCGTCTCATTCTTTGTCAGCAGCGTGATGCCATCGGTCAGCCGGGAAGATAAGGCGATCACATTGGCGTGGCTGCCGGTGCTTTGTATCCAGGCGATCATCTGGTCCTGCCCGACGGTGTCATCGTTGCTCACCAGCAGCCGGATCAGCTTCCCGTCCTGCCGCGGCATCACTTCCATCGGCGCGTTGGTCGCCATCAGCCTGGCCTGGGACTGGATAACGTCGGGATACCTGATAAACCAGGAACACACCAGCAAGACAAGCAGCAAGGCGAGAAAAATGATCAAGGCCCATCGCGAGAAAAAATCCGGCCGCGCGGAGATGATCTCGGTAACGGCATCCGATCGGATGGGCTTATCTATATCTGTCGTGTTAGCCATAGTTATTGCATAAAGGAGCTACAGGCCCAGCTCCAGCTGATTTTTTACCAGTTCAAAATATTTTCCTTTTTTTTCCGTGAGACGTGCGTGTGTACCTTCTTCCACAATCCTTCCATTGTCCAGTACGACGATCTTATCCGCGTTTTTTACGGTGCTGAGCCGGTGCGCTACGACAACGACGGTCTTGCCTTTGAAAATTTCCTGCAAGTTGTCCACGATCACCCTTTCATTGTTGGCATCAAGGGCATTGGTCGCCTCATCGAAGAACAGATAACCGGGGTTGCGATAAATCGCCCTTGCAATCAATACCCGTTGTTTTTGTCCTTGGCTCAACCCCACGCCATCCACGCCCAGCTGCGTATCAAAGCCATTGGGGAGGGATTCGATAAAGGAGAGGATGTTGGCTGTCTTGCAGCACCTGATCAGCTGGTGTTGATCGACGGCCGTTTCGCCAACGGCAATATTCCTGGCGATATTATCATTGAAGATGTAGCCGTCTTGTAAGACGGCGCCGCATTGTTTTCGCCAGAACGAGGGGCTGATATAGGTAAAGTTGGTCTCGCCGATCTTTATCTGACCTGTGTAGGCCGGATAGAATTTCAGCAGCAGCTTGATCAAAGTGGTCTTGCCGCTGCCGCTGAGCCCGACAATAGCTGTCGTCTTCCCTTCGGGTATCTCAAGATCGATGTTGGCCAGAACGGGCTCGTTGCCCGCTCCGGGGTAGGTGAAGGAGAGGCCCTGGATCCGGATGGAACGTGATTCCGGCAATGTGTAGAGATAGCTTTTCCGTGTGTCTTCTTCGTCTCCCAGCTGGTGGACTTCGTTCAGCCTTTCCATACTGATCTTCGCGTCCTGGGCGCTCTGCATAAAGGTGATGAAATGTTCGATGGGGCTTGTCAGCTGTCCGATGATATACTGGACGGCCAGCATGGCGCCGAATGTCAGCTGACCCTCGATGACGAGCCGGGCGACCACGAACGTGATCAGCACATTTTTCCCCTCGTTGATCAGCAAGGCGCCCGCCTGCTGGAATTGAGAATAGGTCAGGCTTTTCAGGTTCAGCTTAAAGATGCCGGCCTGGATATTTTCCCATTCCCACCGTTTTAGCTGCTCGGCATTGTGCAGCCTGATCTCCTGCATGCCCTGCACCAGCTGGAGGGTGGCGTCATTTTCCCTGGATGAGATATAGAATGTTTGATAATTGATCTTGCGCCGGACCCGTAAGAAGATATACACCCAAAGGAAATAGAGCATGCTGCCTGCCGTGAAAATAGCGAAGATCGACAAATTGTATGTCGCCAGCACCACGGCGAAGATGACGAAGTTGAACAATGAGAACAATGCGCCCAGGGTGGTATCCGTCAGAAAACCCTGGATCATTTTATTATCGTTCAACCTTTGCAGCGTATCTCCCGTATGACGGCTATCGAAATAGGAGAGGGGGAGGCGGGTAAGCTTGATAAGGAAGTCGGATAAGATAGAGAGGTTCACGACAATGGATACCTGTAGTAAAATCCTGCTCCGGATAAATTCAACGATGCTCCTGCTGAAGATAAGCATCATCTGGGCTATCAGTACGATGACCACGTATTGGAGGTTTTGCGTATTGATACCCATGTCGACGATGCTTTGGGTAAGAAAAGGGAATACCAGCTGGAAAAGAGAAGTGATCACCAGGGCGATGAATACCTGGAACAGCTGCCGGCGGCTGCCTCTTAGGTATTGCAGGATGAGGCCCCAACTTAGCTTATGCTCTTTTTCTCCTTTTTCCTTATAGAAATCCGGGCCGGGCATCAGCAGCAGGGCTGTCCCCATACGGGCGCCCTGGTCATCGACGGAGCTGCTCCAATGATCCAGGAACGTTGTCTTGTCATATGTGGTAATGCCCTGGGCGGGATCGGCGCAGCGCAGGACGCCATTCCTTCTCCACCTGGAAGGAGGCAGCAATACGACAAAATGATGTTGGTCCCAATGAAGGATGCTGGGAAGCGGCGCTTCTTTCGTCAGCTGATCATAGTTCAGCAGCACGCTCCTGGTCCTGAATCCAATCTTCTCTGCCGCCTCGCTGAGACCTAGCAACGACACGCCCTCCCTACCGAACCCGGCGGTCTTGCGTATGCTGTCCGCATTGTAATGTCTGCCGTAATAGCGGGCCACCATCCGGAGACAGGTGGGACCGCAATCCATGGCATTGAGCTGTCTAAAGAACGTGAACTGCTTCATGCATGTTTGTTGGAGAAGGCGATAATTCCTTCAACTGAGATATCAATGGTTTGAGGTCGGCTGTTGTGTACAGACCAGGCAATTCGCTGCCATTCAGGAATAAGGTAGGGGTATGCTGGATGTTGTTTTGTACATACCAGTCCCCATGCGCTTTCAATAAATAATGCGGGTCACCTGCAACCTGCTGAATCGGGGTTTCAGGCGCTGCCAGCCATTCGTCCAGGTCCATCTTGTCGAACCAGTCGTGTAACAGCTGCTGCTGCCTGCTTTTGCCTTTGGGCGAAAGACAGGCTTTCAGGATATGGTCGATGGCCTTTGTACGCCGATCGGATATGTCGGGTGAAACTACCGCCAGACGGACGGTGACCCCTATCTCTCCGGGGTATGCCTGCAATAGCTTATCCAACTCCCGGTGTGATTGGGCGCAAGGGGCACAATAAGGGTTGCTGACGATCATCAGCTGAAGAGGGGCGTGCCTGTTGCCCAGCACGATGTCCTCGGGCCATGGAGAGACGTCTACCCTGCGGCTTTGCTGCAGGAGGTTCGTAAACAGACGGACATCGCGTTTCCAGGAGGACAGCTGCCGGTGACCATCTTCCGAAAGAGCGGCTTTGTCGTACAAGCTTCTTAGATAATACCAGCAGATGAAGGAGAGCGAAAAAGAGGTGAGCAGTAAGAGCAGGGAAGGCAGGATGGCTGGAAAGGGCGCATCCCACGTGTGATAGACGGAGGACCATTGATCTTTTGCTGCCATCAGTAAAATAAATTGTAGCCAGCAAAGGGCGGCAACCGTCAGGCACATGCGACACCAGCTTTTTACCACCTTCCATTGATACCAGACGGAAACAAAGGTAAGTGGTATGGCCAGCGAGGCGGGGATCATGAGCAATGCGGATGAATAGTTGTTTGCCGCGGTCGTCAGCCGGCTCAGCAGGGCGAATAGAAACAATGCTGTAAAATAAATAAGACCCGCTTCGCTCAGGGTGAGAATACCCATGAGCTTCGCCCCTTTTGAATGCAATACTTTATTGCAGCCCGAGGCGCTGTCGCCCCGGCAGAATTGCTGGCTGACGGGATTGTCTTTACCCATCGTTTGCAGCAGTATGCCGGCGCACACCAGGCATCCTGCAAGACAAAGCAGGGAAAATAAAAAAGCTGTGGTATCCCAGTGAAGGGCAAATGACGCTCCATACAGGAGAATGGCGGGTGTGAGAAGACCCGTGAGCCATCGGCGCCGTACCTTTTGCGCGCGGGCCATATCATTGTGCTCTTCATGCACGATGACACTGTCTCCATCGGCCATGAGGACGATGCCGTCCCATCGCCGTAGAAAGGCAGGTCTGTCTTTTTCTATTTCTTTCAGGGAGGTGACGATCTCGAAACCATTTTGACCGTCGGCGGAGGTGTGTGCCAGCAGCGGAAAAACGAATTCGTCCAGCTTTTCCTTGTCCGCCTTCAAGGCTATATGATGGATACCCAGGTCATCCAGGACATCTGTCAGCGAAGTCAAAGAGGGATAGTCCGGGTGTGATTTTAATTGGCGTGTTAAGAACAGCGAATTGACTTTTAGGCCGCAGCTTTTTAGGTATTGTCTGGCAATAACATCAAATTCCATGGACAAGCGTTTAAACTACTATGTTCAGGGCCGAACATAAGTGTTTTCATTTAAGGGGGAAAAAATTTAGAAATGCCTAATGGGTTTTATGTATCCGAAAAAGCGCCCCGGGTGAAATTCCGGGGCACTTTTTTCAACTGGTCAGACTAAGCGCAATACAGGAATGAGCCGTGTGCGGTGGCCGAGCAGTAACCCGGCTGACACCCGATCTGACTGCTGCATCCATACATATTGCAGGTGGGGAATGGTCCTGCCGGGCCATTGCCGTCGCAGTACGTTTGCGAGCCGCTGGAAGAGCCGCCGCCGCCGGAGCAAGGGGGCTCCATGTAGCCACCACAACCGCCGACAATCTTTTTTTGTTCGTTTCTGGACAGCTCAACCCCCAGGTTGAGCTTGCCAAAGGCCTTCATTTTGTCAAGCATCGAGATTTGGTTTGAATGGTTAAAAAAAGTGTTAGCATAGGAAGTTAAAAAAAATAAGTAATATTTTCATCGACATTATTCGACTATCGACAGGATGCCGGCATATGCCAGCCGCTTGACGGAGTCGGTCATCAGCCGCAGGAAGGCAGTCTCGTTGGCCTCGATCTCATCCGGGGGAAAGAATGGTTTTACGGCCGTAATGATCTCTTTCAGCTCTTTTTCCTCTCTGCAGAGTTCCACGATGATCATATCGAGCTCGTCCAGGTTATACTCGTTGACGGTCATTTGTAATGCTGTGGGGATCAGGGCCATCTGGCCGGCGGCTTTCGGCGTGGAAAAATTTGTTTCGATCATGCCTTTTATCTGTTCGGGATGCTCATACCGCCATCCCCAATGGATGTCCATGATGCATACCGTCTCACTGAGGCGGAGCCTGGTGGTTTGTGACGAGAAGAAATCCTTGCCAAAAGATCCCTGGATCAACCCGAATTGGGCGCAGTCGTTCTCGTACAGGAGGGTAAGACGACGGGGATCGTCTATCCACTGTTCATACCATTGCGTCCTGGCGGACTCGACGGCATGGATCTCCTGCACAAATTCTTTTTTGTGGTCTTCAGGCAATGCGGTGATGGATGCCTGTATCGTGTCTTTTTCCGGGGATGACCGGATGTCGGGGTACAGCCAGGTGAGGGCGTAGACGGTCCTCTCGAATCCTGCTGGCCTGTTGCGTGTATCCTTGTGATAGTAACAGGCATTCAAGGTGATCTTTTGTTTTTTTAGCTCATCCACGATCCTGTAATAATAGCCGGGATGATCCTTTCTTAATTTTTTGGCCAGCTGATTGCAGATGTTCTGCATCTTTTTGAAACCTCCTACCGGATGCACCATTTTTACGAATGGATAATCTTCAAAGCGTACATAGTCCCTAAAGATGGGGTCCTGTACTACATCCTCCATGAAATAGGTGATGGGCATCTGTTCCTGCTCCGCCAGCTGACGCAGCAGATATTGCTCGAAGATAAAATTCAGATTGGCCGTATTCACTTTGGAGAGGCCGCTGAGGTTCCTGTCGATAAATTCAAAAGCCATACGGCAATACCGGGCGATGAATGCCAGGTCCCGGCCTCCAAATAATCCTGCATTGCTGGAATGAATGTCCCTGTCTGCATAATGCTGCCGGGAGAACAGGGGTGGGATGTAGGCAAAATGTGTATTGATCTCCTCCAGCATCGTACGATAAAAAGAAAGGTTCAATTCAGGGTTTTGAGAGACCAGGTCTGCCTGCAGGATATTTTCGCTGAAAGGCTGCCATAAGAATACGTCCCCGTCGACATGGATAAAAGGCTGATCCTGGATACCATAAGAATGGATCTTTGCCAGCGCCCATACTTGCGGAGGATAATGATCGAGGGCGCCTTCCAGGCTTGTTTTGACGGATGTATAGGGCAGCTCCAGCAGATCGATCAGTATTTCTTTTCCCCTGCTGTCAGTGATCAGCTCCACTTCGCCATACAGGGCTTTTAGCTGCAGACAGCTGAGCGCCCAGCTCATCCAGTGATATTCAGGTGAAAGCCAGCCTCCGCGCAGGCTGAGCGGCGCGGGGGCGCCGGCCGGTCCGGGAGATCCGGCAGTACCTGTCGGTCCGGACCAAAAAGTTTGAATGATCTTCATGACGACCCGGAAAATAACTTTTTAATGAATACCATGCAAACGGTTGTGCGAAATTCGATGCAAATACTTTCGGCTATCCACGGGGAGATGGTCGCGGGGCATGGCCGAACACCAGCAATAAGCTCAGGTAAAAGTTGCTTGCCTTGTCTCTGGGGCCATCGGTGACGGAGCTTCTTCTCACTTTCCAGGTATTGTCCCCCAGTCCGTAACGGTAGCCGAACTTGCATGCCGGCTTGACCCCCATGCGTCTAAACAGCGGACTGAATGAGCGTGCCTTGAATGCCAGCGCTATATCCACCGGGGTAGTACCATGCTGTAGCTCCACCTGGTTTTGCGCGCTGGTGAGCGCTTCATTGAACCCAACGGCTGTGCCGGGCTTTGTAATACCCACTGTGATGTACTGAAAGCCAATACCTACTTCCGGGGCAAGCGCCCAGGTCCTCGATTGAAGGACGTTGAAGCCCAGGTAAATATCGCTGTTGATGCTGGCGGAGGTTACATCCTGCTGGGAGCCCTGCATAAAAGACACGTCGATACCCGCCACCCATTTATTGACATTAAAGTTTATGCCGACGCCAAAACCCGCCATGCCCGCTGTCAACTTATCGATACCCGTTTTTTGCAGACGGCTGTTCAAGCCGG
>JGI24806J26614_1000350_pt1 | contig 13435 bp, 14 predicted proteins | sample Kansoi200umMDA_FD_26614 | JGI IMG/M metagenome (IMG submission 26614)
ACAGAGTGCACGGAGGGAGGAAACACAGAAGGCGCAGAGGATTTGACTCTGTGCCCTCTGTGTTTCCTCCCTCCGTGCACTCTGTGTTTAAAAAAACTCTTCAAAAGGAGGATAGGTAGTTAATTCAACGGCATTGATTTGTCGATTAATATGGCATGCTTTTTAACTAATAATATTATGCAATAATATTTTAGAAACTAAAGTCGTTTATAAAAATTCCACTTAATTATGAAAACGCAAATAAAGAAAGGCAAAATTGACCTGTTTGTTGTGGCACAAGGTGTATGGGGGATGAAGGATGCATTTGTGAATATCTATATAATAAATAATCCTGCTGAAAATAATTGGTGGCTGGTAGACACCGGTTTCAGATGGTCTGGTTCGAAGATCAAAGGAATGGCAGAATTACTATTTGGCGGAGGAAGCCGCCCCGCGGCAATTATCCTCACTCACGGGCATTTTGATCATGTTGGTTCTGTAAAAAAACTATCGGCTGAATGGGATATCCCGGTATATGCTCATCATCTTGAAATCCCTTACCTGACGGGGATATCCGCTTATCCGCCGACAGATCCTGCAGCCGGTGGAGGAATATTATCGGATCTTTCTTTCCTGTATCCTAAAGGGCCAATCAATATTACAGACAGGGTAGTACCATTGCCGCCGGGCGGAAGGATACCCGGATTGCCGGAATGGCGATATATTCACACCCCGGGTCACGCTCCCGGTCATATTAGTTTATTTCGGAACTCAGACAGGGTACTTATAGCCGGGGATGCCCTGGTGACTACAAAATCCGAATCTGCTATTGCTACAATATTCCAGTTTAAAAAACTTTCAGGTCCTCCAAAATATTTCACGAGTGACTGGTTATCTGCCGCATCTTCAGTGCAGCAGATAGCTGATCTTGAACCAGAAATAATTGTTTCCGGGCATGGCAGGCCAATGCGGGGAGAAACTATGCGGAAATCGCTCCACAACCTGGTACGCGACTTTCAAAAAAACTCGGTACCCACTACAGGCCGGTATACCCGTCAGCCTGCTCTTATGGATGATTCTGGTGTGGTTCATATCCCGCCAAAAAACAGGAAGGCATCTACTGCGCCAACATTAAAATTGTTGGGTATCTCCGCAACAATTCTGCTGACTGTGCTGCTTATTAAAACCTCGGGCAAAAAAAAGAAAGGATCAAAAAATAAGGTTAAGGATATCCCTGAAACAAAAAACAATAAGTTGAAATACAACCTGAGGAATAAATCAAAGTCCATTAAAGCAAAAATGATTGATAAAGCGGATAAGATGAAAGATCCGGCTTTGAAGTTGCTGGATAAGTTAAAGTTTTAAATAATTTTTATAACCACAAAGGAAGAGGAATAGCCACAAAGACACGAAGGCACAAAGGAGCACAAAGATTTTTTCTTAAATTTCCTTTGTGTTCCTTTGTGCCTTCGTGTCTTTGTGGCTATTCCTCTTCCTTTGTGGTTATAAAAACTCATTCCACCGATTTCAATTCAGCATCCGGACCGGCTTTATTCCCAGAAATTTTGATGATGGCTGGAAAAGACGGGCTGTTTAGAATCCATAGCTTGCTGGTTGCATCTTCGTTTTCTAAATAAACAACATCAACATCCTTATCGTTTAATTTTGATGGCTGAGGATTTTTTTTGACTGTATATTGTACCATATCAAATTCCGTCTTTTTGTCTTTCTGGATGCTGGCCCATTGTGCTTTGGAAAAAAGTACCACAATCTCGTTATCCGGCAGTGTTATATTAGCATCGGGTTCCAGTTTACTCCATCTTCCTGTATTAGCGCTCTCCAAAGATTTAGCTTTAATTTCCCAGATACCGGTTCCCACTTCAGGGGCTGACCATCTGAGCTTCAGGTACGATGGGGATAAGGAATCGATTTTCACAAGAATTTGAATTGAGCCATTTTCTGTGGTAATCGAATAATTAAGTTTGCTTCCCTGTTTAATAACAGGAACATTGTTTTGTGCAAATCCATAAAAAGAAAACAAGAGGAAAGAGGCAGCTAATAATCGTTTCATGAAAATTGTTTTAGAAATTTATCAAGAGATGGAAATCCAGTATTATTTCATAAATAAAAAAAATTGGCCCATTCAAGAAATCCGCCTTGCACTTAGAACTTGAGCCAAAAGCTGATAGCTGATAGCTGATAGCTGAAGGCTGATAGCTGAGCTTACTCACACCTCATTTTCAACTACCCTGCGCTCCTTACTACTTTTATGTGCCAGCTCAATTATCTTAACCACTTCAAGAGCGTCCTCTACGGGTACCGGAACAGATTTGTTATTTCGAAGCGCATTATAAACGCCCTCATAATAATCAAGATAATTTCCCTGCAAGGTGGGAACTTTCTCACGAACAACTTTTCCATTTACCTCCGCATGTAATAAGCCTTGTTCTGTTTCAGGCTCAATGCCCCAGTCGCTGGCGCCCGGAACTTTGTGGGCCTGTAGCGATGTTTCCTGTATATCCGCCCTGGTTTTAATAAAGGAACCTTTAGATCCGTGTAAAATGAATGCTGGCAGGGCCTCACGCACGAGGTAACTCGACTTGAGTTTCACTCTTAAATTGGGATAATACAAAACCACTTCAAAATAATCATCAACCAGGGAGATAGGCCTTATGATCCTTACGTCTGCAAAAACCGATTGTGGTTTTCCAAATAGTTGTAAGGCCTGGTCTATTAGATGAGAACCTAAATCGTACAATGAACCTGTTGCCGCTCCCGGAATTTCTTTATGCCCTTTCGGACTTAACTCTTCTTTATACCGGTCAAAATGAATTTCCACATCAACTATTTCACCTAACACACCATCTTGCACAATTTTTTGAACGGTTTTAAAATCACTGTCAAATCTTCTGTTATGAAAAACAGTTATCAGTTTACCCTTTTGCTTTGCAAGCGCTATGAGCTCAGCTGCTTCTTCAGTGGTAGTGGTAAAAGGCTTTTCTACCACTACATTCTTGTTAGCCAGTAGTGCTTTTTTTGTGAAGTCGTAATGAGTATAGTTGGGTGTATTTACAATCACCAGTTCCACTTCTTCATCAACCAGCAATTCTTCCAATGATCGGTAAATAATTACACCAGGATATTTTTCTTTTGACAATTGTTTGGTTCGTTCATAAACACCATGTAAGGTAAATCCAGGGTGTATATCAATAAATGGGGCATGGAAAACCCAGCCAGACATGCCGAATGAGCAGAGTGCGGTTTTGATAGATTGCATATATTGTTTTTATACTGTTCGTCTCAGGTAAGGAAGATTTTTTTTACAATGATCGTTGACAATGAATTTTTATTATGATTACGTAATTTTTAATGTATCATTGTTGCCAGATTTCCGTGGGAAAGTTAAAGGGTTACAAGTTAAATTAAAAGTTTTTTTAGTTCATTATGGATTATTATCCTGTTGCTTCGAAACATATCAGTTATAAGTAACAGGTTGCAATACTCCTGTGGCTATAAATTTTAATAAATATTATCTGCAATGATTGTTCTGCCCGCCATATTTTTAAATCTATATATTTGATCATGAAAAAAAACACTTTCTTATTGTACGGATGGGTAAGCTTATTACTGCTTGTACTGGTAAGCATGGCATGGTTACCAAAATCGAGGGATACAAAACTTGCTACTTCTAATAATATTTTAGCTGCCAAAAAGAAAATAATTTTTATTGCGGGACCCTGCAGCCATGGTCCGGGCGAACATGAACACAATGCGGGATGCCGGTTATTGTCGGCTGAATTAGAAAAAAATGNCGGCGACCTGGTTGAAACAACTGTATTCCAGGGCTGGCCAACAGATACAACAGTGCTGGAAACTGCTTCTAGCATAGTATTGTATATGGATGGAGGAGGGGGCCACCTGGCAATTAAACACCTGAATCATTTAACTGCATTAATGAAAAAGGGTATTGGATTAACCTGCCTTCATTATGCTGTAGAAGTTCCGATTGAAAAAGGAGGACCCGAATTTAAAAGCTGGCTGGGTGGATATTTTGAAACTTTTTGGTCGATCAATCCAACCTGGCAGGCTGATTTTAAAACGCTGCCTAAAATTCCTGTCACAAATGGAGTAAAGCCTTTTATATTATACGATGAATGGTATTATCATATGCGTTTCCAGGATAACATGAAGGGTGTAATTCCGGTTTTGACTGCAATACCCCCGGCATCGACATTAGATAGAAAAGATGGTCCTCACGAAGGCAATGAATTTGTAAGAAAAGAGTTAGGTAAACCGCAACATGTTGCCTGGCTAACACAACGTGCCGACGGTGGCAGAGGGTTTGGCTTCACCGGTGGCCACTACCATAAAAATTGGGCAGATGCAAATGTCAGGAAGCTTGTTTTGAATGGTATTATCTGGACCGCAAAAGTTAATGTTCCGGCTGACGGGGTTCCTACACCGCCGCTTGCCGATGGTGAAATAGAGGCTAACCTTGATAAAAAACCCTGTAACAGATAGTGGCATGGCGTTGCCACAAATCAATATTATTGTTGCCAGCTGTCTGCAGGGAACAAATCACGAATGATATGCCGATCATGGCTGAGAGCTGACCGATGATAGCCGATCAATACCTAATTTCATTCCCTGACTTAACATCAGATCAACATCAAACCATCAAAAATCTATTATCATGAACTTTGGAATTAATACGTTTCTTTTTACTTCTCCTTTTAATAACGAATCGGTAAGTTTATTTCCTCAATTTAAAGCCTGGGGTTTCGACTCTGTAGAAATTGCGCTAGAAGACCTGTCACATATTGATCCTGTATTTATAAAAGAACACCTCGATAAAAATGGGCTTGTTTGCAAAACTGTTTGCGCTGCAATGGGGCCCGACCGTGATTTGCGCGGAACCCCGGAACAGCAACAGACCTCGCTTGACTACTTAAAGGGCTTGCTTGATATACTGAAAACGCTGGGAGCAGAAATGCTTATTGGCCCATTATATTCATCGGTAGGTCGCGCCGACGCTGTGCCGCGTGAAGAGTACAAACTACAATGGGATACGGTAGTGGCACATCTTAAGGATGTAGCGAAATATGCCCAGGAACGCAATCTTAAATTAGGCATAGAACCGCTCAATCGTTTTGAGACTGATTTTCTTAATACCGTCGATCAGGCATTACAACTCATCAAAGAAATTGATAACCCGGCAGCAACACTTCATTATGATACTTTTCATATGAACATAGAAGAAAAGCACCAGGCGAAGGCTATAGAGAAAGCCGGCAAATTGTTGGGACATTTTCATGCCTGCGGCTGCGACAGGGGTACTCCCGGCAATGATCATATTGATTGGCCCGGAATTTCAAAGGCATTGAAGGCAGTTGGTTACGACGGGAGTGTGGTGATTGAATCTTTCACGACGGATGTTAAAGTGATTGCCAAAGCCGCAGCCATATGGCGCCAGATGGAACCCTCACAGGAAGCAATAGCCGCAGATGGGGTTAAGTTTTTGAGGAAGGCGCTGGGATGAGGGGTGACAATTAACCATTCAATGCCGTTTGGTTTAGAAGAAAATATTCAATATTCAACAATCAATATTCAATTCTCAATAGAAAACCTTTCAAAACAGTCGCTGGCTTTTATTGGAGTGGTCAATGGTCAATTGTCGATTGTCAATGGTCAATCGTCAATCAATGCCGTTGAATTAAGAATTTTAGAGGTGAGTGAGGTACGTTCCCCTCCTTTTCAAGGCTACCGTTAGGACACAAGTATTTTTAACTTTTGCGAATTCTTCAACCCTGAAAGGGCGACATAGTCTAGCACAGGGTGAAGCCCTGTGATGAGACATGATGATGGAACGCAGCCCTGTAAGGGCGCAATAGTTATGGAGGACAGCTTTTTTTATTTTGAACGTATAGTTGATGACGATCCTTAGAGATCATGACAGTACTATTGCACCCTTACAGGGCTAATGGTAACGTCATTTCTTTTTCACAGGGCTTCACCCTGTGCTGGACTATTAAGCCCTTACAGGGCTATGCTTCATCAGCACGTCGCATGACAGGAAAAGGGCTTCACTTTGTGTTAGACTATTACGTCCTTATAGGACTGACGATTTGCACGTTCCAAACGAAAAGATGTGTACTAACGGTAGCCTTTTCAAGGAGGGGATGTTCGAAAACGATGCGAAGCACGTTTTCGAACGGCGGTGGTTAGACGCTGTGACTGATTAGTATCGTTGATTAGGAGTGTGTTTCATTTGCACGATGTTGACCGGTCACAGCGCCTAACCACCCCCGTTGCGTCAGGTGCTTCGCATCCTTCCGCAACATCCCCTCCTTGAAAAGGAGGGGAACGTACCTCACTCAAGTCAAAAAACTTTATCTAAACAACATTAAATCGTCAATCGTCAATCCTTAATCCGGACAAACCTTTCATGCAATGCCAAAACCTGCGGGATCATTAGTTGCTCTTCGTCATTGAAGATTAGAAAGTCGCATAGTTTCATTTTTTCTTCTTCAGACATCTGGTTTTGAATACGGCGCTCTATTTCGGATTTACTCACATTATCGCGGGACATCACTCTTTTAATTCTAAGATCAATTGGTGAAGATACGCCGATCACATAATCGAGTCGTTTGTTGGAACCGCTTTCAAAAATCAATGCCGCTTCCTTGATAGCATATGGAGTGGTTTGTGATCGGAACCAGCGATCACTGTCTGCTATTGTAACAGGATGTACGATAGCATTCAACTGCTGCAATTTTCCTTTATCCTTAAATACTATTGCGGAGATATGCCGGCGGTTGAGAACACCGTTTGAATATGCTTCGTCTCCAAATAATGCAATGATTTTTGTTCGTAAAGTTTCATCCTCATTCATGATCCTTTTAGCTTCTTCATCTGCATAATAAACCGGGATGCCCAATACTTCAAATATTTTAGCAACGGTTGTTTTGCCGGAACCTATTCCACCAGTCAGGCCAATGGTCAACATTCAGCTAAATTTAATGAAGCAAAGCTCTTAATAATTCAAAACCAAAAAAATGGGGCATAATGATCCAGGATATAAAATAAATGGAAAGACAAGGTTGATTATAAGAGATTCAAAACTGCTTTACAATTGCCCTCGTCTTTCCATTATTGTTCCCGGTTATTTTTTATCGGCTACTGCAACTTGCTTATTAAGCTGCTGACTCCATTCAATTGAGATGGAGCTTTTTTCCATTTTTAAATAGCTACCCGGATTTACTTCCAGTGAAATGGTGCCATCATCATTTATTTTATTGATGCTACCGTGAATGCCTGCAATAGTAACAACCTTATCGCCCTTTTGTAAATTTTCCTGGAACTTTTTAGCATCCTTCGCTTTCTTAGCCTGGGGACGAATCATGAAAAAATAAAAAACCAATATCATTCCACCTAATAAAAATAATGTAATGTTACTGTTTCCGCCCCCTGTAGGGACTTGTAATAAAATCAAATAATTCATGGTTAATTTTTCTTTTTTTTAATGTAATCAGCTCTTTTTGTTTACTTCAACAGTGAAAACAAGTTCGTGGTATTGACTGCCTTTTGTATTGGCGGTTACGTAGATTGATTTATGTTGGGTGCCTACTCGGTCGGTACTGTCGAAATAACCTTTTATTAAACCTTCTTTGCCCGGTGCTATAGGTTCGGTAGGTGTCTCAGCCACTGTACACCCGCAACCAGGCTCCACTTTGCTTATGATCAACGGCTTTGTGCCGGTATTTTTGAAATGATATACCACTTCCAGTTTTTTACCCTCAATAATTTTACCAAAATCTATTGTCTGTTGCTGCCATTCTATGCTGGTAAATTGGGTACTATCGCCGCTAAAGCTTAACGAAGAGGTTTTCCCTGCATCTTTTTGTTTACATCCTGCGGCAAATACAATCAACAAAAATAGGATAACTTGAGAACGCATAACAATTTTTTGCAAAGGTAAGGATTGGGTTTTATCCGGGTGCATTTTGTAGAGGGGCATTTTTTTAGCTCTCAGCTATCAGCTATCAGCTTTCAGCAGCTTCCTGTTTAAAGGGATTAAAATGGTCTCAACGCTTTTAGGCATGAAGTACAAAAATATTATTTAAATAAATGATACCTCACTTAAAAACAATAAGATAATACCGATAGCTAAAAGCTGATAGCTGATAGCTGATAGCTTTCTTCTTCACGTTTTTCTAAAATCTATCTTGTTCATAGTATTATCCCTAACAAAATCTTTATGAATGTTATCGAGGATGCCGTTTACAAACTGCCCGCTTTGCGGGGTGCTGTAATCTTTGGCAAGGTCAATATACTCGTTAATGGTAACTTTCGGCGGAATGGTTTCAAAATATAAGAACTCGCAGACACCCATCTGCATCAATATCATGTCCAGTGTTGCAATCCTGTCAGGATCCCAGTTATTCAGTTTGGGTTTTATTAATCCAAGGGTGACTTCTTTCTTATCCAGTACAGTTTGCAACAGGTTTTTTGCATACAGCCATTTCTCATTGCTCAGCATTTCCTGGAAATTATAACTGGCCGGCTTTTGCAGGTAGTTTTGAATGAGCACGATGATCATATCACAATCATCATCCCAGTTAGGAAACAATTCCTCTATATGATTTGTAAAGTTTTCGTTGGGCAGTAAAAGGTTATTAAAAATAAATGTCAGGATATCTTTTTCTCCTTTTTTGTCGCGGCCTTCAATTGAAATATATTCGATGTATTCCGGGGTTTGAACAAGTTCAAGGTATAATTTTCTGACAAGTTCTTTATCTAAAAGAAGTTCCAGTTTATCATCTTTAAGGGCTTTCTGGTAAGAAACATCTTCCAATATCCTCCATACCAATTCATTACCCGCTGATTTTATGTTTACATTCAGGTCTTCGTGAGAAGGCAGGTGTTTGGATGCTCTTTTCACTGCGGAAGTTTCTGCATACCTGGCTACTTCAGTGATAAAGAAAATAATATATATAAAAAGTTGCCGGGTGTGTTCGAAATGTTTTTGAAGGGTCTTTATTTCGAGACCCGGTTTAATATCAAATTCCATGGTTTCAATGCTGTAAAGCGTCTGCATAACCTTCACCCGGATGTTTCTTCTACTGATCATTATTAAAGAACTTGTTTTGAGTGCGCGAAGATAGGAAAATTTTTGAGCTGTCAGCTGTCAGCCATCAGCTATCAGCTCAGGTGCCTGATTTTTAACGAACTTTGTATTTATATTTTGGATATTCTCAGAAAGCATATATCCAATTAATATTGTAATGTGCTAATTTGAGATCTTCCTCCTGACAGCTGATAGTTGATAGCTGATAGCTGATAGCTCCCTGCAACATTGTCAATCCCCCTTCCACATGTTGTCACCCACAATACCATAACTGTCAATTTTCCTTATCAAACTGTCAATAATTCCCCAATTTTAGGGTGATTAAACGTTTGGTATGAAATTCGTTTAGCTTTGCACACCAATTATTTCAAAACAAAATCAAACAAATAACATGGCTAACAAGTTAAACATTACCCCATTGCACGACAGGGTAGTAGTGAAACCCGCTGCTGCTGAAGAAAAAACTGCAGGTGGCATTATCATCCCGGATACTGCAAAAGAAAAACCTCAACGCGGTGAAGTAGTTGCAGCCGGTCCCGGTAAAAAAGACGAGCCGGTAACTGTAAAAGCTGGCGACACCGTATTGTATGGTAAGTACTCAGGTACAGAAATTAGTGTTGACGGTCAGGATTTTCTCATCATGAGAGAAAGTGACATTTTAGCAATTGTTTAAATATAACATCCTCAGGTTATCCCTTTTATGGTCAAATGATTGCTAATCATAATGCGGATCTCATCCCAGCCTGATGTTAAATCTTTAATTTTTTAAATCCCCAAATTAAATTAATATGGCAAAACAAATTTTCTTCGATATTGAAGCCCGTAACAAGATGAAGAAAGGCGTTGATACGCTGGCCAATGCAGTGAAAGTTACCCTCGGCCCCAAGGGTCGTAATGTGGTTATTGAAAAGAAGTTCGGTGCTCCTTCTGTAACTAAAGATGGTGTAACAGTAGCTAAAGAAATTGAACTGGAAGATCCTATCGAAAATATGGGTGCCCAGATGCTGAAAGAAGTAGCAAGCAAAACTTCTGATATCGCTGGTGACGGTACAACCACTGCTACCGTGCTTGCACAGTCAATCATCAGTGAAGGTTTAAAAAATGTTGCTGCCGGTGCTAATCCTATGGATTTAAAGCGTGGTATTGACAAAGCCGTTATCGCTGTTGTAGCAAGTTTGAAATCACAATCTCAGGATGTTGGAAATGATAATAGCAAAATTGAGCAGGTAGCTTCTATCTCCGCCAACAACGATCCTTCCATCGGCAAACTGATTGCTGAAGCAATGACAAAGGTTGGTAAAGAAGGTGTTATAACTGTTGAAGAAGCAAAAGGAACTGATACCAGTGTAGATGTGGTTGAAGGTATGCAATTCGATCGTGGTTATATTTCTGCCTATTTCGTTACTAACAGCGAAAAAATGGAAGTTGAACTGCAGAATCCATATATCCTGATCTACGATAAAAAAATCTCTGCAATGAAGGACATCCTCCATATCCTGGAGAAAGTTGCCCAGAGCGGACGTCCATTGCTGATTATTGCTGAAGACCTTGAAGGTGAAGCACTGGCAACACTGGTCGTAAATAAATTACGTGGCACTATTAAAGTGGCAGCTGTAAAAGCTCCAGGTTTTGGTGACAGAAGAAAAGAAATGTTGCAGGATATCGCAGTACTTACAAAGGGTATTGTTATCAGCGAAGAACAAGGTTTCAAACTGGAAAATGCTGACCTTTCTTATCTTGGTGAAGCTTCTTCCGTATCAATTGATAAAGACAACAGTACTATCATTGGTGGAAAAGGTAAATCTGAAGATATTGATGCCCGCGTTAACCAGATCAAGGCTCAGATCGAAACAACAACTTCAGATTACGATAAGGAAAAATTACAGGAACGCCTGGCTAAATTAAGTGGTGGGGTTGCTGTATTGTACGTAGGTGCTGCTACAGAAGTTGAAATGAAAGAAAAGAAAGACCGTGTTGATGACGCTTTACATGCTACAAGGGCTGCCGTTGAAGAAGGCATTGTTCCCGGTGGTGGTGTTGCTTACATCCGTTCTATTGCAGGCCTGGAAAATCTGAAAGGTTTGAATGATGATGAAACTACAGGTATCGCTATCGTTAAGAGAGCAATCGAAGAGCCTCTTCGCCAAATTGTTATCAACAGCGGTATTGAAGGTAGCATTGTTGTACAGAAAATAAAAGAAGGAACCGGTGATTATGGTTTCAACGCACGCACTGAAGTATATGAAAATATGTTTGCAGCTGGTGTTATTGATCCAACTAAGGTTACGAGGATCGCGTTGGAAAATGCGGCTTCTATTGCAGGTATGCTGTTGACTACTGAATGTGTAGTTGCCGACAAGCCTAAGAAAGAAGAAGCTCACAATCATGGTGCTCCGGATATGGGCGGCATGGGTGGTTACTAATCCCGAACAGGTTTTTTTTAAGAGATACATCCCCGTTATATGCGTGTTGCATAACGGGGATTTTTTTTTAACCACGGAGAAAGTATGTCTGAACCGTTGATGGATGTGATGCAAATGATTTATGTGATCAGGATCAAAACAATCATTTACATCACATCCATCAACGGTTCAGACATACTTCCTCCGTGGTTAAAAAAAACAACCAATAAATAACTCTTTCACCTCATACCTCATACCTCATACCTCACACCTCACACCTCATACCTCACACCTCATACCTCACACCCCTCTCGTAAGCGCTGTTATCAAATCTTTATACCGGGGAAACTGCCCAATCAATTCATCTCTGTTTGCCAATTCAAAATCAGCAAAATCAAAACCGGGTGAAACAGTGCACCCTGCAATGCAATAAGCAACACCTGGTGCAGGCCTGGATGCAAACCAACTTCCTGCTTTAACTACACATTGAAAATTGTTATTTGCAATTGCAGGATCGTTGCCCAGCCTGTGTTCGATCAAGGCACCATTGGTTTGTATCTCAAACACTATCAAAGTTCCGCCATAATAAAAATGCCATTGTTCATCTGAAGCTATACGATGGAAAGCAGAAAACTGGCCATGCTCCAGCATAAAATAAATACTGGTAGAAATATTTCTTTCGCCACGGAATTCTTTTGGTAATACCCGCTGTTGTAATATTAAATCTGAACGATAGATCTCTCTAAACGACCCTCCTTCAATATGCTTTGTAAGCTGTAATTTTTCTATCCAGTAATCTGCTGATGGAATCATTGATCTATTGTTCTACGTAAACTCTCCGCGTACTATTGTTTTTATTGAACCAGCGGTTTAGAGAATCACGGATTCTTGTTGTATCTGCAGGAGTTGCGGGCAAAGAATAATATAACTTAAAATTAATGGAGTCATTTGTTTGTAACAGTATTTTGTTACCATATGATCTCAGTTCCCTGTATCTTTTAAGAGCCCTAAATTTATCATCAGTCGATTCAATAATGAATTTATAATTACCGGGAATAGTACTGTTAGCAGCGGTAGACTTGTTTAGTGGCGGATTAACCAGGGCCTGGCTATCTTTAGCAATCGTAGAGGTGAGTATACTGTCTTCCAGAGAGGAGGAGGAGGTAGTGTCGTGTTTGGTGACAGTTGTATCTTCAGCAACGATATTTGACTGCTGGTTCACATACATGTTATAAAAATAATAACCACCCCAGCCAATCACCGCAAGGCCAGCCAGGACAACAAGCACCAATAGTATTTTCTTGATGGTATTTGTATTAGATTCCTGTTTGATTCGGTTTTCTTCATGTACCGACCTGGTTTTACCTTCACTTCTTTCTATGTTGGGATCTTCCAGTTTGGTAGTGATATATTGACCAGGTATAAATTCGAAACGCCCGTCTTTGGCAAGTTGTAATGTTCCTATACCTTCCAGGTAGAAAGGTTTGCCAATATATAAGAATTGTTTGCCTAAGGTAAGATATGATTCGAGATCTGATATAGCCAGGGGCTTCATCTTCCCGGTTTGTTCTTTAATAAAATCAATCAGGCCATCGTCCGCTTTTGTTACAGTTTTGTTCACAAATGTTATGCCTTCCATTGCCTGCTTTTGCTTATCAGTTTCGTCGCTTGCATACACTGAGCTATCTGCTTCAAACGTACCGATACCCGGCAGGTTCAGTTTTTTGTGTTGGTATAGGTATTGGGCTAATAATAGGTCAAATCTCAAGTTCAAAATTTTCACCGCAATTTAAGGATAAAATCACTAGCAAATAGTGAAATTGGTAGGAGGATATTGGAAGATGTTTCTTACCAGAAAGCCCTTAAAGATGATAAACTGGAACTTCTTTTAGATAAAGAACTTGTCAGAAAATTATACCTTGAACTT
>JGI24806J26614_1000351_pt1 | contig 13428 bp, 11 predicted proteins | sample Kansoi200umMDA_FD_26614 | JGI IMG/M metagenome (IMG submission 26614)
TCTTTCGATTATCTGTCTTGCCCCAAAAATAAGCGCCAACTCATAACATAACGCCAGCCCAATCAAAATACTGGCGACGCGAAGACTTTTACGTTTTACCGTAGCAAAATCGCCGCGTCCGAATTCAAATGCAATCGAAGGCATGACTAAAGTTGTGGAAGCTCCAAGAATTTGGTACATTGGTAGCATAAAATTCTGCATCGCGCGAAAAATTCCTGCAGCTTCAAGCCCAAGAGAGAAAGCTGTTACAAGTACCTGAATTTGAGCGCCAAAAGAATACAAAATGGTGGCAACAAGAATCCAACGGCCAAAAATCCATTGCTCGGCCAAGTTTAATCTCCAGTCGGTAATCGCTTCCAGATGAAATATTTTGAAGTGAGACTGAAAAAAAATACCGAATGAGCCAAAAAGGCTTGCCAGGCCTATAATTCCAAACCACCAAAATATATTATTTCTGCCAGGACCCAAATATAAAAGCCAGGCAAGACAGATAATCGAAAGAAAATACACAAAGGTTGACTGTAACGAACCAAACGGATGTTGTAACACATAATACATACGTCGGACGAGCCAGATAAAAAGCATGAAAGGGAGAAACAATCCAATACCCAATAAAGCTTGAAAAGTTGGACTGCTGATCATGTGTATGGAAAACAATATTAGCGCAATTAGAAAAACCGAGAAACCAATTATCCCCGTTAACAAAAAATGGAAAACTAACTGACTAGAAAGATACTTTTCCAATTGCTTGGAATGTCTCGATGTGCCAAACACACTTATTGGCTCAAGAATTAAGGCATTATGAAACCCAGAAAGAAAAAGATAAATTGCAAATGCAACCGCGAAAGCTCCATATTGAACTGGACTGAGCCATCTTGCGAGTAGAACATTCAAAATGAAATTGCTCCCGGAAAACAAGCCTTGATCCAAAATTGCAATTCCTCCTTTTGCTCCCCATCGGAGGACAGTATTAAACAACGATATATTAAATTCCATACCTGAATTATACAATTTCGACTTGATTATCTGACATTACGAATCCCTCACAAATAAAAAGCTCCCGACAATGTCGGGAGCAGTCTCGATCTAATGATCCGCTTACCTCTTCTTGCTTTTACTTTTGCTCGTTTTTTGCATCGCAGGAGCGGGATTAGAAGCAAGAACAGGAGCAGGCTTCACTTCAGTCATCGTCATCGAAGGTGCCGGAGCCTTGGAGCGGATGACAGCCCAAGTCAGTACGCCAAGCAGAACGAGGGCAACAGCCCAAACGCCGATCCTGGTCCCGACTGGCAAACCGGGACTCGCATACTGCACAATGATCGGGGCAATAATCACGGATACCAGGTTCACAACCTTGATCATCGGGTTGAGCGCAGGGCCAGCGGTGTCTTTAAAGGGATCGCCAACCGTGTCACCCACCACGCCCGCTTTGTGGCGTTCGGAGCCTTTTCCGCGATTATTCTTTATATCCTTCGGCTCATCTTCAATCAATTTCTTGGCATTGTCCCAGGCGCCGCCGGAGTTGTTAAGGAAGACCGCCAGCAGTTGGCCGGAGACGATGATTCCCGCCAGGAAACCGCCAAGCGCTTCCACTTGCAAGGTGAGGCCGACTACAATCGGGGTCACGATGCCAAGCAATGCCAGCGAGACCAATTCCTTCTGCGCGGCAGTGGTCGAAATACTCACAGCCTGTCTGTAATCGGGTTTGACCTTGCCCTCCAACACGCCCAACTTGAATTGGCGGCGGACTTCCATCACGATCAATGAAGCCGCGCGCGCCACGGCCTGGATCGCAAAGGAGGAGAACAGCCACGGTAAGGCGCCACCGATCAACACACCAACAAAGACCTGTGGAATATCCACACGAATACCAATTGCCTGAATTTGTTGTGCCAGGGGAACACCCAGAGTGGTCTGTGCACGAGATACATCTACCAGGAAAGAGCCAAATAGAGAAACCGCAGCGATTACCGCGGAGCCAATCGCGACACCTTTTGTAATTGCCTTCGTGGTATTGCCCACTGCGTCAAGGTCAGCCATGATCTGCTGGGCATCTCTGGTCGCTTTATCTGTCATGCCAGACCAGGCCATCTCACCGATACCATTCGCATTATCGGAAATTGGGCCAAAGGAATCCATCGCGACATTGTTGCCGGTGAGGGTCAACATACCGATGCCTGTCATGGCGACGCCGTACAATATAAAAGAGACCTTTTCTGCGGCCTGAAGGCCAGGAATGGTACCAAAGATAAAGATAGAGGCAACGATCGTCAGGGCGATCACGAGCACTGACCACACCGAAGATTCGAAGCCGACCGAAACTCCATTCAAAATCAGCGTCGCGGGACCGGTATCTGCTGCCCGCTTGATGTCATTCACAGGAGTTGCATCTGTGCCCGTGAAGTACTCAGTCAGACGGTCAATCAGAATAGCAAGCAAGACGCCAACAGCGACAGCGGTCGGAGTGCGCCACCAACCTCCCCATTGCGCGATGTCGGGGTTGTTGAGATAGAGAAAGCCGGCAATAAAGAACAATGCTGCAGAGATCGCGGCGGAAGAAAGAAAACCGCGGAAGATCGCTGCCATCGCATCGCCGCTTTTGCCCGTGCCACCGCCTCTTACAACATAGGTACCGACGATCGAGGACAACACTCCAATCCCACGTACCATCAACGGGAAGATGATCCACTCAAGCTGGCCTGTTAGGTGCCAAAGAGCCAGACCAAGAATAAGTCCGGAAACGATCGTGACTTCATACGACTCAAAGATGTCTGCGGCCATACCAGCGCAGTCACCGACGTTATCCCCGACAAGGTCCGCGATCACGGCAGGATTTCTCGGATCATCCTCCGGGATGCCTGCTTCCACCTTACCGACCAGGTCAGCGCCAACGTCTGCGGCCTTAGTGAAGATACCGCCGCCCACGCGCATGAAGAGTGCGAGCAGCGTACCGCCGAAACCAAAGCCCAGCAAGGCATCTGGAGCAGCAATACCAAGAATGATAAAGATAACCGTACCACCGAGCAGACCAAGCCCATCGGTTAACATACCAGTGATCGTCCCTGCACGATAGGCAATACGGAGCGCCTCACCAAAAGACACTTTGGAAGCAGCGGCAACACGTACATTCCCCTGCACAGCCATACGCATGCCGATCTGGCCAACGGTCAGAGAAAAAACGGAACCTAACACAAAGGCTAGCGCACGGGCAATACCGATGATCAACTGCACGGATTGCGAGCTCTGGCCTGCAAATCGCTCCATGGCCTCCGGCGAGGGGGGAACGATATAAACTGAGAGGAAGAGAGCAACTGTGAGAATGGCGATTAATGGAAGAATGGAACGTAGTTGCTTGCGCAAGTAGGCATCCGCGCCATCTTTGATAGCGCCCCAAACCTCCTGCATTTTTTCTGTGCCCTTATCCTCGCGCATGATTTGATTGCGCAAGAAAAGAGCATAAAGGAGACCAACAATTGCGATACCGAATACAGACCATATCGCAACTTGTTCGAAAGATGTTAAACCTTGCATAGCATACATGTGGGGTGATTCCTCCCGAAATAGAATTATTTGCAGAGTGCCGCAGCCTACAAACAAATTGCATGGAAGCTGCGTTACTAGCGGTAGGCGGTAATCCGCCCACACCAAGCAGGCAGATTGTACAGGCGCAAATAAAATGTGTCAAGAAACTTAGTCAGATTTAATCTTTAACATTGCCTAAGTTGACAACCCGTACTAAACCTGATAATATTCAGCCTAATTAGAAAGTATTCTAATTCAGGAGAATATCTATGCTTCAAGAAATTGAAACCCAACTTTTCACACTAACACCTGCGGCGAGTGAGGCTGTCAAAGATATTCTCACCCAACGCAACCTGGAAGGATATGCCTTGCGCGTCTATGTATCCGGTGGCGGGTGCAGTGGAGTCAACTTCGGCATGGCGCTGGATAATAACGTCCGTGATGCCGACCAGATCTTTGAGGATAACGGCCTTAAAGTCGTGGTAGATGAAATTTCAGTTGATTACCTGCGCGGCGCGACGATTGATTTTGTCAATGATCCGCAACACGGTGCAGGATTTGCTGTAAATAGCCCAAATGCTACGAGTCATGAGCATGGTGAAGGTGGCTGCGCATGTGGCGGTTCCTGCTCTTGTAATAACTAGAGATTTGATAAAACAAAAATGGCCTCAACGGCCGTTTTTGTTTTTAAGCGCTTGAATCGACCTCTTACGGAAGTCACGCGTAGGTCACCCAACGCAGTGCGGCCGTCCCCCGCACCTGCGGTTCGGGGCAGGTGTCGCCCCGTTGGGCTCCCGGCCCGAACGGGGTGCAAGTGCCGCGACAAACCCGCCCTACGAACACTTACCTGCCACGCAGGAAGGAAATTAAGACTCCGAGGGCACCGACGAATCCAAATCCAAAGATAAGCAGCCCCATCGGTAAGCGGCTCGCAGTAGAAGTATCGTCAGAAAAAATCGGCGCGACCAGGGGTGCTGGTGCGGTAAAGGTTGGCAACCGGGTTGGAGGATTGGGGGTTATAAGCGCCGCATACAGAGTCGGTTCAATTGTGGGTGTTGAACCTGGGGTGGGAGTTGGAGGGGGCGCTATGATTGGTAGATCACCATTCTTCTTGATAGAAACATAAGGTGCATACACCCAGGCGACAGAATCAGGAACACCTGGATAATAGATTTGAATCCAGTTGCCATCTTCTGATCTACCATATGCAGGGGCTTCCTGCCCTGCTAACAGTACACCAACGGCTGGATACAAATATGAACTCGGCCCGGCGTAAACGCTTTCCTGTGGGCGATCCAGATATAAGGAAATGATGACTCCCTGGGGTGTGCCCGTTACTGTGGGAATCGAGCCTGTGGGTTGTTGCGCAGAGACCGATGACCGAATCGGCGCGTAGAATGTAAGGATCATTAGTCCTACAGCAACCAGGAAATAGCCAAATCGTCGCAACCAGATGATCATAAAGTATTTCTTTTCTTAATAAGAACCTGAATCTAACGACGGTAAAAGAATGAAAAGATAAAACCAGCTAAACCAACCAAGCTGAGAAAAATGATGATTCCGGCCATCGGGATCGGTCCATTCACTTGGCTTGGTGGCAAGTCAGTATAAACCGGCATGGTGAGAGCTGGCGCCGGAGTAAAGGTGGGCAACCGTGTGGGTGTTGGATTCACGTTAAATTGCGCCGCTAGCGTGGGATCGATTGTCGGTGTAGCTGGTGGGACAGGAGTTGGAGGAGGTTCCACAATAGGTAAAATCCCGGGAGATACGGCCACATAAGGAGAATAGACCCATCCTTTCCCATTCGGACCGTTCGAATATTCGATCTGAATCCAATCTCCGCCTGGCGACCTGCCTGTGGCCGGAGCAGTATCGCCGGGATTTAAATGCCCAACGGATGGATACGTTGCAGCACTTGGACCCATACGGACATTCACGCCTTCCGGAGAGTTCGTCACGGTAATGAATTGCTGAGCTGGCCCAGAGCCAGGAGTAACTGTCGGTTGCTGGGCGAAGACAACGGTCGAGAAAGACGCGCTGAAAGCCCACCACAGAGAAGCAGCAACGATGAGAGTCGAAAGAGTGGGTTGAAACCAAAACCTTCGCATTTCGTAACAACACTTAAGGAGAATCGCAAAGGCGATTATAATCTAAAACATGGAACGACGAATTTTTCATGGATCCCTCAGGCCGGTTGAGATTGCCCAAGCGCTACTGGCGGAGTTTAATCAAGGTAACCTTTATGCTCAGACGCTGGGTGAAAGCGATAAAATGATCGTTCAAATGGGTACACACCCGGGCGCGAGTTCTGGCGGACAAACAGCTCTCACGGTTACGATTCAATCTGTTGAGGATGGCATCATGATTGAATTGGGACAGCAAGCCTGGCTAGGGGTAGCAGCGAGCTTAGGGATGAGTGCACTGGCCGCGTTGCGAAATCCATTCAGTCTGCTTGGCCGGCTTGACGATATTGCACAGGATATTGAAAGCTTGCAATTGACTGAGCGGATCTGGCTAGTGATTGATCAATCTGCGCGGGCAGCCGGAGCTACAAAAGAACTTTCAGACCGGCTCAATCGTGTCATGTGCGAATATTGTGGTTCAGCGAATCCAGTTGGAATTCCGTCCTGCATCGCATGTGGAGCCCCTTTTGGAAAAGATTATCCAAATACCTGCCCGAATTGTGGTTATGTTGTCAGCCAATCAGATACGAAGTGCTCGAATTGTGGGCAGACACTCTAAATTGTTCCCGGCTGTGCATTCAACCGGTTCGTTTACAGGTTCTACAGAGTGCCGCATAATTATCTAAACTGGAAATTTGGATTTTACTCTGCAAATTGATCCAAAAAGTCTGGTAAATAATGAGACAAGCGGTAAACCATAGCGCACTTGCGAAAAAGACACCTACAATCTATAATGTTATTAACCCTTCCTACGGTATGAAAATAAGATGAATCTAAAAGAACTCGAAGCAAGACTGCAAACCCTGGTTGAAATTGATATGATGAGCGCCCTGCCTGGCAAGAAAGTGGAATATGTTATCATTCAAAAATTGGCGTCGGCGATCCAACTCAATACCATTACGCTTGATGACGGCTCTCTTGCAGCACCTAATGTTTATACATTGATCGTCCACCCAAATTCAGCAAGTCATTGGCAGGAAGGCCTCCTTCTCGATACACTATTGCGCTCCATTAATACAGCGGGTCAGGAAGCCGGACTGAAATTTGCTACACCACCAACTATTACGATCACTACTGACGAAAGTATATCCCCAAATGACGCGAACATCGTGGCGTCTCACAGAGTAGAACCTATGGCCGATACCAAAGCATCTCCCCTGGATACTGGAAATCTTGAGGATCCAGGAAAAATTCCGGAAAACGCATTTTTAATTGTCGAAGGCGTAAAAGTATTCCCATTGATTGAATCAGTGGTGAATATTGGTCGCCGCCTCGATAATCAATTAGTCATTGACGATCCACGCGTGTCGCGCAACCACGCGCAACTGCGATCTATAAAAGGACGATTTGTAGTATTCGATTTGAACTCCACGGGCGGAACTTTTGTGAACGGTCAACGCACTAGCCAGAGCGTGCTTTACCCAGGCGATGTGATTTCACTGGCCGGGGTTGCCTTAATCTTTGGTCAGGATAATCCGCCTCCAAGACCAGACCTGAAGGACACCGCGCCGCTTCATCAGAATGCCAGCTCGGAACGACCTACAGCAGTCGTTAAAGAAAGAACAACAGCCAAACTCAACAAGAAGAAATGAGCGGCCTGATTGTATTGGCCCTACGCCTAATATTAACCTTTACGTTATACGGATTTTTAGGTTGGGCTTTTTTCGTTCTCTGGCGGGAGGTGCAAAGACAGGCCCATTCTCTTGCCAATCGCAGAGTACCGGGGATTAGCCTTACGGTCCGGTCTGGCCGGACCACTCCTGTAATTCGACACTTTTCCCAGCCAGAAATCACACTTGGACGCGATCCAAATTGCGATGTCCTCGTTGGAGACGAGACGGTATCAACACGTCACGCCCAATTAAGGTATCACCATGGTCAGTGGTGGTTGGATGATCTTTCATCTACCAATGGCACGCGCTTGAATAAGTTACCTGTGACAATGCCTACTGTGCTAACATCAGGTGACGAAATCCAGTGTGGAAAAACCGAACTCATAGTCAACTTGACTTCTGAAGCGATGGTCTCTCCTACAAAACGAATCGAGAAGAATGCATGAATGAACCCGTTTCACTTGCCATTATTGGTGGATCTGGTCTTTACAGCATGTCAGGCTTGAAAGATACGCAGGAGTATGAAACTGATTCACCTTTTGGCAAGCCAAGCGCGCCGGTTGTCCTTGGAACACTGGAAGGACGCCGCATCGCATTTCTGGCAAGACATGGGATTGGCCATCACATTACTCCAAGTGAAATACCTTATCGCGCCAATATTTTTGCATTGAAATCACTCGGTGTGGAACGCATCATCGGTGTCAGCGCTTGCGGTTCGTTAAGAGAAGATTTTGCACCTGGGCATATTATTATTCCCAACCAACTCTTTGATCACACCAAAGGGCGTCCACGTACATTCTTTGGAGAGGGTTTAGTCGCTCATATCAGCGTAGCGGATCCTTTCTGCGAAAATTTATCTGATCAACTTGAAGAAGCGGTGATTGCGGCCGGGGCAAAGACCCATCGCGGAGGTGCCTTCATCACGATCGAGGGGCCACGCTTTTCTACCAAAGCTGAATCAAATACCTTTCGTTCCTGGGAGATGTCTATTATTGGCATGACGGCTTCTCCAGAAGCTTTTCTAGCCCGTGAAGCCGAGATATGTTATGCAGTGATGGCACATGTCACAGATTATGATGTATGGCATATCAGTGAAGCACCTGTAACGGTGGAAAAGGTCATTCAAACTTTGAATAAAAATACTGAGCTTGCGCAGGAAGCCATCCGAATTCTTGCGAGAGATCTCAAACCGGAACGCGATTGCGAATGCAGCCAGGCGCTGGCAAATGCTCTGGTTACAAATCCTGAAGTTATCCCCGCTGAAACGCGCCAAAAGCTAGATTTGCTGGTTGGGAAATATTACAAATAAAGTGACTCCTGTGTAAGTATGTCACAATCACAGGCCATGAATGACCATATCCAAAGTCGTCTCTTGAGTTGGGCGACTGCATTTCTATTTCTTTATTCGATTATTCTTACCTTATCTCCGGCAGTTCGTGAACGAACGTGGGATGTCGATTATCGCTGGTCGCATTGGGTCGGGTTTGGAATCTGGCTAGCACTTATCAGCTTAGGTCATTATGCAACAACACAAATATTACCTGACCGTGACCCGTATATATTTCCTGCGGCTGCATTCTTAAGTGGCTGGGGACTTCTGACCATATGGCGATTGAATGAAACATTCGGTTTACGGCAAGCCATTTGGTTGATCGTAAGCATCGCCATTTTCATTATCGGACTCCGGCTCCCATCAAATCTCGCCTTTATTCGTGGTTACAAATACATTTTATTGAGTGGTGGCTTGCTGCTTACTGCTCTCACATTGATTTTTGGTACAAACCCAAGTGGTTTCGGGCCGCGCTTGTGGCTAGGTTGTTGCAGTTTTTATTTCCAACCGTCAGAGCCGCTCAAGTTATTGCTTGTTGCATATCTTGCTGCTTATTTGGCAGACCGTCTTCCTATTCGTCTGCAGATATTCCCATTACTTCTCCCGACAATCTTCGTTACAGGTTTGGCCCTTCTCATCTTGTTTGTACAGCGCGATTTGGGAACCGCATCCATTTTTATACTTCTTTACACGGTGACTCTTTATATTGTCACTGGCCGCCGGCGCGTCCTAATTGGTACGGCCGCGGGACTGGCCATAGCATTATTTGTAGGATACATTTCGGTGGATGTTATTCGCATGCGTGTCGATGGATGGCTAGATCCTTGGAGCGACCCTTCCGGACGATCCTATCAAGTTGTTCAATCCCTACTTGCAGTTGCTAATGGTGGATTGATTGGGCGTGGGCCAGGAATTGGCAATCCGGGGCTTGTACCTGTAGCGATCTCAGATTTTATCTTTGCAGCCATTGCAGAAGAAGCAGGTCTTGTTGGGGCAATTGGTCTGATTGCCACCATTTGGCTGATCCTCGCCCGAGGGATGATCGCCTCCTTACGGGCACAGGATAGATTCCGGCGTTTCCTTGCTGCGGGCATAACAACTTATCTTGGCATTCAAGGTTTATTGATTATTGGCGGCAATTTACGTCTCTTCCCTCTTACCGGGGTTACCCTACCTTTTGTCTCTTATGGGGGATCATCTTTACTGACTTCTTACACTGCGCTCCTGATCATAATGATTATCGGCGGGCAAAGCGAGACCGAACCGGCACCCTTAGAGAATTCCCAGCCACATGCAATTCTTACCGGTCTGCTTGGAATTGGCTTCGCGGCAGCCGCGCTGACTGCCTCATGGTGGGCGATTGTGCGCGGACCTGAGCTCTTAAATCGCACCGATAATCCTCGCCGCGCCATCGCGGACCGCTATGTTCCACGCGGAAGTTTGCTGGACAGAAATAATCATCCAATTAATGTGACACGGGGCAGCACAGGAACGTATCGGCGTTTATATTTATATCCAAAACTCGGTTCCATCGTTGGATACACTCATCCGATATATGGTCAGGCCGGCCTGGAAGCAAGCCTCGACGATTATCTGCGTGGACTTAAGGGAAACCCGGCAAGTTTAATATGGTGGGAGCACATGTTGTATGGCACCCCTCCAACGGGCAACAATGCTCGTTTGAGTATAGATCTTGCTTTACAGACCAATGCCGACGAATTGCTAGGTGTACATGCGGGGACAGTCATTTTGATGAACGCACAAACGGGCGAAATACTGGCGATGGCATCGCATCCAACTTTTAATCCCAATAAGCTTGACGAAGACGGCCTCCTACTTACACAGAACGCGGGAGCACCTCTCCTTAATCGCGCCACGCAAGGTCAATACCCAATCAATACGATCTTGGATCCGCTTATCCAGGCACAGTTTAGAGATGCAAAACCAGATGATTCTAAAATTATTGCATTCTATAAAAAACTTGGGTTATTCAAAACGCCTGAGATCAATATGCCGGTCAACCCATCCACCGAATCCAATAAACCGGAAGATGTACGTGTCAGCCCTTTGCATATCGTTCTGGCTGCGGCTGCGTTGAGCAATCACGGTGTCATTCCATCTCCTCGCATTGCAATCGCAGTAGATACAAGTGAACAGGGCTGGGTAGTGCTGTCAACATCGAGCCAGCCAGTTGAGGCGATTCAGGCTAAGGCGGCGGATGAGGCGGCCTCGTCATTCATTGTCGAACAAAAACCTTTCTGGGGTTATACATCCAAAGCAAGCAGCGACGATTCGGTCGTTTCGTGGTTTATAGCGGGGACACTCCCTGATTGGCAAGGCTCGCCTTTGGTCGTAGTCGTAACACTTGAAGAAGATAATTCTTTTCTCGCTAAAAGTATCGGCTCTGAAATATTAACAGAAGCATTGAGTCAATGAGCCAAGTCGGGAATCAAAAAAAGCCAGGCATGTACCTGGCTTTCGAAATCTGCCGGACCTAATTACATGCCGTCATCATTATCTTTAGCGCTATAGCCGGGACCCTCTTTGAAGAAGTCGTAATTGGGTTTGATGTCGGGGGTAAAGTCTACGACTTCACCAGCGGCGAGTTGCCGAGCTGTGTCAAGCACAATCGGTTTTCCAAAGTGGTTAGTGCCCTCAAAGTGACCAGTAAGACCAACTTTGCTAATATATTCACCTCCTTTGGCTGTATAAGCCGTAGGGACTTCATCTTCGGTGAAGATGGCTGCATAAGGGCACTCAGGAATACACGCGCCACAATCAATACAGGTATCGGGGTCAATATAGATCCACGGCCATTCGGCGACAGGCTGCCCGGCAACCATGCATTCCACCGGGCAGACTTCAATACATCCTCGGTCACGAACGCACAGACTGGTAATAATGTGAGTCATGGAAACTCTCTCCTTGTGGGAATTTGAACGAAATCATTATGACAGTATTATAACTTGCTTCCTTTTAGGTGCAAGCCCTTAAACGAATCTGGAGGTGCGCCAAACACAGGGTTCATTCTCTGTGAACATTGCACCTCCAGATTAAATTTTCGTTAAAAATTCTTTATTTTCCCGCAAAGCGTGCTGCAACTGCATCCCAATTAACTACATTCCACCAGGCAGTCACGTACTCGGCGCGGCGATTCTGATATTTGAGATAATACGCGTGCTCCCAGACGTCAATGCCCATCAATGGGACAAGGCCTTCAGAAAGAGGATTATCCTGATTTGGTGTAGATACCACGGCTAATCCTGTGCCCTTTCTCACCAGCCAAGCCCAACCAGAGCCGAAACGTCCATTAGCTGCTTTTTCAAATTCAGCTTTGAAATTTTCAAATGAAGTGAAAGCTGAATCAACCGCGTTGGCAAGCTCACCCTTCGGAGAACCGCCGGCATTTGGCCCCATGATTTCCCAGAACAAATTATGGTTGAAAGTACCGCCGCCATGATTACGGACAACCATGCGCACACCTTCTGGCACCGCATTCAAATTGCTCAACAATTCCTCAAGCGATTTACCTGCTAATTCGGGAGTCTTTTCGACTGCACCATTCAAGTTCGTGATGTAGGTATTATGATGTTTGGTATGGTGGATTTCCATTGTACGCGCATCAATGTGAGGTTCCAGCGCGTCGTACGCATATGGAAGTTTCGGAAGTTCAAAAGCCATTTTTCTCTCCTTTTTGATTTGGCCCGTGACACCAATTTTTTATGACAATTATCACGTAAATTGTATACATTCGATGACTGACTGTCAAGTAATTGATACAATTTCTTACATTTTTCAAAGACTCCAATCATGTCATTGCGAGCGCTCTTCCCTGGCACCGCCTGCCAAAGCAGGTGTGCGAAGCAATCTTCGAATAAACGGAAACGGCTCATTGATGTGATTTTCCCAGTCTATTGAAGACAGCTTTGTTCCTCGTAGTTACATCGATTTTAGTATACTTACCGCATCTTTCCTGGACCCCGTACCTGCCACCGATGAATGAGCAACGCGCTCGCCTTATCCTGCCCTTTGCAATTATCCTTGCCTTATTGGCTGTCTCCACAGCATCGATCTTTATCAAATTGGCTCAACGGGAAGCTCCTTCACTGGTAATTGCCGCGCTGAGATTAACCTTCGCAACTTTCATCCTTGCACCGCTTGCATTCATTCGACACTTTGAAGAATTAAAAGAACTTACTCGTGGGGAATTATTTTTAGCAATGGCTTCAGGATTATTTCTTTCTGCGCATTTTGCAACGTGGATTACATCCTTCGAATACACCAGCATTGCCAACTCAGTCGTACTGGTCACAACCGGGCCATTATGGGTAGCCTTACTTGCTCCAATCTTCTTGAAAGAAAATCTTACGCGGGCATCTATTGTCGGGTTAGTGTTTGCTCTTTTAGGGGGGACCATAATCGGCCTGGCTGGTGCGTGTGTTTTTGATAACGGAATCAAGTGTCCAGCAATGGGAGAAGCCTTTCAAGGGCGCGCCATGTGGGGCAACTTCCTTGCTCTTGCTGGGGCGTGGGCAATAACGGGATATCTTATTATTGGTAGAAAATTGCGCGCAAAGATATCTCTTATTCCATACATTTTTGTCGTATATGGATTTGCAGCCATCATCTTGATCATCACTATGTTCATTACAGGTAATACTCCTTTTGGCTTTAAACCAATTACCTACTGGTGGATTCTGCTGATGGCCGTCTTCCCGCAATTGATCGGGCATTCGACCTATAATTGGGCATTACGTTATCTTCCCGCAACGTTCGTCGC
>JGI24806J26614_1000352_pt1 | contig 13426 bp, 6 predicted proteins | sample Kansoi200umMDA_FD_26614 | JGI IMG/M metagenome (IMG submission 26614)
CCTTTTAGCACTTCAGTCACCAGCAAANCGTAACTAAGGCTGGTAAACATATCAAATGGTGTTGGCGGCATCCATGTAAATTGGGGATAGGGTGTCTCTATTTCAGCTTTATCAGTCGGGCTACTCAATAATGGTGGACTAAGTGGATCAATATTAACATGGATACACTCTTCTGTCAGTACGCTTTTTCGATCTGTATTACTTATTTGATAGCAGGCTATGTATGCACCCATCGGTAAATAATTTTTTGAAAAATCCGGCACTGCATAGTTATATAAAACTGGCTGCACGTCTCTCGTCGTGATAGTTTTTACACCTTTCCCCACAAGAATATTCCCACTAGTTGCGGTAAATACCACCTGCCCTGTAGCAGCATCCTGCAGGTTCATTTGTATCGACAGATTCAATATATCAGCAGTATTGTTTACTAAAATCAAATTCCATAACTGCTCCTTTTGCACAAAACCTGCAGGAGGTAATTGTGCATTAAGCGTTACCTGTGCTTTACCCAGCAAGGGCAGCACTGCAAACGTAACAATGAAAAGTTTTTTAAGCATGGTCAAAAGTTTTTGTAATAAGATAGCCTGCCAATTTCAACAGGATATAATGTTTGATTAATTGTTGGTAAATAAGATTTTTCATACTGTAACTGAAAGCCACCTATCTTTTTTATATCTGCCCTGAGCTGAATGCTTTCACCCCAATAGTTATCACCGCCAGTGATATTATTGTACTTTACTCCTACGCCCATTCTTAGCCAGTTTTTTAGAGCGTAATCCCCTGATGTTTCCAACATATAATATTCCAGTAGCGGTTGTTTAGTGTAAGCATAGCCGCCTTGTAATTGCAGCTTATGCAAGAAGACTGATTGGGATATATAATAGTTGATGCCTTTATATGCTACAAAGCCGGAGTCAGTAGCCTCGCTGGTATATTTGTTATATACTATTGAACTGTTCATTGCAAGGCCTTTTAAATAATAGCTATAAACGAGTGACCCATTCAAAATATAATACGCACTTTCCCTTATCTTTTCTTTGTTGATCATATACAACTGTGTGCCTGGATAATAACCAACACTGAGCGTTGGATATTTTGGAAAACGAACATTCAATAAAATGCTTTTAAATACGGTACTTGTCTTATAAGTTTTTTCAGTAAATGGATTGGTAAAATCATTACGCTTTAGGATGCCCGTAACCGTTACTTTATTTTTTAGAAAGGATTGATCAGCACGTGCCAGCCATGCAGTTTGATCAGCATTGTAGCTAAACAGGCTGAATGATTGAAAGTTTTGACCTGTTTTTCTGAAAAATCCACTTAACCTTGTATTGGTTTCGGGAATGGTAGTTTGAGCTTTTATATTAATGCCGGTATTTGTCTGATCATTGAATTGTATTAATGCCCCCGTTTGTTTATTGGTTTGCAAATTACCAGTTACAGGTTTTGTTGATTTGGCAAATTCCGCACTTATACTGGTGTTCTTATCTTTTTTATAAATGGCTTCCAGCGAATAGCCTATAATATTCACGCTATTTTTAGCACTGTCTGCAAATCCATAGTTGGAGTTACTCTTTCGTCCGGTAAAATAAGAAAAGATCAATGCCTTATGTTCCTTGTCTCCTACACCCAACCTGCCCATTACAATGTATTGATCGTTATGCTGTATGCCCCTGTTATAAAAATCTCTAAACCTGTAATCAATTTTGCCTGCTGTAAAAGCGGCATAATAAGAAGGATTGTATTCTATATTAACACCTGTAACAGTTATGTTTTGTGCAGTTAGTTCTGTGTAATTCAAAACACTTCTGCCAATGCTCAATGTTTTGATTGCGGCTAATTGTTTTTCTAATTTACTTTGTTTGTCTATATCTATACCATTATCGGCAGCCAGTTTCCTCAGTTCTCTTTCGCTGGTGGCTTTATATATTTGTTGCTTAATGCCTGCTACATCTTTTTGTGCAATATTTTTTATACTGTCGGCCTTATTTTTATATACTTCTACCTGCCTGTTTAAAGAATCCTGTTCTGTTTTTTTCTTCGCATACAATTTTGCAAAAGGCGCTTCAATACTGTCAACTTTATTTTTAGTGCTGACAGTATTATCTAACGCCACAATATTTGAGTTGTAGACGCCATGTATTGAATCTTCAGTTGCTCTCAATTTTTGATAATATATCCTTTCTCTTTCTTCAATAATTTTTTGTAGTGTTGCCGGATCTTCAAGCCAGGATTTATTTTTGGCATATTCGTCTTTATATTTTTTTAATTCGGCTTCTGTTTTTGCTAAATCAGGATATTTATTTTGTGGAACTTGTGCTTTTAATTTATCAAGCATTTGTTGTTTGATATTACGGTTATAAGCATACTTGTCGAAATTAAAATTGACATCAACAAAATTTCGGAAATAAGGGGAATTACTTTGCCGGCAGGCAAAATTTACTTTCAGTGGATACTTTTCTTTTACCATAATATCCAGGTAAACCCTTTCGGTATGCTGCTGAAAATTTTGCTGATTGATTGGCGTATCTATTTTACTACGGTAAAAATAATCGTAAGCAATATTGCCATGAATAGTGAAAAGTTTAGGCTGATGAATTACAACTGGTTCCATTGCCTTGGGAGTTGCCAGAGAAACAACCTGGGTAGGATTAGGAATGAATTTAGCTGTAATTGTATAAGCTTTGCAAGATATTCTTTTGTAGTTATTTAATATTACACCTGAATCGGTTTGTATAAATTGAGTTGTGCCAAATAGCAATGGAGACGCAGATTTTATAACTGGTGCAGCAACCTGTCCGGATACAAATTTACTGGCGGTTACCAGCATTAACATCAACATAAATAGCCGCAGCTTTGCCATTGGGGACGAATTAGTTTGGTTGTTTTACAAAGATTTTGAATTAATTATATAAACCTTTTTAAGAGAAACCCTTTATTCATTCTATTACTTTTCCAGACAATTATTCTTAAACAATATTAATTACCACTCACCGTTTTTTAATACAAACTTGATAACTGTGTTATTTTTTTTAATAACTGTAAGAAAAAAAGTCAGAACATTTCCACCATTTTAAAAAATAAGAAGCAATACAATACCTTCTGCATTCCTGCATTATTTTTTAGTACCACATTAACTTAGCCCGTTTAAAACTAATAGTACTTACTCAGCTAAATTTCTTTTGCTTGAACGAACTTTGGACAGGAAAACAATTTTAAATCCAGGTATTAACTTAAACCCATCATTGCAATTACTAAAATAATAGTAAGAGAAGGTTTTGATTAAACAACATCTTACAATATTATTTTAAACCCATTTTTATGCACAGCAATTCTTCGTAGTATTTTTACTTTAGAATATTATATTATCGTTAATGTAGAAATCCTACTACGAAATTAATTTTAACTCTTGCAAAAGAGTTTTATAGTTTCAAGCGTATCACCTAAAAAAACTATACAATGATTATTAATCTTTTTACAGTTTTTCAACTTCAAAAATCTGTTACCATAGACGTGTTTGCTTAATAATTGGTTGCAATCATTTAAAAATTAATTGCTTTAATTTTACCAAGTGGGGAAAAGCAGGAGTTTTCATCCTCCTTAATAAAAAAGAGGCTGCCCTTTTGAGACAGCCTCTTTTATTATTTAATACACATAAATGTTATAATTCATTTTGACTCACAAGAGGGTTAGCATTGATTTCTGCCTGGGGTATCAAAAATTGCCATGTTTTATCTCCCGCAGGAACACTTAATGTTACTGCAACACTGGGGTCGTGGTTAGCCCCTGTACGATCCAAGGGAAGGTTTAATCTTTTCAGATCATAGAACCTAAATCCTTCTCCCCATAATTCAATCCTGCGGCTTCTCATAATTTCATCAATAAGCGCCGTGCCTGTGTTGGTTGATAATACATAGCCCGGATCCCTTTTGCTTTGCAATTGATAGAATACTGCTGCAGCCGCTGCATCCTGGCCTCCAGCTCTTGCACGGGCCTCAGCTTCTATAAGATACATTTCGGCAGCACGCATTAGTGGTACATCTCCAATACTTAATCCCCCACCTGATGGTTTGATGAGGAACTTTCTTGACATGTAAGGCTTTCTTATACCTCCTGCCGGTATTGGGAAAAGAGGATTAGCCCCTGTAGGATCCCAAAGCTTTCTCCTGATATCAGTTGCCGACATTGAATTATACAAAGTAGAATTAATTGCTTTAGGATTTGTTCTGTTGTTGGTGGAATTAAAATCAGAAACATAAGCAAAGAAAGAATAGAAATAAGTTGTTTGATCAGCTTGCTGATAGCTACCCCACATCCACTCCGGATTGGTGTAATCATTAAAGCCTGCTGTATCCTGTGCTGCTGTCATTGGTGTATAACCGGTTCTTGCAGCTAAAGCCATATTGGCTGCAACTGTCCAGTTTTGTTGTGTTAATGCAACTCTTGCTTTTAACCCCTGCGCTACGCTAAGGTTTAAATGAGATTTATTAGCTCTTGGAGTAGCCGTTGTAAGTGCAGTAATTGCATTGTCAAGGTCCAGGTTAATTTGTGCGTACACTTCGGCTACTGTAGAACGTTTTAATGGTGTAAGCGCTGGCGTTAGTACTAAACATAACCCATCAGAAGTGTTGGTACCGGTAGCATCAAAACGTTTTCCAAATAATTGTATCATCTGGAAGTAGCTCCATGCCCTGTAAGCTAAGGCTTCGCCTTTTATTTGTTTTTTATCTGCATCAGTACCAACTGCTGCATCAATATTAGCAATGATCTGGTTAGCATTTCCTATTATTTCATAATAGAAGGCATAATTAAAAAATGGCACGGTACCTGTTGCAGAACGATGAGCTGTCCAGCGGTAGGTGGTTATAAACCAGCCATTACCTGTGGTAGTATTTATAAAATCTTCTCCCAGGTTTTCCATGTACAGCATGTTGGCAGATTGACCACCTTCATCCTGCTGGCTGTAGTGCTGGGAATATAATAAACGATGGATACCATTAAGGGCTATCATAGCATTACCTGTTGTAGTAAATGCAGAAGCTGAACTTGCGGCATCTGTAGGTTTTGTTTCCAGATAATCTTTTTTACAAGAAATAACTGAAGAAATTGTTATTGCAAACAATGCAATTTTAAGATAATTTAATTTCATTATAGTTAGTTTTAAAAATTAACATTTACACCAACTGTCATTACTCTTGATGGAGGATAAACATTTGATGTTACACCAGTAAAAGATTGCTGAGGGTTTAAACCTTGTCTTTTTGTAAATAAACCCATGTTTTCACCGTTCAAATATATTCTTGCATTACTTGCTTTTATTTTTGCTACAATTAATTTAGGCAAGTTGTAAGATAAACCTAATGATCTTATATTAAAATAAGAGGCATCAATCAACCACCTGCTGGATGCAGCATTGAACTGAACTGATGTACCCGCAACTTTAGGTGCATTATCCATACGTGGTACGGTTGTAACATCTCCGGCCTGCTGCCATGCTTTTAAAGCATCAGCGCTTTGGGCAGAGCCATAATTGGTTCCATTATCCATCAATCCTGCATACACGCCATCATAAGCTTTGCCTCCTACCTGGTAAGCCATTAAAACAGACAGTTCAAAATCTTTATACCTTAAAGTAGTAGAGATACTTCCGTAAAATTTAGGAATAGCACTACCTGCATAAATAAATTTACCATTATTCTGATTAGGAGTCAATGTGTCCCCCGCTTTTCTTACGCGGCTTAATGCCAGTGTACCATTATCTGCAGTATATAAACCTACACCATCAGTAGGGTCAACACCCTGCCAGTCTCTTAACCAATAATCATATATAGAGTGGCCTACTTCTAATCTTTTAGTTCCACTTATAATAGTTGGTTGTAATGGTGGCATTTTAGTGATCTTGTTCTTTAAAGTTGTTGCATCGATACCTATATTCCAGTTCACATTCTTTGTTCTTATCGCATCTCCATCTAAATGAAGTTCAAAACCTCTGTTGTATAATTCACCAATATTTTGTGATATAGAATATCCGCCAGAGGTAGTTCCTCCATTAGCAATTGGCTGCGGAACTGAGAATAATAAACCGTCAGTCAACTTATTGTAGTATTCCACCGAACCATTGATCCTGCTTTTGAATAAAGAAAATTCAAGGGCAAGATCAAAGTTTTTTGAAGTTTCCCATTTAACGCTATCATTTTTGAGGTTTGTTTGAATTACACCTGGTTCTGCACCATTATTGTATCCCAAACCATATAGTGCCTGGTAAGCATAAAAGTTAATTCCTCCATCGTTACCTAACTTACCATAAGAGCCTCTTATTTTTAAAGCATTGATTTGAGGAATAACTTTCATAAAATTTTCCTTATCAACTCTCCAGCCTAAGCCTACAGACCAAAAATTATCCCAGCGTTGATCAGCTTTAAATCTTGAGTTACCATCTCTTCTTAGAGACCCTACCACAAAGTATTTAGAGCCAAAGTCATAATTCAATCTTGAAAAAAAGCTTTCTACCCTTTGATTATCTTCATAAGAATTATTATCAACAGGAATTGCAAAATTGCCTAATTCAGTATTGCCGTCAAATATTTGACCACTTCTTGAAGCGAGTACATCATTCAACTTATAATCATAATTTTCATGACCTGCTAAAACTGTTACAGTATGTCTTTTAATGGTTGTTTTGTAGTTTAATAATTGGTTAAAAGTATATGTTTGAGATGTATAATCTTCTTTAGATGCCCTGCCTGATGGCGCAGCATCACCCACTATTTTGTTACCATAAGTAGAGCCCTGGTAGTTGGTAATATCTATAGAAATGTTAGTAGTAAAATCAAAGTTTTTGGTAAAATTAATAGTACCATAAGTTCGTGCGCTAACAATATTTCTTTTAAAGATATTTTCATTAAGCTTTGTTTCTTCAGTAATATGTCTTCCTGCTGAAGCGCCTGCAGGGCGGGCGGCTAAACCTAATGAAGTAAGATTGCCATAATCGTAAAATGTATTACCAAAAGAATTTAACAAGTAATTTCCTGTGGTAACATCGTGGGCATGTACAGGATATATTGAGCCAATATTCCTGATAAAGTTAAAAGGATTTACATACGCAGTGCTGCTGGCATCTTGTGCAGTATTAGAAGTACTCATAGTTCCGGACAGGTTGAAACCAGTTTTAAACCAGCTTAAAACATTGGTATTAGCATTCAATCTTCCTGAAAACTTCGTTAGATCAGATTTTATAGAAAACCCTTGTTCTTTTACATAACCGAATGAGCCAAAATAATCAGATTTACTATTTCCCCCGCTGTAATTAACACTATATTCATTGCGGGCGCCCTGCCTGATGATATCTTTATTCCAATCCAGATCATCTGCATATAATAATTGTGCCGAAGGGTTTAATTTACCATCCACACCCACAATGGCGTTATTGGCAACATTGTAAGGGTTATAAGCCAAAGCCGCTTTAATACCATTTGTTGCATTTTGGCTGGCAACAGCTAATGTTTGACCAGAACCATATACCAATGCATTTCTGTATGCCTGCCACATTAAAGGATAATAATCATTAACTCCTACTCTTTTATATTCATTGATACCCCTGCTAACTACTCCGTAAGCTGCTTTAAAAGATACATTATTTCTATCTCTTTTACCTTTTTTAGAGGTAATGATAATTACGCCATTTCCACCTTTTGAACCGTATAATGCTACAGAACTGGCATCTTTTAAAACAGAGATTGACTCAACATCATCCATATTAATGTTGCTAAGCCCACCATTATATATTTGTCCATCTATTACATAAATGGGATCGTTTGATGCATTGATTGAAGAGAATCCCCTGATACGTATTGTTTGGCTGGAACCAGGTTGTCCATTGGCAGAAAGTACCTGGATACCTGGTGCTGCACCTTCCAGTGCACTACTGATATTTGTTAATGGCCTGTTTTTAAATTCGTCGGCATTAATTTTAGCTACAGAGCTGGTAACCTCGCCTTTTTTAGCAGTACCATAAGCAACCACCACAACTTCATCCAGTTGTTTATTGGCTGCTGATAAAATAATGTTTAATGCATTATTGTTACCAGTAATAGTTTGTGTTGCAGTAGCAAAATCTACCGAAGAAAAAGTGAGTGTTTTAACGTTGGCAGGCACTGTTATCGTAAAAGTACCGTCTTTTGCAGTTTGCGTACCATACTTACTGTTGGGAGTGGTTACAGAAACGCCCTCTACGGGTTGATTCTTGTCGTCAACAACACGTCCTGTAATTACGCGGTCTTGTGCTGCGGATGTTAGGATAAACCCTAACATAGCCACAAGGCTTAATAAAATTTTTCTCATTTGTTAGTTTTAAAATTTGATGCGAAAATAGCAGAATTATTATAAAATTGTTACCAATAGACAATTAAGTATTGCTTTTGGCTGCTTATACTATTATTTTTATGACCATCGGCATTATATCATGTCGGGGGGAGGAGTTATACTATAATTTTCGTTTGGGTGTCACCGCCAGAAGCAGCACCGGTAACAAAATAAGATTAGTCAATGTTGCAACAAATAACGTAATTGAAGTAAGCCAACCCAATGCTTTTGTACCACCAAAACCGCTAAAACAAAAAATAACAAAGCCTGCAATTAAAACCAGTGAAGTATATACAATGCTTAAACCTGTATTTTTTATGGTGGCGCTTACAGTATTGTTGATATCGTTATTATACACCGGCAACTCCTGTTTATAATTCACCAAAAATCTTATGGTAATATCAATAGCAATACCTAACGCTACGCTAAAAACCAGTACAGTGGAGGGTTTTAGTGGTACGCCTGCCCAGCCCATTACACCAGCTGTTATCACTAAAGGAATAAGGTTGGGTATTAATGAACATAATAAAATACGTGCCGATTTAAAAAGATACAGCATACAAAAAGAAATGAGTACAAAGGCCCAAAAAACACTTTCTTTTAAACCATTTACAATAAACCTGCTGCCTTCTAAAAAAGTAGAACTGGTACCTGTTACCGTAACATTATAAATTGTTTTTGTGGTATCTTTTATATCAATACTGTCTGTTCCGTTTAAAATTTTATTGGCATTACGTTTTATAGAATCAACAACAAGTGGTAAAGCAACGGTACCAATGTCTTCCATGCTCATGCTTATGCGTAAATATTGTTCTGAAGAATCTATAAATGAACCCACCAGCTTTACTGTTGCAGAATCAGCTGCCGTCATTTCTTTATTTTCTCTTCTAACATTTACTTGTCTTAATTTATCATGCAGATCTTTAAAAGGATTGCCAAAGGCTGGTAGAGTGTAGGTGGAATCTCCCTGCCCTTCACTTACGGCCTGGTACGAAAACTTAATACCATCAATAACCGAAAGTGGCTTGGCAATATTATTTTGTTTTGCTAAAAATGAATCCTGGAAAAATGCGATCTTATTGATATCAACTGCCGGCTTTAAAATTCCTTTAGGCTTTTTGGTATCCAGTACAATTTCCAGCGGCATAACACCTTTAAAATTTTTCTCAAAGAATTTAAGGTCAGTATAGATCTTATCTGTTTTAGGCAGATCATCCACTATATAAGCAACACTTTTTAGTTTAAATATTCCCACTACTGAAAAGATAAGTACTACCGTAGTTACGCCATAAACAAACTTTTTGTGATGCACCACCCATCTTTCTATGCTTAATAAGAAAGAAGTGAGCCAGCGGTTATTTAAATATTTTGTTTGTGATGCATTGGGTGCAGGTAAATAACTTAATACCGATGGCAGCAGGATAAAAGAAATAAAAAATATCACCATGATGCTGATACCAGCCACCACACCAAACTCATTAAGGATAGCGCTTTTGGTTAATGCAAATACTGCAAACCCAATAGCTGCGGTAATATTACAAAATAGTGTAACCACACCCATTTTACTTACCATATCCACCAATGCTTTTTCTTTATTTTTATTTTGCAGGTAAGAGGTATGGTATTTATTTACAAAGTAGATGCAATTAGGAATACCAATTACAACCACCAATGGTGGAATTAGTGCAGTAAGTAAACTTATCTTGTAACCGCATAATTGTAATATGCCCAAACTCCATACTACACCAAAAAGCACTACCAGCAAAGAAAGTAATGTAGTGCTGATAGAACGGAAAAAAAATAAAAGGATCAATGCACTTAATACCAGTGAGCCAATTAAAAAGAAACCCATCTCTTTTTTTATCCGGTCTCCCACCATTGTTCTTATCAGTGGCAAGCCGCTTAAATGAGCTTCTGTTTTTGCTGATGATTCAAATGCGGTAACACAAGCAGTAATATCCTGAACAATTTTGGTGCGCTTTGCAGAATTGAGCGCTTCTTTATTGATCCTTACCGCCATCAGGTAGGCATTCTCTTCGGGATTATACAATTTGAATTTATAAAAAGAAAGATTGTTAAAAATATTTTTTGCAGAATCCAGCAATCCCATTTCAACTACCGAATCAGAAAATATTTTTGCAGGTACCAATTTACCGGTAAGTGTATCTTTGGTAAGGCCAACGGCTGCCGGTACACTAAGTACTTCTTCCACATACTCCACTTTACGCAATTGCTTATGCAGCTGATAATATTTTGTAAAGAAACCTGGTTTAAAAAAATCAGGTGTTTGTATGCCGATCACTAAAACATTGCCATCATCTCCAAACCGTTTCTGAAAGGCTTTATAATCCAGGTACTTGGGATTGTCAACAGGAATAGCCCTTGCAAACTCATAACTCAGCTTTACTTTACTTGCAAAAAAGCCCATCACAGCAGTTGCTGCAAACAATACTATTAAAAGTACCAGCCTGTTCTTAAGTACAAAACTTCCTAAACGTTGCCACATAATTAATGTATGATTGGTGATGTTTGATATATGATTTTGCAAAGAAAACCAATTTGAGCGTAATTGCATGGCATTGCAGTGCTAATGTTCACTATTTTTGAAAAGTGATTGCAATTATCAGAGTATAAAACTCTCCGCCGCGGCGGACTGGGGGTATATGACACACAAAACAAAGGGCATAGTATTACGCACCATAAAATATGGCGAAACCAGTTTGGTGGTAACCATATTCACCGAATTATTTGGTGTGCAAACTTATATGGTGAATGGTGTACGCAGTACAAAAAAATCTTCTGCTAAAGCCAATTATTTTCAACCGGCTGCTATTTTAGACCTGGTAGTTTACCATAGCGAAAATAAATCTATGCAGCGCATTAAGGAATTTAGCTGGGGGTTTTTATACAATTCCGTATTGACTGATGTAATTAAAAACAGTGTTGCTGCTTACATGATGGAGTTGCTGCAAAAATGTTTAAAGCAGCCCGAAACCAATACCGATCTGTTTAATTTTTGTGAAGCCGCATTACAACAGCTGGATATAAGCAGCAAAAAGATCACCGCTAATTTTCCTTTATTTTTTGCATTACACCTTACGCATTTTTTTGGGTTTAGAATGGCCGACGATTATGATGCTACAAATTGTTTTTTAGATCTGCAGGAAGGTATTTTTATCGATCATCAGCCTGTGCACCCGCATTTTATTGATGGTGAAAAAGCAGCGTTACTATCACAGTTATTAAAAGTAATGCAACCTTACGAGCTGGAAGAATTTAACCTGAATCACGTTATAAGACGACAATTATTATTGCATTTGCATGATTATTATGCCTTGCATATTCCGGAGTTCGGGCAAATGAAAACGTTGATGGTATTACATGAGGTGTTGTAAGGAATTGGCCCGCAAGGAAAATGGCCCGCAGATTACGCAGATGTCGCTGACAAAATGCAGCATTTTCTTTTCTGCGGTATCTGCGTAATCTGCGGGACAATTACAGAATTCTTTTTGAAGTTGAATTTGTATTGAGTTGTAAATTTTCTGCTCCTTCTATCAATACCACGCCTGGCTTTTTCCCTTTTTCAAAACTACCCAGCACATCATCCATTTGCAAAGCCTTTGCACCATTGATAGTGGCCCATTGCAGCATGGTTGCTAATTGTAACTGGGGAAAATTATTATGCAAAGTTTTTATCTCCTCTAAAATATTAAGCTGATGATTTGATGCAAGACTGTCTGTACCTAAAACAATATTGCACTGCTCATTAATCAGCATATTTACATCTGGTAATGTGTTGGTAATATAGAGATTGGCATTGGGGCAAAGGCAAAGAAAAGTTGATAGTTCCCTTCGACCGAGCTCAGGATGGTTGATAGCTGATAGTTTTGTAAATGCGATATCCTCTGCTGTGGTGGTTACGTTATGCACTAAGATGGTTGATTGATTTTTATTCAGCCGCGGCCACCAGGTTTGCAAACTGCTTTTACCTGGTGGTGAGTAAAACGAAATATCAATCCCCATCTTTTCATACAACTTTAAAAAATCTCCCGTTTTATTTTTTATAAAATCTTCTTCTGCCAAAGTTTCCTGGTTGTGAATAGTGATAAGATTGTTTTCAGTTGCATTGTTTATCAGTTCAAACAATTTCTGCGAAACAGAGTATGGCGCATGGGGGGAAAAGGTTGATCGTTGATTGTTGATCGTTGACAAGTATTGTTCCAGAATAATCTTCGACTTATCAAACCTGTCCTGCGCCAATGCAGGTACAAAACCACTTACCTCAATAAAATTATGGTAGTGCAATCGCTGCTTTTTCTTTTGAGGAATAGTTAATGTGTTATTGCAGATATCCCCCACTGCAACAATACCATTTTGCAGCATTTCGTTTTCGGCAGTTTCAATGGCCATTAAAATTTGATCTTCAGCAAAATGTCTTTCGGTAATTATCTTAAACACAAACTCCACCAGCCCGGTTTTTTCGGGTATCAATCCCTTCAGGTGCGATAATTCCAGGTGGCAATGTGCATTTACAAAACCGGGGCAAAGGATGCCATTATAACTCTCGATATTATCGCCTGCATTTTCTATGGAAACAATATCCTTAATTAAGCCGGTTTCGTCAGTAACTAAAACATTACCTGCCGGTAGCATGGTTTGCCCAGTAAAAATATTGTTGGCTGTAAATTTTCTGTACAAAATGATTGCTTGATAAATTGTAAATTTGCCGCCTGCCTTGAAACTTATCCTGGCAAAACATAATTAAAGTTCAGCAAAGGTATGCGGTAGAAGTGAGTGACACAACGATGTTGACCTGAAAACCAAATGCCCGTCAACAATATTTTTTAATAAAACACAAGTAGTCCCCCTTTAGGGGATAGGGGTTATGTTAGATAAATTAGATGCCATAAAAGGAAGGTTCGATAATTTGGGCGTTTCGCTTACCAATCCCGAAATTGTAAGCGACAATAAAAAATTTGCTGCCATTAGTAAAGAATACCGCAGTTTGGAGAAAATTGTAAATGGCAGGAATGAATATGTAAAACTGCTGGACGATATTGAATTT
>JGI24806J26614_1000353_pt1 | contig 13416 bp, 12 predicted proteins | sample Kansoi200umMDA_FD_26614 | JGI IMG/M metagenome (IMG submission 26614)
ATTGTTTAAAAATTAATATTTTATTTTGTTTTTATATTTTTTGTGTAGCCCTTAACTTTGCCGGCTTGGCACGGGGGTTTCTATTCAATTCCTCGACCGAAGCAATAACCACTTTTTTTGTCAGCACTTTGCCCTGCGGATTCTTGCCGCAAATACACTGGGGGAAATCTAGGGGGCAAACACAGCCTTTACTTAATTGGTTAAAAAAATGCTTAACAATTCTGTCTTCTAAGGAATGAAAGCTTACAACCACCAATCTTCCACCCGGGTTTAAAACATCAAACGCTTTGGGTAAAAATTCTTTTAAATTTTCCAGTTCGTGATTAACTTCTATCCTTAAAGCCTGGAAAATTCTTCTGGCGCTGTCATCTGCGCGGTGTTTAACTGGCTTGGGCAAAGCATCTTGGATAATCTGATATAAATCTGTGGTGTATTTGATTTCCCTACCTTCTTTCTTATGATTTGTGCTTTGTGATCTATGCTCTACAATTTTCCGCGCTATTTGCTTGGAAAATTTCTCTTCACCAAATTCTTTAAATACCTTTTGGAGCTTCCGTTCGTCGTAATTATTTAAAATAAATTTTGCGTCTATGTGCTCTCCACTCTGATTAAACCTCATGTCCAGCGGCTGCTGTTGCTGGAAACTCATGCCGCGATGTTCAAGTTCGTACGAAGACAGCCCCAGATCAGCAACTATTCCGCTGATGTTATTAAATTTATGATGTTCAACAATTTTATCTACCTGCGCAAAATTCCCGTGATGTAGAACTAACGATTCTTTTTTGATATTTGATATTTGATATTTGATATTTTCTATTGCATCCTCGTCCAAATCAATCGCCAACACCTTGCCGTCCGGCTGATTTTTTCCGATGATAGCGGATGTGTATCCGCCGCCGCCTAGCGTAGCGTCGATAAAATTCTTACCGGCTGCAACGTCCAAATATTCAATAACCTCTTTAAGTAATACTGGAGTATGTTCATAGTTAGACATCTTGGATAATTATTTTTCAACAGTGTAGTTGCCTGATTTATCAGGCTTTAAGGCTCAATAAATTGAGCAACTACACTCCTAAAGAACCTAGTTGTTCCGCAATCGCGTTACTGTTCTGCTCGGTTTGAACCTTGTAAGCCTGCCACAATTCCTCACTCCAAATTTCTATTCGGTTGTACAGTCCGGCAATAACCACCTTTTTACTTATTCTGGCAAATTCTTTTAGATAGCCAGGCAAAATAATTCTGCCTTGCTTGTCTATTTCGCAGTCCATGGCGCCGGCCAGCATAAGGCGGGAAAAAGCTCGGGTATTGGCACTAGAAATTGGGAGACTAGCCAATTTTTCCGCCAGCTTTTTCCATTCATCCAAGCTGTAAAGGAACAACGAATTGTCTAAACCTCTGGTCACCACTACTTTTTTTGATTTCAGTTGCGGTCTGAATTTAGAGGGGATGGAAATTCGGCCTTTTTCATCAATATTTGCCTGATATTCGCCAATGAACATGCGTACTCCGCTGATTTCTCGCCGATTAGTACGCTGATTTAACGCTGAAGACGTTTTCAGCGTCCTTTCGGCGTTCCCATCAGCGTGAATTCAGCGGATTAAGGTTTTCCACAAGATAACCCACTTATCCCCACTTTCATCCACTTTTTGCCATTACTCTCATATTATACTCCACAATTACCCATACGTCAACGCTCGTTAAACTCATGTAAAACAAAAAAATACCTTTTATATAAAGGATTTTTAAAAACTGGCTGAAATTCCGTTCGCGGTATCCACAAAAAAATAAAATAAACGAAAAACCACCCGGCAAACTACGCTAAGTGGTTTCGTTTTCTTGAGAATCTCTACAGGCCAGCACCCCAACACCGATATGGAGGAGCGTGTACACCACCGGTGTCACAAGCTCAAGGCGTTTTGCCTCAGGGTCAAGCATTACAACGCTCACTATAAGGCTGTGAGCAAAGGCCCAGGCGATCCACTGCCGTGGTTTTTCCTTTTTCGGATCTGCTAAAACAGTTCCGTAAGTCGGGCCGAAGGCTGCCGCGTAACCGACTAACACAACCACGTTAGCCAAAGGAGCAGATCTAAAGAAAATCCAAACGAGTATGGCTAGGAAGCTTAGGGTTGCCGCTGTCCTTTGCCAAACGTTCATGTTTTTCCAAAGGCCTTTGAAAAAATCGTCTAGCGACGCTCCTTGGCGCATCGCCTTATAGAAGATCAAAGCCGTTGTAATAAACCCACCAATGCAATCCACTAAAATAGCTGATGTGGTAAGCCAGCTCTCACTTACAAACTTAAACGTGGCGGTATTTATCAAGGTTATAACAGTCCACAAAAGCCAACTGGGCATTGTCGGACCTACGTCTCCCTTCAACACATCTCTGTTGTAAAACAGAAAAGTGGCGAGGGTGATAACAACAGCAACGCTGCCTAAAAACAAACTCAAGTACATACACCCTCCTTTGGGAATTTTGGAATTTATTACTATACCATAAAAAAACAGCCCTTAAAAGGGCTATTAAAAACCAAGTCTTACTTTGTTATTGCAAAAGCAGCAACCCCAAACGCTACCGATACGTTCAAGCTTTCTTTTTTGCCCAGCATTGGAATTTCCACGACTTGATCGCATAGTTTTAAAATCGGTTTCGATACTCCCCTCACCTCCTCACCCAGAACTAGTGCGAGAGGAAATTTAGGTTTAAATTTGGTAATGTTTGTTGCGCCTTTGATATTTTCAAGAGCCACAATATTGATCTTCTTTAATCTTAAATCTTTAATCAATTTAACTGCCGAAGGCTTGTATTCCCACGCCACCCAGCTTTCCGCTCCCAGCGACGCTTTCGCCATCCGCTGACGATGGAAAATATTAGCCGGCGTGCCGGTGTAACCGGTTAAATAAATTTTTGTCACCCCAAAAGCATCGGCTGTGCGGAAGATTGAGCCAACATTTAAAAGCGAGCGGATGTTGTGGGCAATTACGTAAAATTCCTTATTTGTTTTGGGCATGTTTACGATAAAAATAGAAAATTACAATGTACGCGCATGCTAGGGCAGAGTAGTTAATTATCATAAACCTCGGCTCACTCCAAACAACCCCATGATGGTTTGCAAAATTGGATAAAGGGAACATAAACGGCGTTTCAAAAAAATCTTTATGGGTAAAAATATCTATTAAAATATGGAGCGGCCAGCCTAACATTGGCCAATAAAACTTTTTGAGGGCCAACCGTAAAACCAAAAAAACCACGAGGAAAATAATAAGGCTGTGGCTGTAATTATAAGATTCAACCGCCCAGCGGAAGTACCATTGGCTTCTTCCTACTTCCAAACTTAATTTGTATTGCAAAAAAGATCCCGGAGAAAACAGTAATAAATAAATGGTCGACGGAGCAAAAGATATCAGGTCCGGGGCTACGCCAAAAAATACCGCCCACAAGCGGTTTTTTAAATTTATGCGATATTTTTTATAATACGCTATGTTAGTCCAGAGCGCGTGGGCTAATATGTCCATATTAATTTGCCGACAAAATATTTCTAACTATTGCCACCATGCTGAAGGAAAGTAATGCAAAAACCAAACCCAAAACGGCCCAGGTAATCGTCTTTTTAGCTTTAATCAACCGCTCCTCGTTTCCTGCTGACATTACCATTTGAAAGCCGCCAATTATTATAAACAAAACCGAGACAATTGGGATGAGCTGTAAAAAGTCACGGATAATTAAAACCAAAAATTCAACTAGATCGCAAACCCTGCTCAGACAAACCAACTGATTTTCAGGCAAGGGATTATATAATTTTTCGTAAGTGTTGCTAAAATCAGCTCCTCTGGCTAGCAGCGGAGCTGCGAACAAAAAAATAAAAAAATATGCCTTGTTTAAAATTTTGTTCATAGAGCTAGCTTAACAAATGCAAATTGACTTCTGAATTGTACACACGCGTCATTTCACCCTTTAGTTTTGTTAAAAGCATTTCGCAACTAACGGAAATTGTCATTTTAAAAACATGCCCGCCAATAGCGCTAAAATCTTTGCGGCTAAACACCCCATGCGCGTGTAGGAAATGCTTGCCTTCTTTTAAGCTACCGTTTCCGTTAAAAGCTAAAATCTCCAAATCTTCGGTAAATTCTTTTTTTTCAAAAGTTTTACTTTCTGAAACATAACTCCCTATCTCCATCTTGTCCGTTGCCCCAATGGCGCTAAAAATACACGCGTCAATGTCATGATTTTTTAAAAATTCAGCCAAAACTGAAAAAACTTCCTCGCCTTTTTCAAATCGAAGAACCAGCTTGTCGCTTTCTTCAAGGACGACCTGCATATACTAGTTAGGGTAATTTACGCTTCGGGCTAAGACTTCTTTAACCTTGCGAATAATGTCGTCTACGGACTGGTCGGACTTAAGCAAATAGTCTGCCCCGCCGGCCTCCACAATTTTGCTAATAGTTTCCACGTCGCCAATATTGGTTAAAACTACGACTGCAGTTCTTTCAGTTTCCGGATTCGCCTTAATTTCTCTTAAAACCGAAATTCCGTCTTTTTTCGGCATCATAATATCCAGGAGTACCAAATCAGGCTTGGTTTCGACAATTTTGGCAATCGCCTCTTCCCCGTCGTAAGCAGGAATAGATTCATAGCCTTCGGCTTTTAAAGCGTCGGACAGGGAATTGGATATTAATTTGTCATCTTCTGCAACTACTATTTTTGCCATATATATAGTTTTTTATTGGTCTTACTTGCTCCTATATTTTAGCACAGTTTTTTAAAAAGTGGAAAAACATGTTTTTATTGCGTTTTCCAATGTAGGGGCCGGCCTTGGCCGCCCGACTAGTGGGCGAGCAAGCTCTGCCCCTACAAAAACTATTAAATATAAAACAAATTAACGTTACGATCCCTCATCTATATAGTTCACAACTCTGAGTGGAATCATCGGTTTGCTAAGTTTACCAGTGTAGTTGCTCGATTCATCGAGCCTGCAGGCCTGATAAACCTGCCTTGCCCTGACTGCCGTCAGGCAGGTCAGGCAACTACACTTGGTGACTTTAGTCCTGTTAACTGTTACAGGCTTACTTAGCAGCTATTAAAGGCAAACTGAAATAAAAAGTAGAGCCTAAATTTTCCCCGGCGCTTTCCGCCCAAATCCTGCCTCCGTGCGCCTCTACAATGCCTTTAGTCACAACTAAACCCAAGCCCGTGCCTTTGCGGCTGCGGTCCCCGCTTTGCAATTGCTTAAATTTGGAAAACAGCTGGTTTAAGTCTTCCCTGGCTACACCAATGCCTGTGTCTTTTATGGCAACTACTACCTCGTTCTTGTCTTTGTCCTCGGTCAGGTTTAAATCTATTTGCCCGGCATCCGTATATTTTATGGAATTGCTTAGTAAATTGCCTAAGACCTGCGAAATCCTTACTTTGTCAAATTTAACCGGCATCTTTTCCGGCGCCGAAACATTAATTACCAAATGCTTGGTCTCGGCCTGTGGGGTAAAAGTTTTAGCCTGTTCTTTAACTACTTCCACAAGATCATAAGTTTGCAAATTTAACTCAAATTTTCCGGCTTCAATTTTTGCCACATCAAGCAGGTCATTGACCAACTCCAGCATATTGTTGGAGGCGGTTTCTATTGTCACCATAGTATCTTTAATTTTGGCCGGGTCCGTGCCGGCAGCGGCGCTTAAATTTTTAAGCATGCTTTCAGAAGACCAGCGCACGGCAGTTAGTGGGGCGCGCAGTTCGTGCACCATCATGGCTGTAAACTCCTGTCTTAATTTTTCCAAAGATTTTTCTGTGGTAATGTCGTGGAAAAGCACGCTGGCGGCAATGGTTTTGCCCTGGTTGTCTTTAACCGGAGAAATGGTCATTTCCAAAGCTTTGTCTTTAAGCAAAACTTCGGGCAGCGTGATGGTTTTGTTTTCAGCCACAGCCTGTTCAATTTTGGTCCTTAAATCCACCTTGCCTGCCAGTCCGTCTATAACATCAAACATACTAAGCGGCTTGTCGCTGTCCCGGTGGATGCCCAAAATATCTTTGATTACCGGGTTGTAAACCCCGAGCTGGTTGTTTAAATCCACGGTTATGACCCCGTCGGTTAAGGAATATAAAATAGCTGCGAGCTTGCCCTTCTCGCTTTCCAAAACCGCTTCCAGCTTGGTAACGGCAGTGGCCGCCTGGTTTATAACTGTATATAAAATAGATGCTTCCCCGGCCCCATATTTACCCGGGATAACCGAAGCCACATTTATAAGACAAACCAATTTTTGGGAAATTACCACCGGCAGGTTAAAATAAGATTTCACCTGGACCTGTAAACTGTCGTCCAAAATGTTGCCGGTTAAACTTTCGTCCAGCTCCTTAGTTTCCAGGGGCTTGTCTAAAATAGCCTCGTAAGAAGTAAACATTTTTTCCTTCACCTCTTCAATAAAATCCCGGCTGACCGCATTTTCCACATGGCATTTAAAAATCCTTTTGCCGTCTTTGCGAATGGTTAGGGAAGAAACCGTATCATAGTCCAACAGGTTAGCCAAACTGCTGGTAATAATATCCACAATCTTGGAAGTGTCCAGAGAATAGCCAATACGTTCGCTAATTTCTTTTAAAACCTGGGATTGATAAACTTTTTGTTGCAATTCCAAAGACTGGCCGGCTTTCTCCCGCAAATATTTACGCTCTTTCATGGAAGAGTAAATATAAGCGCTTACCACCACGGCCAGCATCAGAAAATCAATTATTAGCAGGACATTTATGATCATGTTATAACTTAAAGATCCTTTAATTGAGGATATTTTGCTTTAAGTCCCTCCAAAGTTTTAAGTGTTATAGATTCAGAAAGCGCTGTGTATTCATGGGCCAAAGCTTTTAGGACCATAAAAAAATCGCCTGAAATTCCAAGCACTTTGCCGTCTTCGGCAACTTTTAAGCCTGCGACCTTACGAGCCGTATCCAAAGCAATATTGGGACCTAAAACCACCATTTGCTTTTGGATTAATTCCGTTATTATTTTTTCATTTTCCTCCGAACCAGGCATGTTTGTTTCGTTTTGTGGATTTTTACTGATTTTATTATATCATAAAAATGTCAAATAAAAAAGCCTTCAAACGAAGGCTTTTTTCACTAATTAAGAAGGAAGGCCTGACTTCTTTTCCATTCTATGTCTCACTCCTTTATTTTCAGAAGTCATGCGAGGCTGTCCGTCAATGTTGCCACGATCTAAATCTGCAGGATCATTTTCAGATCCCTGCGGAAAGTTTTGTTCCGGGGCTTTCCAACTAACGTGATCCGACCCAGTTCCCACTTCAATTGAGCGTCCTCTTGGCATAAAAGTCAAAAATAATTATTTCCACTATTATTATAGCACACTTTTTAAAATTTTACTATTTTTCCTTTATCCTCCCAAACCCAACCGAATCCTGGAAGCCGTCTTTGGCTGCTAAAATTGGCACGCGGCAGACGGTCAGCCTGCGCAATTTAACAATCTATTTGGTATTGTGAACTGTTATAAAAAGCCCACGCGCTCCCGATTGCTTAAATTTAATCCACGATTATGAATTCAAACCAATAATTAAGCCGGCCGCGTTTACGTAGGAGTCCTCGGAAGTTAAACTAGTGGCAAAAGTCTCCGCTTCTGCCTGGGTAGGATTCCGGCCGACGAAAACCTGAAACATGTTCATAACGAATTTTTCTGGCGTAATACTGCCGTCTCCAAGCTTTCCCCGAAATTCTGGGCTGTTGATGAATTCGCTCAAAACAGCTTCCCGACTCATCCCGCCTTCAAGCTTATTTAGCCAAAATTCGTAGCCCTGTTCATCGCTGTCCCTGCCTTGTACACCCTGGTATAATCTTGCCAGAAATTCTTTGTCGGATAAAGTTGCAACCGCGGTTTTTGCCTCAGAGCGGGGCGTAACAGTTTGTGACGGCGCGGCTTGCTGCGCTTCGGAAGTCTGGCTTTGGGGAGTAAAAACAGCCGTAGACTGCTGACCCAAAGTCATAGACGAACCTGTGGAACGGCTCGACAAAGTGGGATTTTGCGGAGTGCCTGCGTTTGTCGGCGCGCCAATGGTTACAGTTACGTTCGGAGCAGTTCCCTGCTGCGGATTGGCCGGAGTTGACGGGTTCGGCAACTGCGAGCCGGGGATAAACAATCCGGATTCTGCCCGCCTTCTGGCAATCTGCTCTGCCTGATCCGCTAGTTCTTGCGCGTGCTGCGCTTCTTGGACGGCATCGTCCAAGTTTGTTTGTTGACCGCCGACGGATGTAACGAAAGTATAATTGCCCTGGATCCCTCTATCCAAGCGCCCGATTTCATTACCCTCGGCATCATACACCCAAATAACATTAGGAACGCCGTCACCAATCCAAGCCATCCAGCCTGTGGGTTTGGCCGGATCACCAATAGCTTGCGAATGCGCCGAGGTATAAGTGTTATCGGCCCGTAAAACATCCAGCTCGCCATATTGATCCAAAAACTTTTGGATCTTGGCCGGCAAAGGCACTTGAGGACCGGTAGCGGATAACTTAGTTTTAAAATCAGAAGAAAATTGTTCAGTTATAACAGATTGGCCCGATGAAGGATCGGAAAAAACCACGCTCACGCTCTGGCCGGTGGGATCGGGCATAATATAAATCGGTACAGGCTGGGCTGGAGCAATAAACAGTTTTAGATTGCCCTTGTTGTCAAAAAGCGCGGAGGAACCGTCGCCAAAACGGGCAAAGCCATAATTGTTTGCCTGGTAACTCTGAACCACGCCGTCAAATTCTTCGCCTAGCTTTTCAACAGTTAATGCTTTTTTCTGCTCGTCTGAACCGAACAGCAAAATCGCTACTACTGTAGGTTCGCTAAAATCATTTGCAGATAGCTGTCTAATTATATCGCTTCCGCCCATTAAGCCATTTTGCATCACTTTAGACAGAGTTTCATTTTCATAAGCCGCGCCTAAATTCCCATCTTTGTCATAAATTAGGACATACGTCCCTGCCTCTGAATAAATGTTGCCTTTCTCGATCCTAACTTGTTTTAATGTAGACCACAACTCATTGTTTTGATATATAATTGCTTCGTCTGTTTTGGGAATAACAATTCGCACAGACTTGCCGACTCCTTGGGTTATTTTAATCTCACCGGTAAGATTTTCCATGTCTATATTCTGGTCCAACTGCATAAAATTTTGCGGATCATTTTCATATACGCTAATTTGATTTTTGCCAGTGAGGTTGTCGTTTTGATCAAGGCCGATTTTCATTACTCCAATCTTTTGTGAATTAGCAAAATTACTGGGGTCGCCTAAATATATATTGACGCTCGCAAATCTGTTTCCGTTTTCTTCGGTTATGTTTCCCCCAAGGACTTCACCAGAAAGATCCGTTGTCAGGTCCAAAAATACTTCCTGACCTTCGCCGGCCACTTTATCAAAAGAGCTCGCCAAACCGATTGCCGGTAAATTCTGTTGCTGCATGAACTTAACCAACGTCAGATGGACACTTGTTGCAGCAGTTACCGTTAGCTCCTGGCCAGCAACAAAACCTTCACTTTCGGAAATTTGTAAATTAATTTTGTATTTGTCGGCAGGCAGGTCTGCGGGCAATTTAAATTTGACTTCCGTATCTGTTGCGGAAATAAATTCTGTGGCAATACTGCCGGGATTGAGCTGGACGCTTTTGACTGCGGAAAGTCCGGTGCCTTTTATAGTTACCTCGTCTCCGGCTTTAAAGCTCGCCTGGTTAAAGCCAGTTACCTGAATAGCTTGAGCTTGCCCAATGGTGCGGACTTGCGCACTTATGCCGTAGGCCACGCTGGTTTTTGTATAACTGCCGCTGTGGTCCATATCAGAGCTATGCGCGCGGACGCCGGTAATAGTCCAAGTGCCGGTTTGGTCTTCCAAAGCCACGCTATGCGGACCAATCGGGCCCTTTTGCCAATTTAACGCTTCTTCGTCAACCGTGGAATTTGGACGGCGGAACTGAACGTCAAAATAAGTGTCTGGCGTTAAATTGTCTCCCGTAAAAGTCGCGGTAAAACCCCGGCCGGTAGATTTGGAAGCCGCACTGTTAGCGCTGATAATTACGCCTTTGGCAAGCGGAGCCGCTTTCACACCATAATCAATATTATTAAAAGCGGCATTAACAGGAGTAAAATCTGCTATGCCGTGCACGCGGACGCCGGTAATTGTCCAAATGCCGAAAGCCGATCCCTTAAGAGAGTGCGCCGCGGTTGGGCCGGTCTGCCAGTTTTCAGCAATGGCCTCATTGCCTTCGGGATCTGTAAATCTAACGTCGAAAACTGTGGCACTCTCAATATTCTGGCCCTGTATAGCCGCTCTGAAATTTCCGGGGCCATCAATCGGCGTGGTAAACAAATTCACTTTAGTAATGATAACAGCTGTTGCCGCCACTGCCCCCGGAGCTGTCCGCAAGCCACCGCTGCCGTCCTGGTTAGGCGCGTCCATGATAATGCGCGTGGGGCTTACGATTGGGGTTTGGGCAGGCGAAACCTGCGCGTGCAAGTCCGGGTTGTTTCTGTCGTCGTATGGCCACCAACTGGCTCCGGGCACTTCCCCCGGGTTCGGCCAAAAAAAATTAAACCAGGGGTCGGATGGGTCGCTGTGTTCAATTGCAGTTTGGTCTGCGGTTGTCCAGCCATTAATGGTCATGGGGGCAACGACTTCCGGCTCAACCGAGGCGGTTTGCGGTTCCGGCTGCGGGAGGTTGTCAACAATAACAGGCTGCGGCCCAGTCACAGCATTGGCCGCAGACTCGGGATTAGGCATCGGCCCTCTTATGTCCACATTACTAAAATCTCTGGCTCCCCCGGCCGCAACAAATTCTTCCTCATTGCCATAGAGATGGCCGGTTTCATCATAAATTGCGTTGTTGTCATTATATCCGTAAAAAGTATGGTCACCTGATTCTGAATCTGGTTCAGCAGCGGCCGCTGGCGGCGCAGATTCCGGTTGGGGAACATTGTCGTAAACAATAGGCTCCGGACTGACAAGGTTCTCAGGTTCCTCTGGGGGTGTAATGGTTTCTGCGGTTTCCGGTTCCGATGGAGAGGTTTCTGCCTGGGGTACCTGCACAACTTCCGACTCCGGGGCTTCGGAGGACACACTACCGCCGTCATCTAAAATCACATCCTCCTCCTGCTCGGCTGCTTTGGCAGTCTGGATGCCAAAAATATCTTCTACAGTTTTTCTTACCCTGCTGTTGTTCTCGTTATTTTTAGTACTGACTGCTACGGGTTTATTGCTTTGAGCTACCTGGCCTCCAATACCCGAAAGGCCGGAGGCAACACCCATACCGGCTATAATTTTTTCCCCTAAAGTAGTTTTTTTATGTTTACGTTTAACCCTCTTTATTTTGACTTTATCCATATGTTTATTTCCTGTCGGATGATGTAAATGCTTAGGCATCAGTTTGAAATTTATGTTTTTATTTTAGCATATTTAAACGCAAAAACAAATCTATTCTATGTCATTTTAAAAATAGATTGCCTCGTCTTATGCCCTCCTGGCAATGACAATGATGGGAGGCTACTTTAAACCCTTTTTCTCCAAATAGGAAAAAATTAAAGACAAAAACTGGCGTTTTATTGCGCTCTGCATATGCTCAAAAAGTTTTTGGCCTTCCAAAATGTAGTCTATAAGCGGTTCAGGAGAAGCGTAGGAAAAAAGGTTGGCTTCTTCTTTTAAAATGTCCATTAACTCCAGATGGTCGCTCCAATGGTTATCTATAACTTCCAGAATTAAATTCTGCCCGGCCTGGTAAACCTCGGGCTGGTTTTTGATTTTTAGAGCCTCTTGTTCCAATCGGTCGGCCGATTTTTCCAGCAGATAATTTACATCCGGTTTTGCATATGCAATTTTATAAAACGGATTCAGCCACTGGTTAAAAAAACTGTGGCTTTCGGGCCAGAGATTGTTGCTCAAAATCGCTAATTCTTCCGATCCTAGCGACAAGCGAAAAACGGTTTGCATTTCTTTTGCAATAAGCCGTGGGTCTTTCAGCTCCAAAATTTCCCGCAACACCTCACGGATGGATTTTTTTAAAAAATCCAAAAAGTTGGGTTCGTTTTCCAAAAGCGAATTCCGCAAATTACAAATAAACTGCCGCTGAAAGTTGGCCACGCTGTCGTATTTGTATAAATACAAACGGCTATCCAGGTTTTTGCTCTCCACGAACTCCTGCGCCTTGGCAAAGGCCGCACTCAAAGTTTTGCCGGAAATGTATTCGTCTTCCGGCAGATCGAGGCTCTCCATAACATCAATAATTCTTTCGCTGCCAAATAGCTGCATAATTTCATCCTCCATGGAAATAAAAAACACTGTCTCACCCGGCTCGCCCTGTCTGCCGCTTCGTCCAATAAGCTGATCGTCTATGCGGCGCGACTCATGCCGTTCGGTGCCAATTACATACAAACCGCCCATCTCTTTCATACCCGGCCCGAGTATTATGTCTGTGCCCCTGCCGGCCATGTTGGTGGCCACGGTTATCATGCCCTGATGGCCCGCTTGGGCGATTTTTTCGGCTTCGGCCCGGTTATCTTCAGCGGTCAACAGTTGGCAGGGACGGTTTGCCTCTTTTAAAATTTTTGCCACCAAATGCGCGGTCTCGACATTGCGCGCGCCAATTAAAAGCGGCTGGCCTTTTTTATTAATTGCTTTTACTTTTTTTACAAGACACGAAAATTTTCCCTTTTGGGTTTTAAAAAATAAATCATTACGGTCAATTCTCGCCTGCGGCCGGTTAGTGGGGATTTGGATTACGTCCAACTTATAAACCTTGTTAAATTCATCACGCGAGCGCATAACCGTGCCGCTCATTCCTGAAAGTTTCTCATACAGTGGAAAAAAATTCTGAAAAGTTATTGAGCTTTGGGTTTTGTCCGACTCCTTAACCTTAACGCCTTCTTTGGCCTCTATGGCCTGGTGAATGCCATCCGTAAAACGGCGGCCAGCCAAAACCCGGCCGGTAAACTCGTCTACAATTTCCACGCCGTCTTTGTCAATTATATAATCCCGGCCCTTTTCAAAAACCACCCTGGCTTTCAGGCATACATCCAGGTAAAAAACATACATCGGGTTATTCTCCGAAAAAACAGGCCCATTGAGCAATTTTTCCACTTTGTCCAAACCTTCATTGGTCATACTGGCCTGTTTTTTTTGGTAGTCCACCGTGTAGTCTTCGTCTTCCGCCAATTTTTTCACTATTTTTGTAAACAGGTCATAAAAATTTCTTTCCTCCTTAACCGCTTCGGCAATAATCAGAGGCGTACGGGATTCATCTATAAGTATGCTGTCTATTTCATCCACAATGCCAAAATGCAAGGGGTGCTCAGGCCGCAAAACCCTGTCTGCTCTGGAAAAAACCAGGTTGTCGCGCAAATAATCAAACCCCACTTCCTGATTAGCCACATAAGTAATATCGGCAGCATAGGC
>JGI24806J26614_1000354_pt1 | contig 13410 bp, 17 predicted proteins | sample Kansoi200umMDA_FD_26614 | JGI IMG/M metagenome (IMG submission 26614)
AAAAAGCCCTTAATCTCCATAATATTCCACATAAATCCGGGGTGTTTCATACAGTTTAATGCAGTGCAATTGAATACTTGCCGGTAAATGTGGTTTCAATTGATTCCAGATTCCCACTGTAAGATTTTCCGTACTGCACATTTTACCCTTCATAAAATCAACATCAAGATTAAGATTAAGATGATCTATTTTATCCGTTACGTGTTCTTTTATCAATAAACTCAATTTTTTTACGTCGTACAAAAATCCAGTGCCGGCATCGGGTTCGCCCTTCACGGTTACGTACAATTCATAATTATGCCCATGCCAGTTTTCATTAGCACATTTACCAAACACTTCTTCATTCTTTTCATAACTCCAGTCGGGATTATATAAGCGATGAGCTGCATTAAAATGTTCTATTCGTGTCAGGTAAACCATTCGTTTGTTCAATTAAGGGAGGCAAAGTTAAGGCATCAATTATAATAAGAGAATTCCGACATTTGCTGATGAATTTTATTAGATGAATATCTTAGTGATTGCAGCTACTGCTAAAGAGATTGAACCATTTCTTCGATATTACCGAAATGAACAAAATTTACCGGGCATTGATATAGTAATCACTGGCATTGGTCTGACATCCACCACTTATCATCTTACAAAGCAACTGCAGTTAAAACGACCCGAATTGGTAATACAAGCCGGTTTAGCTGGTTGTTTTGACAAACAAATACCGTTAGCATCTGTTGTAATAGTAAAAGAGGATACAATAGCTGACGAAAGTGTCATTGAATTAAAAGAATTAAAAACAATATTTGATTTAAACCTGGTACATCAGAATCAATTCCCACATCATAAAGGCTGGCTGATAAATTCAAACAGTAGTTTTATAAAGAAAAGTAAAATAAAAACAGTAAAGGGAATCTCGGTGAATCATATTACTACGTCAAAAGAAATGATGGGATTTTATAAAACTAAATTTAATCCCGCTTTTGAGTCGATGGAGGGAGCAGCACTTCACTATGTATGCCTGATGGAAAATATTCCTTTTCTTCAATTGAGAAGTGTCTCGAATTATATTGGAGAAAGAGATAAGAAAAAATGGAGTCTGAAAGAAGCTATTATCAATTTGAATAATGAGTTGATAAGGATAATTAAGAATTATTGACTATTCCTGCCCGACTGCGGTAAGGCGGGATTATTGATTATTAAATGAAACTAACTTTAGGATTTTCACCTTGTCCCAATGATACCTTTATATTTGAGGCACTGGTCAATAAAAAGATTGATAGTGAAGGATTGGAGTTTGAGGTTATACTTGAAGATGTAGAAACACTAAATGAATGGACATTGAATGGAAAACTGGATATTACGAAACTTAGTTTTCCTGCTTTTTTTCAATCCCTGGATAAATATATTTTGCTTAATTCGGGTAGCGCTTTAGGTAAAGGAGTTGGACCGTTATTAGTATCTAAAAAAAATATTCAATACTCAATATTCGATATTCAACATTCAACTATTGCTTTACCCGGAATAAATACGACAGCCAATCTGCTCTTTAGTTTTGCGTATCACAGTGCTAAGAATAAAGTCTTCATGAGGTTTGATAAAATCGAAGATTTTGTAATGAAGGAATCTCTCAAAATCCCTTCTTTGGAGAGGCTTGGGGAGGCCCTCGGCGTTATCATTCATGAAAACCGCTTTACTTACCAGCAAAAAGGATTGTATAAAGTAATTGACCTTGGAGAATATTGGGAACAAAAAATGAATGTGCCAATTCCACTCGGCGGTATCGCTGTAAAAAAATCAATAGATAGGTTGACAGGTTTGAAAATTGACAAGCTGATCCATAAAAGTATTGAATACGCATTCGCCAACTATCCGTTGGTTACCGATTATGTAAAACAGCACTCTCAAACAATGAGTGAAGAAGTAATGCGACAGCATATTGATCTTTATGTAAATAATTACAGTCTTGATCTTGGAAAAGAAGGTAAAAAGGCAATAGAAAAACTCTTTGAAGTGTTTTTATCTATGAATAATTTAAATTTTTCTAATTCACAAAAACAATTGTTTCTTTCCTAATTCATTTTTATAAACCGATTATAAATTTCTTCTATTTGCGAATTAGAATAAATTTTATTTCTGAATTGTCTTACCCAACGAATACCATTTATTGAATTGGTCAAAAAAATTTCATCCGCATTTTCAATATTCGAAACAGAAACACTATTCTCCCGGATTTTATAATCCACATTTTGTAATTTCTCCAGGAGGCATTTTCTCATTACTCCGGCGACACAGCCTTCGGCTAATGATGGTGTAGAGATTGCCTTATCTTTTATTAAAAAAATATTAGCAATAGTAGCATCGGCAATATTACCCGAAGTATTTAATACCAGGCAATCATCCAATTTATTTTCTTTAGCATATAAAGAAGCCATAACATAAGGTAAAAAGTTAGCTGACTTCAAATTTGAAAATTCATCACAGGTTTTTCTTGCCTTGGTATAAATATCAATCACCAGCCCATTTTCGTTTAATTTATTTGTCGATTCATTTAATGACGAGCATTCAATCAAATATTGGAGTTTTTCATCTCCATTATACAATCCACCATTCCCACGGAATATAGATAATCGGACTCTCGCAAGCGATTCACATTTAGTTTTCTTACACAGTGATAAAATTTGTTCCTGCACTTGATCAACAGTAAAAGATTCAGGCGCTTTAAATTTTAAAAGCGATAAACCGGCAAACAGTCTTTCAAAATGAAATGGAGCTAATATAATTTCTTCATTCATCACTTTCATCGTTTCAAATAAACCATCCCCATAACGATAACTACGATTCGATGGAAACAATACCGGTTCATTAGCCGGCATTATTTTTCCATTGAAAGAAATAAAATCCATATAATGAAGGTAAATAAAAATGCTCCCGAAGTTTCGGAAGCATTTCATCGAATATTTGAAAAGGATCAAGCCTGCTCTACCAACCCCGCTTTTACAGCATACATTACCAGGCCAGCCATTGATTTAGTTCCGGTTTTTGTTTTCAGTTTATCACGAATAGCCTCTACAGTGCGGGGACTAAGATCAACAATATCTGCTATTTCTTTTGTGCTTTTTTCGTCGCACATGAGTTTGAGAATAGTAATTTCTTTTTCTGTCAGGTGCACATCCTGCATCATGGATGATTCAGAAGTTCGTTTCGTACGCAATCCGCTTAATAATGCCTTATTGGTAAGCTCATTGAAATAAAAATCATTTTCAAACACACCGCGTATAGCTTCATAGATCATTTCAGATCCGGATTCCTTTGTAAGATATGAGTTAGCTCCAATCTCCATCATCTTTGAAATAACGGAGTGATCATTATGCATGGACAACATAATTACTTTTACCTGGGGATACAGTTTTTTTATTTCAGGTAATGTAGCCAGTCCATCCATAATCGGCATAGAAATATCCAATAAAACTACATCTGGTTGTATATGCCTGAGCAAGTTCATTAGCTGCATGCCATTCTCGGCTTCAGCTACCATTTGTATGTCTTTGCGACTTTGAAGAGATGTTTTAACGCCGGTGCGAAAGAGAGCATGATCATCGGCGATAGCTACTTTAATGACAGCGTTTGGTTCGTGGTTTTTCATGAATTAAGGATTGATGAATTAGTAAAAAAAAAATTTGGACATGTAATTTATTCAGTGCTGCAAGTTGGAAAAATCCTACAACATATAACATAGTAGAACTACTTGATTTCGTATTTGTGGAAAGTACCAGTACTTAAATGCTCAAACGAAACTATACGAATCATTGTTGAGATGTTTACGATTTCATCCGTAAATACTGAATGAATTAAATAGGGCAGTTATGCTCTTGTTAACAGTGCAGTGTGAATATATTTTTGCTGCGAAAGTTGATTGACAGGATGACTCGTTTAACCTTCTCATCCAATGTCCATTACCGTCCAGAAAATTATTTCCAAATCCCTTGAAAAACCAGACGACACTCTCCGAACAATCAGCTTTCAATTTTTTAAAAAATATGTTGCCCCGTTAGAAGATTCAATAGCCATTGAGACCAAACCAAGAGCCATTAAGCCTGTTCCTATGAAACTCAACCTTTAAACTTTTTCTTTTCATAACAGTAACGTTCAAGCCCCGGTCTTCATAACGCCGGGGTTTTTGTTTTGTATAAAATTGGATGTCTCTTGTTACCGTCCGGCAATATGCCTTACCAAAATTCGTGAGCTCAATGAACAATTGTTACAAACTCCCGGGAAGGCGACCTGGGAGAAGTTAGTAATACAATGTTTATTTGGGATTATTAATGCGCGGAGGAATCTTATTTTAAACTTATCTCTAATTTGGTCTGCCTGTTTGACCCGTCCTAAGAAAACTATCAACCAAAATCCAGACAATGCTTACAACAATTTAAGACCACATATGAGCTGTGATTATTTAACTCCAAACCAGGCACATTTGACTACTGAACCATTGATCAAACATTGGAAGAATAGAAGAAAAAAGGCAAGTCAGCAACAGAGAAAAGGTATTTACTAGTTAATTAAATAAATTTTATCGTGAACATTAAAACAATTACTCACATCAAAATCTGTAAAGTAAAACCCGTACGAGACCTCCCGTATAGCTATTTTAGGACGACACATAAGCCCACTCAAAGCCCAGTCAAAGCCCACTCAAAGGCCTAGTAAAAGCGTTCGGAATACGGGCTGAAGCCCACCATTTATACATCGCTTATTACAGGTAAAGCATCATATACAAGGATGAGGTCCCGAAATCAATTTAAAAACTACGCTGAATTACAAAAGAATATGAGCAAGTTATTCTTTCCCTGCTACTATGTAAGCTCTTGGTTCCCCCAATGTAAATTTTTTTCGTCCGGGAATACTGTAGATTTCTTTCAAAGTTAAACCTGCTTTATTTAATATGCTTTCCATTTCAGCAACCGAAAAAATATAATCAATGGCAGTTTTGGTTTCTGTTTTTCCATCAGGCGTTATTATAAGATGTTCGGATTCTATGCGGGTGGGATGAAAAAGATATTTACTGCCTACCACATATTTCATATCACCCACCTGGCTCCACTGTTTATCTTTAAATTGTTTAATAGCTATTTCTGCCAGTGACCAGGTATTAATTAATAAATGTCCATTGCTTTTTAGATAAGAAAAAATTTTGGATAATATCAATGATGTATCATCTGGATTAAAAAAATTCAGGCTGTTTCCCATACATAAAACAAGATCAAATTTATCATCTGTTTTATATTCAAGCACACCTGATTTGATGGCATTAATAGGAAGATTTTCGTTTTCTGCTGTTTGTTTAATCTCCTTAATATAATCATCGAGGTTATCAACGGCCGTGACGGAAATACCTTTCTTTGCAAGAGCTATTGCATGTCGTCCATAGCCACACATCAAGTCTAAAACTTTGCTTCGCGGTTGCAGATTGAAATAAGAAAGAATAAAATCAACCTCTTTTATTGTTAATTCTTCAGGAATAATGGTCCGCCACATTTCTTTGTAATAACCATCAAAATAACTATCGTTGACATTTTCCATGTAAGAAGATTTAAAAGGAGAAATTTGAATATTGGGCTTACTGAATCTTCAAAAACCCGGCTGTAAACGCAGGATTGGAGTGGAGCTTTTTACTCCAGTAATTTATTTCGCATTGCATACATTACTAATCCGGCAATGGTCTTTGCTCCTACTTTTTGCTTCATATTCTGACGAATAGTTTCAATAGTGCGGGGACTGAGAAAAACTTCTTTGGAAATTTCTTCCGTTGTTTTATCGTCGGCTATCAGTTTCAAAATCTTTATTTCTTTTTCAGAAAGCTTTACAGGATTAGGATAAAATTGGCGAACTGTTTTTTTATGTTGTAGTTTCAATAAAACTGCTTTATTCACTAACTCATTAAAATAAAAATCATCATTCATACATGTGAGTATCGCTTGATAGATTTCTTCCGGATCTGTAGTCTTAGTTAAATATGCATTTGCCCCCATCTCCATCATTTTAGTGATCATTTCCTGGTCATCATACATCGTAAGCACAATGATCTTTAGCAATTCATATTCTTTTCGAATGAGGCTGATAGCATTGATGCCATCTACTTCGGGCATTCGTATGTCCATTAATATTACATCAGGCAGCTTTAGTTTCAGTTTATGCATCAGATCTTTTCCATCTTCTGCTTCCCAAAGTATTTTTAGATATTCTTTATCTTTTAAAGCCATGCGAATGCCATCACGAAAAATCTTGTGGTCATCAGCAATTGCAACTTTTATTTCCTGGGACGCCATTAAATATTAGTTTTTGCAGTTAATTTAATTATCTGCCTTGGACAGCAGACAGGATAATGAATTGAGTAAAAATACTCTTTTTTAATTATCGGAATAATATGTTTTGAACAATCAAGGTTAATCTGGCTTTCTCTGTTGATGCAGAAATAATGGTTGTAAATGTCAGTCCATATTAATTAAGTGAATTTCATGAAATACTTATAGAAGACATATGGCACTCCGGTCTGCCGGCAAAGAAAGAGATCCGTTCACAAAGAATAAATTCGTTTCGTACCATATTTTAATCCTGCTTCGGATATTTCCTATATAATTCATCGTATATTTTCAATAACCTTTCGAAAGTGTACGAGCAACATAGTAAATACTGCCATTTATAAAAAACGAAGTACTGCTCTTGTACACACATGGCTGTGCATATATTTTTGCACCAGTTGATTGGCAAGGATCAAGCCCCTCAAAATCGTCCAATGTCCTTAGAAAACGTCCTGAATAATATTCCAAATCCATTGAAAAACTTAGCGAAATCCAATGTCAATCAACTTTTTACTTTTAAACTACCCTGAAATTAGATATTAGGTCAGGTATTTTGCCACCTGGTACTCGCTTCACTGATTTATTCACACCTGTTAGCAACAAAATTTGTTTAAGTGAATTTCCCCGGTAAGATTCCTATTTTTTTATTCGTAAAAATACTAAAATTACCCAGAAATTCTACTTATTTTTCGAAATGGCTTTTACGATTCGAAATCGTTAAAACCCCCTGCCCTACTGCATTTTAGGACACCGTAAGTGTTTACACTGCTTTTTTGTCCGGTTGATTCCCTTCTTTCTAATATCAATTTTTACGAGACAATTAATTGATAAAGGCCTTAAAAACGTTACTGTTATGAAAAAGATTCAAAGAAGCTTGGGTAATGAAGATACCTTGGTTTGGTGGGAATAACCCCGTTAAGGATTAAGATTAAACTTTCTTGAAAAGGTTTTCTATATTTGGTGAAAATCCAAGCATATAGAAAACCTTTTTTGGCATATCCTCAACTATTCCTTTCTCTTACCTGTTTTAGTCTTCTTTATCTTTATAAGTAAGCTAAAATCAAGTAAGCATGTATCTCATGTAGTTATTGCGATAGTTTTATATTCTTCAATTTTTTTTGGCTTCATATTATTTGATGCTTATCTAAATAATTATAGGCATATTTATACAACTTTATACACGACATTAGAATATTTGTTTTTCACCTATATTATTGGATCCATAATTCAAGATAACAGACCGAAAAGAGTACTTCTATTATTATCAATTCTATTTATTGCATTCCAAATTTTTTACTTTTTAAAGGCAAAATTTAAAACCATTGACTCAATTCCGATAGGAGTTGAATCCATTCTGATATTTACCTATATCGTTATTCTTTTTTATGAGCAATTTCAAAAAACAAGAACTCAATATATTTATAGTAACCCATGGTTTGGAATTATCATTGGCATCATGATTTATCTGGCCTGTTCGTTTTTCTTCAATATCATGGCTGCAAATTATGGTAAGAAAACCATGAGTCCATATTGGTTCCTTACGTGGATATTTGAAACGATTAAAAATACTCTTTTCGCATTTGGTATATTGATGTATTCCCGCAAACCTATCGAAAACCCACAACAACATTCATCTTCCATACCATATTTAGATATGATTTAAAACAGCTACCCTGACCCATTATGTACTTCTTCCTGCAAGCCACCAACCAACCCGGAGTTTCTATTGTGCTCTTTTTGGGCACACTGGGAATGGTTGTGCTTACTGTAAGCCTTATTATTTTCATTGTCATGCACCAACGAAAAGTGATCCGCTATCAAAACAAGCTACAGCAAATGGAGCAGGAACAGCAAAAGATCTTATTGAATGCATCTATTAAACTGCAGGAAGAAGAACGCCAGCGCCTCGCAGCCGATCTTCATGATGATGCTGGTCCTTTATTAGCTACTGCACGTCTTTATTTAAATGAAAATTTAGTAAACCAGGATAAGGCTACCCAACTTCAATCCATTTTCCAGGCAAGGCAAATTATAGATGATACTATACAGCTTGTCCGTAATATAAGCCACAGCCTGATGCCACCTACGCTAAAGAATTTTGGACTCGAATCGGCCATCAATGATCTGTTTCAAAAAATTAGTGGCTCAGGCGCTATCAATGCCAGCAGCCGTTTTCATGAATATAAAGAAAGACTGAAGGGTGAAAAAGAATTGATCATGTTTCGTGTGGTGCAGGAACTAATTAATAATATTCTCAAGCACAGCAATGCCAGCTTTATTCATTTAACGCAGAATGTTCATGGCGATAAATTTTACCTGCGTATTCATCATGATGGTCGTGGCATTGTTCAATCCGATTTTGATAAGCTGAATAAAAGTAATGTTGGATTAGGATTAAAAAACATAAGTAGCCGCCTGCGAGTTGTTCAGGGTAATATTAATTTTGAAAAAGATATTTCGCAAACCTATTATAAGGTAACGATTGAATTGCCAAAAGATGCGCCTTACGAATGACAATAGATGAATAAAATAATTTTTTCAAAATCAAACATCGGTTGTTATTGTATATTGTAGTAGTGGTTAAGAAATAAGTTTTAATTTTATCCATTATCTGATAACTATGGGAATAATCAAAGTGGCCATTGCTGACGATCACAAAATATTCCGCAAGGGGGTGATTCTTTCCTTAAGGCCTTTTACTAATATTAAATTTGTGCTGGAAGCAGAGAATGGTGATGAATTGCTCAATGGCTTGGCTGCTGCTGAACCCGATGTGGTATTGATGGATTTGCGCATGCCGGGCAAAGACGGCATAGAAACGACTAAGATTATCAGTAAACAATACCCACAGATAAAAGTATTAGTACTGAGCATGTATGAAGATGAACGATTCGTTTATCATTTAATGGAAAATGGCGCTAACGGCTATTTATTGAAAAATGCAGAGCCGCAGGAAATTCGTCGTGCCATCATGGAAGTTTCTGAAAAAGGTTACTATCTCAATAATTTTGTAAACCGTATTCTGCTAAAAAAATCACATTCACGTCAGAAAGTGATTCCTTCTTTAAATAATGAAATTACTTTAAGCGATAAAGAAAAAGATGTATTGCGTTTTATCTGTATGGAATTTACTGCACAGGAAATTGCACAAAAAATGGAGATAAGTCCAAGAACAGTAGAAGCTATTAAAGACCGCCTAATGGAACGTTTCGGAAGCAAGAATACGGCGGGTCTGGTATTTTTTGCAGTGAAAAATAATTTGATTGAGTAACTCTTGTTTCTTCTTTTTATTAAGCCCCTGATCTTCATCAGAGGCTTTTTATTGTATGATTACAATTCAATTTCCGGAATATCTCCTTTTACAATTAATTCTCCTGCTGTCTTTGATCTTATTTCTTCAACAGGTATACCCGGTGCTCTTTCTAACAAGTGAAAGCAATTATCTATTATGCCCAATACTGCGAGATCAGTGACAATTTTCTTTACACATCTTTTTCCTGTTAATGGTAGGGTGCATATTGGTAAAAGCTTTGATTCGCCTTTGGGATTAGTATGCATCATAGCAACAACAATATTTTTAGCGCTGGCGACAAGATCCATCGCACCACCCATTCCCTTCACCATTTTACCAGGAATTTTCCAATTAGCGATATCGCCTTCTTCACTCACTTCCATAGCGCCTAATACAGTCAGATCGACCTTACCTGCCCTGATCATCCCAAAGCTCATTGCTGAATCAAAAAAAGCAGAGCCTGGTACTGTAGTTATTGTTTGTTTACCGGCATTAATCAGATCAGGATCTTCTTCTCCTTCAAATGGAAATGGACCCATACCTAATAAGCCGTTCTCACTTTGCAACACTACTTTGATATTTTTGGGAATATAGTTAGCAACCAATGTAGGAATGCCGATACCGAGATTGACATAATATCCATCTTTCAATTCTTTAGCAATGCGCTGTGCAATTTGTTCTTTCGTCAATGACATAAACTATTATTTCAGCTTTAGCCTTAACCTTAATCTTAACCTCAACCTTTCTTTCTCACGGTTCTTTGCTCAATTCTTTTTTCATAATTCTTTCCCTGGAAAATACGTTGTACATAAATGCCAGGAGTATGAATAATATTTGGATCCACTTTACCTGCAGGAACTAATTCTTCTACTTCTGCTATTGTAATTTTACCGGCCATCGCCATTAAAGGATTAAAATTTCTCGCCGTTTCTTTATAAATAAGATTACCATCTGAATCACCTTTCCAGGCTTTGACAATAGCAAAGTCAGCATCGAATGCAAGCTCAAGAAGATATTCTTTGCCATTAAAATTTCTCGTCTCTTTTCCTTCAGCCACTTCCGTCCCAACACCAGCCGGTGTATAAATAGCAGGCATTCCATATCCCGCAGCCATACATCTCGTAGCCAGTGTGCCTTGCGGTATTAATTCTACCTCTAATTCACCGCTGAGTAATTGCCTTTCAAACTCTGCATTTTCTCCAACATATGAAGAGATCATTTTCTTTACCTGCTTCTGTTTTAGCATTAATCCAATTCCAAAATCATCCACACCAGCATTGTTGGAAATACAAGTAAGATTTTTTACTCCTTTTTTCACCAAGGCAGCAATACAATTTTCAGGAATGCCGCATAATCCAAACCCCCCCAACATCAATACAACACCGTCCCGGATATCTTTTATGGCTTCATCTGCATCAGCGACGATTTTATTCACTATATTTTATGATTTAAATTCTATTGACGAAACGAAAAATAAATATGATCCGTTAGTAAAATTAATGAAGTTGACGTTAGAAGCTTGGGTAATTAATTTTTAGAATGTATCCTTTGTCTTGCTTTTTCAAAAAGATGCGCTGTATCTGCGACAGAATGAAATTGATGTACCTCTGTAGGACTCCTAGGAGGTCTTGAGTTTAACGAATCAAGTATCGTTTTCAATAGGTCGGGATGTGCCCTATAAAAAGAAAAGCTTTGCTGAAACTTTTCTTTCGTAATATGATGAATGCGAAAAACCTCTTTGTATAAATTTGTGCTGGCCGTATCCTTATTGAGACTTGAATCTTTAAAAATAAAATCGGTAAGAAATTTGTCAGCTCTGAACATATCCCAGAGTACTGCTTTCATCTCACCTTGTGCTAAAATGTTTTTTGGAATTTTATTCCTGCTTTTACAGCCCATTAAAAAAAAGATGAAAAAAAATATCAGTAATCCCGATTTCATTTTAATTCTTTATAAGCAGTAACATTCGTGATGTCCAGCTTCGTCAAAATATTTTTGGCTTGTGTTTTTTCGTCTGTAGTGGCCCGACTAAATATTTTTACTATTTCAGTGCTTTTACCCTGGAAAAAAAACTGCATGATCATTGAATTGGGGTTTTCGGTATCTATAGTATTCAAAAAATTAAGGCTTTTCATAATTCCATTGCGCCCTTCATTTTCATTCTCATAAAACTTATCCAGGCCAGAGCGATAATAGGAATATAAAACATCATGTATTAAAGCAAATCTGCTATTATTTAAATTTTCAGCCAGCCAATAGCGATTACGTTGTGCTTCGAAAGATTTCCAACCAGATATATCTCTTCCTTCTGGCGCATTGTTAACAATATTCCATGCCTTTTGAAAATAAACATCGCCTCCGCGAAGTGAATAGGAATCGTAGTCAAATCCGAGTATAATGTTGATGTAATAAGCAAGAATAGCAGGAAGATTAGCAGCTACAGGATCATTACCCTGTACCCTGTTTTCATTGAATTCAATAGGTTGGAATTCCTGATAGCGAAAGCTAATATTTTCGTCAAGAAAATTAATAATGGGAGAATCATAAGTAGTATTATAAATAGGTCTTGCTACCTGCACAGTAAGTTTGCCTTTAAATATATTATTATTAGCATCCTCGATATTTAATAAAAAATTGCACTGAATTTTTTCAGCCGGCTGAAAGACATCGTTGGTCCATCTCCGATTATTTAAAAAATTAGTTAGCCCTGTTTGCAACGTCTGAAATATTTTTTTGTCTACCTGGCTGCTTATTTTATCTGCTTGCACAGTAAGACGAGCTTGTATTTCCTGTCCTTGTACTGTAATAACAGAAACAATGAAAACAATAACAATTGCAATTTTTTTAAGCATAATAAAGACGGATTATTGTGTCAACAATATCTTTGGCTACCTCATCCTTTGACTTAGTTTCAAAATCAAATTCATGACCGTTTTTTTCGAATATGGTTATTTTATTTGTATCAGATTTAAATCCAGCTCCTATATCGTTCAATGAATTTAATACGATCATATCAGCATTCTTTTCTTTCATTTTGTGAAGTGCGTTTTTCTTTTCATCATTTGTTTCCAATGCGAAACCAACCAACACCTGGTTTTCTTTTTTTCGTTCTCCCAGATTTTTCAAAATATCTTTTGTCTTTGTAAACTCGATGCTAAATTTTTCTTCTTTTTTCTTAATTTTTTCTTTGGCTGTTTCCACAGGTGAATAATCCGCAACGGCCGCTGCCATTATAGCAATATCAGTCTTATCAAATAAATCATTAACGGCATTATACATTTCATTTGCTGTTGTCACTTTTATTATTGAAATTCCATTCTCTGAAAAGTCAAGTAACGATGGACCCATAACTAAAGTAACATCGGCACCACGGCTATATAATTCTTTAGCTATAGAAATTCCCATTTTGCCCGACGAATGATTTCCAATAAAACGAACGGGATCAATTGGCTCGTATGTAGGACCTGCGGTCACTATTGCTTTTTTACCTCTTAACTGTCCGGTCAAAAAAAAATCCGTTGTAATAAACTGAATGATATGGGCCGGTTCAGCCATTCTACCATCGCCATAAAGACCGCTGGCAAGATCTCCTTTTTCTACAGGAATTACTTTATTCCCATATACCTCAATTTTTTTCAAATTTTCCACGGTGGAAGGATGATGCCACATATCTTCATCCATTGCCGGTGCAACAACTACCGGGCATGTAGCCGAAAGATAAACAGCCAATAAGAGATTATCGCATTGCCCATTCGCCATTTTACTTAG
>JGI24806J26614_1000355_pt1 | contig 13410 bp, 11 predicted proteins | sample Kansoi200umMDA_FD_26614 | JGI IMG/M metagenome (IMG submission 26614)
TCGCCAATACCGGAGCTTTTTGTGCAAGACCGCCCAACTCAGAGATTTTTATTGTGCCAAATTGCCTTTCAATTATCTCTACTACCAACCACAACCCGATACATATGAGCAGGCGCCAACAGCAACTACCATGGTATTAAGTGGAGTTATGGTAAAGATGGGAGTGTTTGCCGTAATACGCTGGTTGTTGCCGGTATTGCCAATTGCATCCTATGCATGGGGCGATGTAATTACATCATTGGCTATTACCGGGATGATCTATGCCTCGCTGATCGCTATAAAGCAGGATGACCTGAAAAGATTGGTGGCTTATTCATCCATTGCGCATATCGGTTTAATGTGCGCAGCAATTTTTTCAGAGAACAGTAGTGGCATGCAGGGTGTAATGATACAGATGTTCAATCATGGTATTAATATTATCGGGTTGTGGTTGGTAGTAGAGATAATTGAAAGGCAATTTGGCACAATAAAAATCTCTGAGTTGGGCGGTCTTGCACAAAAAGCTCCGGTATTGGCGATGCTGTTAGTTATCATTGCTTTGGCCAATATTGCCTTGCCGCTTACCAATGCGTTTGCCGGGGAGTTCCTCATGTTCAATGGAATCTTTAGTTCCGCAGTTACAAAATATTCTGTATGGTTCACTGTGTTTGCCGGTATCAGCATCATATTGGCAGCTGTATATACCCTGAATATGATCCGCAAAGTTTTTTATGGGAATAGCAATACATTAACAGCTGCAGCTACAGATATAGGTTGGAATGAGAAGCTGGCATTAGGTATTATCGTCATCCTCATTTTCTGGATGGGAGTCTATCCGCAGGCGCTGTTGAGTGTAACAAAAGAAATTTCAGATTCAATTTTAAATAAAGCAGACGTGCTTCACTTATTAAATAAGCTTTGATCAAAGCATTGTATGAACGCATTATTATTATCGGCAATATTGGGAGTTGTTATGATGTTCAGCGGGATTTTGCTGAAATCAAAAACTGCTATACGTAATGTTGCTATAGCAGGGTTGATAGTATTGCTGCTGGTAAATGTGCTGGAGATGTATGGGATTGTATTTTTTAAAATAGACACAAAAGGCATGATCGGGTTTGACAGATTTGCTTTGTTGTTTGATACTATTGCTTTTTTATCTACACTCTTGTATTTTCTTTTATCTGCCAGGGATATGGAAAAAGTAGGTATAAATTATGCCGAATACCTGGCGCTGATCTTTTTTATCTTATGCGGTATCTCCATGGTGTCTTCTTTCCGCTCATTATTGATTTTGTTTCTTGGTATTGAGATCATTTCTATCCCTCTTTATATTTTAACCGGCAGCGATAAAAAAAATCTCAGGAGTAATGAAGCTTCACTAAAATATTTTTTATTGGGAGCTTTTTCTACAGGGCTTATGTTAATGGGTATTGCACTCATTTATGGCGCTAAAGGATCGTTTTATACTGCACAGATCAATTTATCCGCCGGGCCACCAACTATGTTACCGATTGCCGGAATGATGTTATTACTTTTTTCCATGTCTTTTAAAGTATCTGCAGCGCCATTCCATTTCTGGACACCGGATGTTTATGATGGAGCGCCAACCGTTTTTACTTCATTCATGGCAACGATCGTTAAGGCGGCAGTCTTCATTGCATTTATTCGTTTGTTTGATGAAGCGTTTGGTTTGCTGCATTCAAAATGGCAACTATTGGTGGCGATCATTACGGTGTCAACATTATTTATCGGGAATATCACAGCCGTTTTTCAGCAAAGTGTAAAAAGAATGCTGGCCTATTCCAGTATTGCACAGGCCGGCTTTATGATGTTGTCATTGTATGCTATGAATATGGAAGCAAAAGAAGGCTTGCTTCTCTACACTGCTGCATACAGTTTTGCCACCATCGGCATTTTTGCAGTGCTCATTAAAATGAATGATCATACGTTTGATGGTTTCAATGGTTTTGCAAAACAGCAACCACTCCTGGCAGCAACCACCACTATTTTTTTATTATCTCTTGCAGGCATTCCGTTAACAGCAGGATTTCTTTCTAAATTTTATATGCTGAAGGCCGTTATAGCAACTCATCAAAATTATTGGCTGGTTATTTTTGCGGTATTGATGGCGGCAGTAAGCGTCTATTATTATTTCAGGATTATTCAGGCTATGTATTTTAAGGAAGGTAATGCGCAGCAGATACAGGTATCGCCTGCTTTTAAATGGGTGATGCTGGTGCTGGCCGGGTTGATCATATTGCTCGGCGTTTTCCCTTCACTGCTGCTCAACTGGCTTTATTTTTAAATCATTACCATTCGTAATGATTTTCGTTCTTATCCCGTTTCTTTCTTTAATTTCGATTGAACGCTTTTGCATGAATTTTCGTGATGTTTTTTCATTGGCTTTCCGGACAGTCCGCAGCTATAAGCTTCGGACCACGCTTACTGTTGCCATTATTGCTTTTGGTATTATGGCATTAGTAGGGATCATTACAGCAATTAAAGCGATGAACCAGAAATTCACAGAAAGTTTTTCGACCATGGGGGCCAATGGTTTTACTATCCGGTACAAAGAAAGAAATATCCATTTTGGCGGAGATAATGATAGTGAACTCAAGCTTTCTAAAAAATCGAAAAAGAAAGAAAAAAAATCCAACCTGGGTAAAATAATTACAAAAGAAGAAGCAGAACAATTTGTAAGGTCATATAATTTTCCTGCTGCTAAAAGTATTTCCATTTTTGGCAACCGAAATAATATTGTATCCCATGAAACGAGAAAGACCACACCGAATGTGGCCATGTTTGGTGGTGATGAAAACTATCTTTTACTGAATGGATTTACGCTAGAGTCAGGACGAAATTTTAATAGTATGGATGTGCAGACAGGCCGTAACGTTTGCATTTTGGGATATGACATTGCAAAAAAATTATTTAAAGAAGGGAATATAACCGCAGTAAATGCCGTAGTCCGTTTAAACGATATTCCATTCAGGGTATTGGGTGTAATGGCAAGCCGGGGCTCCAGTTTTGGTTTTAGCAGGGACAATGTGATCATTACAACTTATCGCAATGTTGACCGGAATTTTCCTTCCGGATTTTCTTATGTCGTAGGTATTATGACCTATGATCTTCACCAGGTGAACGATGCTATGGGAGAGGCCGAAGGGAATTTTCGTTCTATTCGTAAACTGACAACCACAGAAGATAATAATTTTGTTTTGGATCGTAGCGACAGTATTGCTGAGAAAGCAATGAACAGCCTGGGATTTCTCACTGTTTCCGCCACTGTGATCGGACTTATTACATTAATTGGCGCTGCCATCGGCCTGATGAATATTATGCTGGTCTCTGTTTCAGAACGCACTAAGGAAGTAGGCCTGGTAAAAGCCATTGGAGGCAAAAGCAAAATGGTACGCCGCCAGTTTTTGCTGGAAGCCATTATTATCAGCATTTTGGGAGCTATATTCGGGATAGCTTTAGGGATCATGGTGGGGAATTTGTTCTCTATGGTTTTAAATACAGGCTTCGTGGTTCCATGGAATTGGGTGATCTATGGCATCTTAATATGTACAATCGTAGGTTTAGTAGCAGGTTTGTATCCGGCCTTAAAAGCAGGGAGGCTTAACCCCATTGAGGCGTTAAGGTATGAGTAGGGGTAAGAAATATATGAAATCAATTTTTTAAAAATGAATGAATTTGTTATCAAATTGTTTTCGACAGTCTTGTTCCGTTTAAAAAAATCCTTAACTTGAAGCCCTTTCGAAGAAAAAATGAGAAGAAGGAGTTTTATATAAACTTTTTCCTTAGAATTGTAACTCTGAAAAAAAGTATTCCATTTTAAATTTTTAAAAAAAACTAAAAAACTAAGATCATGGCTGAGACAAAATCTACTGCATCAGTTAAGGCTACTTCTGTACAGGCCAAAAAAACCAGCAATGCCATTTCATGGATAGCACCTATTTTTTGTATTGTTGCCGGATATTGTATCTGGCGTTTTATTNTTGGAGATCCCAGTGCATTTGATGTAAAAGGATCAGGCTGGTTTTGGCCACAGCATAAAAAACCACATGATGCTTTGCATAGAATCTATGAGGGTGGGATCATTGTGCCTTTGCTGGTTGGTATGTTATTAATGGTAATTGTATTTTCTATAGAGCGGTATTTAACTATTCGTAAAGCATTGGGTGGCGGTTCGATCTCTGATTTTATCCGTAAAGTACAATATCACCTGGCCAATCGCAATGTTGATGCTGCATTGTCTGAATGCGACAAACAAAGAGGTTCAGTAGGTAATGTAATGAAAGCCGGATTACGTCGCTATAAAGAAATGATGAATGAACAGGGAATAGATACCGAACAAAAAGTGCTTGCTATTCAGAAAGAAGTAGAAGAGGCCACAGCTCTCGAACTTCCAATGCTTCAAAAAAATCTTGTATTTCTTTCCACTATTACTTCAGTCGGTACATTGATTGCCCTTCTTGGTACTGTTATGGGTATGATCAGATCATTTTCTGCCTTGGGTGAAGCAGGCGGTGCCGGTGCTGCGGGTGAACTGGCAGTAGGTATTTCTGAGGCCTTGTATAATACAGCCTTGGGAATTGGAACTTCTGCGCTGGCTCTTATTATGTACAATGTGTTTACCACTAAAATTGATTCAATAACTTATGGCATTGATGAATCAGGTTTTACCCTGACCCAAAGTTTCGCTTCTCTTTACAAATAAGCGAAATTTTTATGGAATATTGAAAGTTATTCATCTCAATTCTAAATTATTGTACATATGCCAAGTGTTAAAATAGCTAAGAAAAGTACAGATACTGATATGACGCCATTCGTTGATATCGCTTTTCTGATACTTTCTTTTTTTATCATGGCCACCAAATTTAAACCTGAGGAACCTGTTCCTATTACTACACCGGGTTCTGTTTTATCACAGAAAATGCCTGAAAGTAATGCGGTATTGATTACTATAGATTCAACCAACAGAGTATTTTTTTCTGTTTTATCTGAAAAAGATACATCTGTCTATGGACAGATCATTCGGGACCTGAATACAAGTAAGGGTCTCAATCTTTCCGGTGAAGAAATGGGAAATTACAAAAGAACCTATGCTGTCGGTGTTCCCTTTGGTGGATTGAAACAATTATTGGCGACTCCGGCAAGTGAACAGAAAAATATCAAGCAAACCGGAATACCTATAATGGACTCGGCAAGCAATGAACTAGTATGGTGGATATCTGAAGCTAAAAAAGCTTTTGCCGGGCAGCGGTTGCAGTTTCTGATTAAAGGCGATCAACAATCAAAATACCCGGCTTTCGAAGCTGTTGTTAGTGCATTAAAAAGAAATGAAGAGTTCAAATACAATCTGGTAACATCATTGGAAGATGTGCCGAAGGGTTCTGCTTTGGATGTTTCCAATAAGAAAGCAGCTAAATAATTTTAATTAACTAAAAGAGTTTAATTATGGCAAGTATAGATACCGGCGGTGGAGATAGCGGACACAAAAAAGGAAGAGGAGTCAAAAAAGCTAAAAAGCTATCAACCCGTGTAGATATGACTCCTATGGTGGACCTTGGATTCCTGCTGATTACTTTTTTTGTATTTACTGCCACGATGAGCAGCCCCACCACGATGGATTTGAATATGCCCAAGGATATTAAAGATAAAAAAGATCAAACGGAGGCTAAAGAATCAGGAGTTCTGACTATTATGCTGGGCAAGGGTGACCAGGTTTATTATTATGAAGGAAAATTGGCAGTAGATGCTAATGGGAATAATTTTAAACAAACCACTTTTAAAGGCATCAGAGATATTATTATCAATAAGAAAAAAGAGGTAATAGCCAAACATGTACACGACGCCACCTGTGATGAAAAACAACAAAAGGCGAAGGAAAAAGGTGATCCCAACTGGAAGGATGCCTGTCTTGACAGGGACTTTGTAGTTATTATTAAACCTGACCAGGACGCCACCTATAAAAATACAGTGGATATCCTGGATGAGATGACCATCAACCAGGTAAAAATATATGCAATGGTGAAAATTTTGCCTGAAGAATATCAATTGATACAGGCAACGGAGGCTAATAATAATATAAAATAAACCTTTGCGTTGAGTAAAATGTTATGGAATAAAGAAAGATCCGCATCTAATTTTAAATAAACTTAACAATGGAAGCCAATAAAATTTTATCAGCCGATATACTCGACCTGATCTTTGAAGAAAGGAACAAGGATTATGGAGCGTATGATTTGCGAAAAACATATAACCGTCGTATTACACGGGCACTTATCATTACTGCCTCCATTGCTGTGCTGGCTTTACTTGGTTCTGTTTTAGCAAGCACCTTGAACGACAAGAACAATAAGAAAGTAAAATTGCAGGAAGTGACCCTGCAGGATATCAAGCAGGAAGAAAAGAAAGAAGAACCACCTCCACCTCCACCGCCAAAGCAGGAACCACCAAAGGTGGAAATGAAACAGTTCACTCCTCCCGTAATTAAAAAAGACGAGGAAGTAGAAAAGCCACCGCCACCACAGGAAGAATTGAAAGAAGCGAAGATTGATGTAATAAACCAGGAAGGTATTAAAGATGAAAATATCGCCACTCCGACAAATATTGATGAGGGCAAACAGGTTATTGAGGAAAAGAAAGAAGATGATGAAAACAAGATATTTGATAAAGTAGAAATTGAAGCCTCATTTCCAGGCGGTGATAGTAAATGGAAACAATACCTGGAAAGAAATTGTAATGGCCAGATAGCTTCTGATAACGGAGCTCCTGAAGGTACGTACACCACTATTGTTCAGTTCGTAGTGGATAAAGAAGGTAATATAAGTGACGTGAGGGCATTAACGAATCATGGATATGGTATGGAGGCTGAAGCAATGCGTGTAATTAAAAAGGGCCCTCAATGGAAACCGGCAATTCAAAACGGACGTCAGGTAAAAGCTTATCGGAAACAACCCATAACTTTTCTGGTAACAGGAGACAACTAATTCAACAAGTAGTTTTCAAAGACATTTATTAAAATACCCCGCCATAAGCGGGGTATTTTATATTGCTGGTAACTGCAATCACTTTCTGTACATCTTTGCAATTGTATAATTTTGATGCAATGATGAATACACTGACAGGATGGGATGACACAATTGTTGCACTGGCTACACCGCCAGGGGTAGGTGCTATTGGTGTTATTCGTTTAAGTGGAAAAAAATCTATTGCTATTGCTAATGCATTATTTTCTTCAAAAGATCTTTTGCAACAAGCTTCACATACATTGCATGTAGGTTTTTTGAAAGATGAAAATAAAGTGCTGGATGAAACAGTCCTTTCACTTTTTAAGGGCCCGGGGTCATACACTGGTGAAGACGTAGTGGAAATAAGTTGTCATGGTTCACCTTTTATTCATCAGCAAATAATCGATGCATGTATACACAGAGGAGCAAGGCTTGCCAAACCCGGAGAATTTACCCAAAGAGCTTTTCTGAATGGAAAATTAGACCTTGCGCAAGCTGAGGCCGTCGCGGATTTGATTGCAAGCAATACTGCTGCTTCTCATAAAACAGCCATACATACAATACGGGGAGGCTTTTCTTTAAAATTAAAAGAGCTGAGGGAAAGATTGATCCGGTTTTCAGCTCTCATCGAACTGGAACTTGATTTTAGCCAGGAAGATGTGGAATTTGCCGACCGGGTTAAATTTTATGATCTTATTTCGGAATTAACCCAATCGGCCGATCAGTTGATCAACTCTTTTCAATTGGGCAATGTGATCCGCAATGGTGTTAGTGTGGCAATAATCGGCAAGCCTAATGCCGGCAAATCCACACTGCTAAATACATTGTTGAATGAAGACAGGGCAATTGTCAGTGAAATTCCCGGAACAACAAGAGATACTATTGAAGAAGTAATTAATATTGATGGGATTTTATTCCGGCTGATCGACACTGCGGGTATTCGCCAGCATTCTGCTGACAGCATTGAGAATTTAGGCATTGACCGGAGTCTTGAAAAAATGAAACAAGCAGACCTGGTGCTTTATCTTTTTGACGTAAAAGAAATTTCAGTTACAGACTTACAATCAGCAATTGCGGATTTTAAATCTCATTCTATTAATTATTTAATGGTTGGAAATAAAGCCGAATCCGGAACAGTGATCGCTGCAAAAGAAAAGTTTAGTACAATAGAAAATGCAATCTACATTTCGGCAAAGGAGTCTTTGCATATTGATGTATTAAAAGAAAAAATGGTGGATGCTGTGCTGCAGGGCAAATTGCAAACGGAAAATACTGTTGTTACAAATGCCCGTCATTATCATGCATTAAAAGAAGTGCAACAATCGTTGAAGGACATTAAAACCGGTCTTGATAATAAATTGCCGGGAGATCTGCTTGCGTTAGATATTCGTCAATGTCTTCATTATCTCGGCGAAATAACAGGTGAAGTAACCAATGATGATACGCTGGATTATATTTTTTCGAAATTCTGTATCGGGAAGTAATTATGCCAAATCAGCTGTCTAAAATATTCATAAATTCTTTTTTATACTCGGTAGTTATCCCGATATTGTTGCGGGTAATCATGGAACGACCCCAAGGTTTAAAGCAACGGGAAAAAAACCGGTATGCATGTATGCCGGAGATTTTAATAAGGATGGTAAGGAAGCAATGAAAAGATTCACTAATGATTTCTAAAAAATGCAATATGAAAAAGTTTTTTATCGCCTGTCTTCTCCTCATCTGTTTTTATGTAAATGCACAGGAAACAAAGATGGTATCTTTATTTAATGGGAAAGATCTGAATGGGTGGTATTCTTTCCTTAATTCAAAAGGAAAGAATAATGATCCTGAAAAAGTTTTTAATGTGGAAGATGGTTTCTTACACATATCAGGAAAAGAATTTGGATATATCTGTACAGATAAAATATATAAGAATTTTCATCTTGCGGTAGAATTTAAATGGGGAATAAAAAAATATCCTCCAAGAGATGCTGATACAGTAAAGCGGGATAATGGAATATGCTATTATATTCCAAAAGCAACAAAAGATACTGTATGGCCAAAGTCTATCGAATGTCAGATACAAGAAGGCGATGTAGGTGATTTTTGGCTGATAGGAGGCACAACCATTAAAGTAAATGGGGTAAGATCAAAATCTCAACCTTATACAAGAATACAAAAAAAGGCTGATGGAGAAATGCCAACCGGTCAGTGGAACAGAGTTGAGATAATAGCCAATAAAGGAAAGATCACTTATATCGTAAATGGTAAAGTAGTGAATGAAGGGGAAGAACCAAGTGAGTCGGAAGGAAAAATATTGATACAATCAGAGGGGGCAGAAATTTATTATCGCAAAATAGAAATTGAAGAATTGAATTAAAATATTTTTTTAAGGCATCTGCTTATTTTAAATTTTAAACTTCATACGCAATGAAAAGAATAATTATTATAACATCATTTTTTGTATGTATTTCTTATTTAGTGAATGCCCAGGGAACAATCAAACCCGAAGCAACAGAATTTTATTCCCCGGTTCCTCCTGTTGTTACTCCAGGTGTTACTTTTAACGATCCGCCATCAGATGCAATCATTTTATTCAATGGAAAGAACCTGGATCAATGGATCAATACAAAAGATTCTACACCAGCCAAATGGATACTTGCGGATAATGTAATGACAGTAAATAAAAGTACAGGAGATATTCAAACAAGAGCATCATTTACCGACTTTCAATTGCATATTGAATATCGCACACCGGAGAACATTACAGGTTCTGGCCAGGCCCGGGGCAACAGTGGAATATTTCTTGCAGCGCTTCCCTGGGGTGCAGGCGGATACGAATTGCAGGTATTGGACAATTATAAAAATACTACTTATGTAAATGGACAGGCAGGCAGCATGTATAAGCAAGCTATTCCTTTAGTGAATGCCTGCAAGAAACCTGGTGAATGGCAAACCTATGATGTAATTTGGACAGCCCCCAAATTCAGTAAAGAAGGAATACTAACTTCACTTGCCCGTGTTACAGTTTTTCACAATGGTGTTCTGGTCCAGAACAATGTTTCTTTGTTAGGAGATACTCCTTATATAGGACAGCCATCATATCGCCCACATGGTCCCGCTCCTATTAAACTGCAGGCCCATGGTGATAAAAGTGAACCGATCAGTTACAGGAATATCTGGTTAAGACAATTGTAAACCGGATCTTCATTAGAATAGTGCAAGGGAAAAATGAAATGGAAGACAAGATCATTCAATAGCAGTAGATGAATTTGCTACATTTTTCTTACCAATCAGCAAACCAATATTTTTAAAAATTATTGTCACGAGAAACATAAAACCGATCAAAGCGGCGAGAATGATTTCCTGTTTCAGATTTTTAAGCCACCATATTTCTATAAGAATAAAGCCATGTACAAAACAAATGAGACGGGAAGCAACTGTATGACTCATTCCCGCATTTGTCAATAGATGATGTATATGTGTTTTATCTGCAACAAAGGGAGATCCTCCTTTCCAGATACGAATGGCAAATACACGGAGCGTATCGAAAACAGGAATAAGTACAATACCCAATACAAATACAGGGGCTTGTGATATTATGGGTTTTACAGCTATGGCATTTATTTGTATCAGACGTATACAAAGTACAGCGATTACAAAACCTAAGACCAATGATCCAGTATCACCCATAAATATTCTTGCAGGGTTAAAGTTGAAATATAAAAATGCCAGGATGGCGCCTGCAAGAGCAAAAGCGATTAATGCAGTATTTACATCACCACTGGTTGTAAGAAAAATACCAAGGATAGTGAGACTCATAAAGCCAAGTCCGCCGGCAAGACCATCTATACCATCTATTAAGTTAAAAGCATTGGTGATTCCTACAATTGCCAGAACGGTAAGAGTGTATTGAGCAGAAAGAGGTATTTCATTGATGCCGAATAAACCATCAAAAGATGTAATGCGGATACCGGATAAAGCAATCATCGCAGCGAGACCGGCTTGAATAATAAATTTATACCGGGCTGAAAGATTTTTCAGATCGTCCATTATACCTAATCCAAAAAGAACAGTGATGGAAAAGAAAAAACAGATTTGGGCCATTCCGTTATTAAAAGGGAACCAAAGAAAAAGAGCGGCCATCATACCTGCAACGATTGCAATGCCGCCCATTGTGGGAACGGGTGATGAATGTTCTTTACGGGCATTTGGCATGTCGTAAAGCCTGTATTTTTTTATCAGGCTAATGATTGGCGGAATAGTAATAAGTGTAATGATGAAAGCACTGACAAAACACAATAGTGCAAACTTATAGTCATTGAAATACAGATCAAGCTGTAAAAAGTAGAGGTGGTTTTTCATCGGTAGCCCTGGTTTGCTTTGGTTATTTTGGCTTTTGTACTTTAAATATAGAAGGAATTATTAAAAAAAACGAGAACTATTTTATTGTGTTAGTTTAAAAAAAATCGATCTACACTCATTATGGCTTTGTATTTAAACGGGCTATTAGGATATTTGCGGTGATAAAACCGTAATTTTCGGAATAACAGGGACCATGACTTTATTAATTTTTATTTTTTGGATCAGCCTTTCTGTATTGTTTTTTTGCTATATCGGGTATGGCCTTATTCTTTTTTTATTGAATAAAATGAAAGCGTTTTTTGGTTTAGCAAAAAATAGAACTGAACCGGAGGAATTAATACCTGTCACTTTTGTGATCGCAGCTTATAATGAAGAAGCGGTGCTTGAACAAAAGATCGATAATACACTGGCAATTGATTACCCCGCTGATAAACTGAATATTATTATTATTACTGACGGTTCATTTGATGATTCAAACAATATCATTAACCGTTATTCATCTGTAATGTTGCTGCATCAGCAACAACGTAAAGGAAAATTTGCGGCCCTCAGGCGTGCTATGCAATTTGTACAAACTCCTGTCGTGGTTTTCAGTGATGCGAATACCTTGTTGAATAAAGAATGCATTCGCAGGATCACCAGGCATTACCAGGATGAAAAAGTAGGTGGAGTGGCAGGCGAGAAAAAAATTATTCACAACGATCAATCATCTTCAATCGGGGAAGCCGAAGGATTATACTGGCAATATGAATCGTATCTGAAAAAACTGGATGCTGGTTTTAATTCAGTGACCGGAGCAGCGGGTGAATTATTTTCTATACGCACAGGATTGTTTACAATGGTAAATGATGACCTGATCCTGGATGATTTTTTTATATCAATGCATGTTTGTCTGCAGGGGTATAAAATTGCTTACGAACCGGGAGCTTATGCCACGGAATTACCGTCCACTACACTGGCAGAAGAAGAAAAAAGAAAAACCCGTATTGCAGCAGGGGCATATCAATCTATCGGGTATTTGAAAAATTGTTTAAATATTTTTAAATATCCCTTACTGAGCTTTCAATATATATCCCGCCGTTTACTCCGATGGGTTTGCTGTCCGCCGCTACTTTTTACTTTATTATTCAGTAATATTTTTATTGTCAGCAACGGAACAATGCCATTGTTTTATTCTTTGTTTTTATTTGCACAATTTTTATTTTACGGATTGGCAATGTCAGGATGGTTATTGGTAAATGCAGGGAAAAAAGCAGGCCTGTTCACCATTCCGTTTTACTTTGTTTTTATGAATTATTGTTTGGTAAAAGGATTCATCAGGTTTATTAAGGGCAGGCAAACCGTACTGTGGGAAAAATCATTGCGCCAGGCAATTGAATAAGTATATTTTTCCTTCTCCTGATGGGGTATATTCATTCCGCTTATTAAATGATAAAAGTATTTTTGCAGTAAATCATCCGCTATTTCTTCCACAGCAAACATATTAGCTACCCCGATTGAATACCTGAAAGGTGTTGGTCCTTTGCGGGGCGATCTGTTAAAAAAAGAATTAAGCATTTTTACCTTCGGTGATCTGCTGGAGCATTATCCTTACCGGCATATTGATAAAACGAAAATTAACCTGATTGATGAGATAACACCCCAGGCTGAATTTATACAGGTAGCCGGAGTACTGGTAGATTTTGAAGTGGTTGGTGAAAGATCTGGTAAAAGATTGGTTGCACAACTGAAAGACAAAACCGGTTTTTTGGAATTGGTATGGTTCCAGGGAATCAACTGGGTGCAGAAAATTTTAAACCGCGGGCAGTCCTATCTCGTGTATGGAAAAGTAACATTTTATCAGGGCCATCCGCAGGTAGTTCATCCTGAGCTGGAAGTATTAAACCCGGAACAGCAAACGGGCAAAAGTTTTCTGGAGCCGGTTTATCCCAGTACAGAAAAATTAAAAGTAAAAGGTTTAGGAGGCAGGCAGATCGGCAAGCTTACACAGATGCTAATGCCGATGCTGCATGAAAAAGATATTCCTGAAAATATTCCTGATTCAATTTTGCTTCAACTAAAT
>JGI24806J26614_1000356_pt1 | contig 13375 bp, 17 predicted proteins | sample Kansoi200umMDA_FD_26614 | JGI IMG/M metagenome (IMG submission 26614)
TCTTAATTATAATAAAATGTTATAATAATCTATTGTAAAAGAAATGAATACTTTCATGTAAAAAAAAGGGTATTGATTCTTTGATGCTTTAAGTTATTGCTCTTTTTATTTAAGAGGATCATAGTATAAGTAAATCAAATAAAATACATCGTGTTATCTAATAATATTATTAATTAATAAATTATATATAATGTGATCGTTTTGTATGTATATATCTTATAAAGGTTTAAAGATTTATTACCTCTGGCTAAGCTTTCTTTAACTTGTTTCAATACAAATTCCGGTTCTCCGCGTGACTGTTGTACAAGATGCAATCTAGGTTTGTGTATGTATGTACCAATATAATAAATCTTTTGGTGTTAAATAATTTTTAACTATATTATAAATATAACATTGAATTTACCTTGCACGTTTAGCAGCCAAATGTGCGTAATCTATAAGAAAGGTGCGAGGTGGATTATTAATTAATTAAAGCATTATATTTAATTTATATAGATAATACTTACAAGCTGCTGGCACAATAGAAACAGCACGAGTAGCACTGAATATAAAATAGATATATAATTAATAATATTAATTACAAGGTCAACTAAATTAATATTAATAAATATACCGTTGATAATTATAGCAAAGTCTGTATGTTAATTTTTGTAATGTGTCAGATGTGAATTTATTTTCATCAAAAAGAACATGATCTTAAAATGAAATAAATCTAAATTAGAAGAGATAGATAGGACTTAATAATTGCTGCCAAGGAAACAAAATAACAAAAAAACATACAATGAGCAGGACGAGAAGTTCCATGTAAACTTGTATGTGATTGTAAAACTAAAATATATATAAAAAGTATAAGTTACAAATTAATAAATTAATGAAATTACTATTATGATAAATGGTATACTAACAAAAATCGAATAAATATGGATGTGTTATTTTACGATCCACGACAGTACCAGCTACACAATTTCCTTTGCTGTATATAAATAGGAACGTTATATCTATAAAGAATAAAAATAGTTTATCATATATCATATTAAGTTTAATTACCTATCAGCATCATTCTTATTTTGTGGATAAAATCGAGTATGATGTCGTTTACCCACGATCACAAAAGTAATAGGAGGGTTATAATTCTCATCAATTTCTTTACAAGCCTCTATCATAAAATAATAATAATGATGATAATAAATATACATATATATTACGTTAACTTTGGAAATAACCACATTTTATTTTCCTTACCTTTGATTTTTTCAAGCTCATAAGTTAAAACCATTTCAAATTGGCTTTCAGACACACCATCACGATACATAATAATTTTTAGAGGCAAGATACTATTTCTTGCACGGTAATCTTTTAAAATTTCCTTAACCATACCACTCATATTTTCAATCTTTTCTTGTCTTGTTTTTTGACTTTCAAGTTTGGGAATAAACCGTGCACCTTGACGATCAAGGGAACCAACAACAGCACAGATTGAAGGCATATCTAAATTAAATAAATAAATAAATAAAATTATAAGAACTAATAAGAACTAAAATAAGAAAATTATGTACTTGAAGGTCCTGCACGTCCACCAGTAGGATGAGTAACATCTGCACCGAGTAGCATAACTGGTTCTTTTGTTAATTGAGGAATTTCTGTTTCTTTAAGAGATTGATTCGTCCCCCCAAGTTTAAGATTTATTTTAAGTGCTACACTGGCACAATATTGTGTATTTGTTCTATATATCTTTTCAAGTTGTACACACTGTGAAGGAACACCAAGGATAGTATCAGTAGTACACTTTATGGTTCGATAACGCTTTTCGTCTTCATCTGGAAGAATAATAAGCATAAGATGTAATTCCTTTTGTTGAAGTTCTATTTTTGCTTCTTTATAATATTCTTCAATCATGCGTTGATAATATTGTGTATCACCATTAGGTCTGGCAAAACTGAATATAGGAAGTTCTTCTGCAATATCCTTATTGTGATAAACATTAGTTTAGTCAATAACTACAATTTATAACAGAATGAAATTTATTATTTATTACCACTCCTTGTTGTCGGCTAATGTTAACAAGATCTTGTACAAATTGCCTTGCTTGATCTTGTCTTCGTTGTTCTATAAATGCTACTACGACCCAATAACGAAGGGTATTACCACTTCGTATAAATTTACGATCTCTTATATTCCATCCACCTTCCTTAGGATTTACATTTTTGCCCGCTTTGGAAGAAGAATGATAAGAAATTTGTGGCGGTTTCAAAATACGAGCTTATAGAAGAAAAACAAAAAAGTTAGGAAGCATGAAGTCATAAAATATCTGACATTTAAGTATAAAATACAAAATTTACCAGGGATAACTGCCATTTGTTCATCAACTTCTGTCCCAAAACTACTTAATTTAAAATCCCTTTCAAATTGCAAAACATTTCGTACTCCATCATTAATTCGTTGTACATTTTCATGAGGTCTTAAAGCAGTATGCTTTATCATTTCTCCTCTTTGAGCACTAGTTAATTTTGCAACAGGAAATCTCTGTCCCTAAATATATAAAAAAATTATCAGTCAATAAATAACATACATATTTACTATAATAATAATAGTAAACAAAAAAAAACCTCAATAATTTTGCAGAGTTCTATAGGAATTTTATCGCTTCTGCGATCATCAAGTTCAACAAGGTATGCATAACGTAAAGTAATTTTATAACGACGTTGAAAATATGTAAAAATATCGATTTTCTCATTTTTCCCACTTTTCTCATTAGATTCCGGCACATCAATCTTAACATCATAGGCATTATTTGGACAAAGCCTTTTAATTTTCAATCTTTTAACTTGAGGACGATGAGTAGGTCTAAATTGTAAACCGCGTATAAGCTCAGTTATTCTATCATGTTGTTGTTGGCTAAGTTTCGGAATGAAATCTGGCTTGCAATTAAGGTATTTTGAAATCAAAGTTGAAAGATTACCAGGCTCATAAAATACAGTATAAGTTGTGTTGACATTAATGAAGTAACTGTCTAATAAAAAAATTAAGTCAAGTCAAGTCAATTAAATGTATTAAATAATGAGATAATTTTAATAATAATACCTTGACCAGGTCTTACGCTTTCAAACCAACCCATCCACAACTCTACACCACCTCCCAATGATTGGCGAGTTGAAGGCAAATAAGTAGATTCACCGAACTGAGTATATTTCATTGATGGAATGTGATGAATGAGCGCATTTAATCCTCTTATCCCAGCTTTTTAATGAAAATTTTGTTAACTTTTCATAAAGAACAGATTCCTTTGAAAAAAAAACATTATAACTACCTAAATCGAAATATTCCCATTTCATATCTTTACCCTCAAGACATTTTCTCAGTTCGCCTAAGTCAACCCTTTCAAGTTTCTGAACTTCGATTTTATATTCCGTTGGATTTCCCTTGAAATCTTGATCATCTTTTAAGCTAACCTGAAAACAAAAGAAATAAGTCAACTTTTTTACATCTATTAATTAATGAAGAGTAATGTGTTGTATCTCACTGATGTGGTTCCAGAATCTGGATTGTTTAGCTTTAATAGATCGGTAGAATAAAGAGTCTTATTTCCTATTTAGTTGTAAAATTAGATATAAAATCCGCTAGGATTATGTTACTTAATCACAGCGATCACTCACAAAGTAAAAATATATATACCGTCAAAAACTACACCAATTCCTTTGAACCAACCATTACGTTCTTGCTTTTCCAATTGTTGAAATACTGTACGTTGTACATGTACAGGAAGTTGTTTTGGTTTTGGAACACGTTTTTTTTGATCTTCAATTCTTGGTGGAATTATACGCTTCATAGAAATTTCATATTTTTCAAGATATGGCTTACTTGCTATCTAATGGATCAATTAAATTTGAAATAATGATAAATCAAAATAATTAAAATTCACTATAAATTATTATAAAATCAGGGATATCACCTTTTTAACCTCAAAATAATTTGTGAGAACTTGAATATCACGACCAGCTTTTCCATAGCCTGGTCGCTTGACCATGCTCTTTATGGCCTTTTCCCTTAAAGCTTCTTGTCGTTCATCTCGTATTTGCGGCTCTTTTTTTTCTTCACCTTTACGTTGTTGATCCACATCCTTACGACCGTTTTTAGCCATTTGTATCTGAGAAAAAGCTTATTTTTTCAAAGAATTTTTCCCTAAATCTGCCGAATAAAAGAATCAGAACACCAATAATTAAAGCATATATACACTCAAGTTCCTAAAATACGGACCTTAATATAAAGTAAATTAGGGGTAACTGCTTAGATTTATTCGCTTTATTAAACAAGCAATTCTTTCAAAATTCCAATTTTTTCACACAGAAATCTAAATTTTTAATGAGAACTTGTCAGTTGAATTTGAAAAAGGAAACAAAAGGGAATTTTTTATTGACAAAACCTGAAAAACTTGAAACTATATCTATTTTGATCACAGCCGTTGACAATTCATTGGGCCGAGAAGTGGCTTGGCGAAATTCCATTGATAACACGTGAGTATGTTCATTATTAAAAGGCGGTTGAGTCGTTGGGGCTTCGTCCAAAATTTTTTTTTAAATACACTGATCTGCGAATCTGCGACTAACTGAAATGTTACAATCATCACATGCTTTGAAGCTCAATGGACAACAAATTAACTTGCATGATATTATAAATGAGTTAATTTCCTTTCAGGGTTATTAGCGAGACAAGTTGCCTTAACCGATTACTTGATTATCCATCTCGCAGTTGTATTTTAGATTAGATGTTCTCGCTAAGCTGGAAGTTTCTAACACTAAGGAAATTTTCACTATTAATTTCGATAATCCCCAGAGAAACAAATAGGTTTTTTTTGTCTGTAATGACTTGTTGCTTATAATTCTGACATTATGAATCTTATTGAATCGATATACAATATTATAAGGCGGATAATGTTAATAATGCTCGGATCTATACCATTACCGTCAACCCATACTTAGCTAACCCTTCTTTCAAATCTTTCCAAGCCTGTATAAGGAGAACGAATACTTCCTCTTCTCTTTATATTCCTTAGCGAAATGACTGTGAAGTTCACAGGCCATGATGCAAGCCTACTTTGTCATTTTAAGAAACTCTGCCAGTAATTTCTTGTTCACAAAGAATGTTGAAATAATTAAAAGTCTTCCTGCCTCTCGAAAAATTGAAGTATTTCTGTATTATACTTTTTTTAATTTTTTTGTTAAAGTTTTCATTTTCAACTGTAGTAATGAAGTATAAAATTGAACGAGAGTATTATAACGCTTCAATAGATCTGATTTAGACTCGAATAAAAAATAGCATTATGTTCTGAATTATTTGTGAAAAGATTAGGAAATTATTCCGATTGAATGACCAGATTGTTATTTCAAAAATTGGAATAAATAGCACTTTTTAGCCCGCAATATCAACTGCAATTACAATCAATGCAATGCTACAATTATATTAGCAGCGTGAAATCAGTCACGTTGTGTTAATATTAATTGCTAGCCCTTTTTTTCGTCGAGGTCTGAAAAAATATTGGACAATGAACTAGTTTCTAAATTATATGAAAATTATATTTCGTTGCTTAATCGCCTCTTTAATCACTTCTTCGATAATCTGATTATTATAATTACAGAATCGTATGATGAAATTCAATCAAATTAAATTAATTTATTAATAAATTATTAAGTACAATAGTAGTTAAAATATTTAATCACCAAGAATTTCAAGTGAGTATAAGTCACGTCGGATATTTAGAATTTTATACTATTTTACGCACTTTTTAGAATCCCAACAAAAACTTTTGCTTGCTGCGCCATAGATTATGGCGCAGCCTTGTTCACCATCACTATTTTCTAAAAATAAGCTTCTAAAATAATAAATTGTACTACTATGCTAACTTTGTTACGTTTTAATAATGATCATAACAACAGGCACGAATACTATTATTCTGTTCTGACTTTGCGACATTTATCTACAATTTAAATATAGTTACATGTATTGTAAGGTTATTTATTAAATGATATCGAACCTTTTGGATGCTTGATTAATGAATTCCTTAATTTTTCGTATCCTTTCATAGGCGTGGAAAGTTGGAGGCTTGAAGTCCTCGGTTTTAGCTAGAAGTATATGCGAATCATTTAGAAATGAGTTGAACTCGACACTATCGCCTTTGAAAAAGACGACGATAAGAACTTCGCCTTCTGCCTCAGCGAGACGAGCATTTTCAAATAAGGAGGTATAGGAAGAGTTAAGATAGTATTTAACCCTATTGAGGGCGGACTTTTTTGTTTTATTTTCTAAAGTGACGTTGGAGAGAAGAGTGGAAGCAAAAATTTTACAACGTTATCAGTGGCGAGGTCATGTGCATCTACCTCTCGTCATCATCGTCGTCATATCTAAATCAAGGGTAGTTTGGTCAGCCGATTTTAATTCTTTGTTAGGCGGCAACACAGAGCCCTTATTCGGAGATGATGGTCCAATATTACTATTGGGCGAAGTAGAATTGTTGAGTGTCTGATTCCCTTTAGGGACGTGCATACTCGCGTTTAGGAAGTTAAACGCAGTTGAAGTAAAGGACGCGTCTGTGGCACCAGCCGCAGCTGAGGAAAGTCAGAGGGCAGAGTATTTTTATGTTCTGGAAACTGAGGAAGAAGAAGAGCTGGGAGGAACGGTAAAGTCCTCATACTCTTACTCCATTATCTCGTGAACGTATCTGATCAATGCAAATATCTGAAAACTTCTGGCCGAGAGTATTGTTAGTAAATGGCTTTTCACCATTCTCCTCACACCATTCAAGATAATTCTGATATAGTAATGTACAGCTTGGCTTGGCTACTTTATCCTCACATCATGAGGAAATATAATTGATTATAAATCGAATAGGATTAGGAAGTTGGTTCTTTTTTCATTTTAGTTGCAGGAATTTTCTTGATCTCCAATTTGTTAAATTACGGCTAAGATATGACATGACGACTCCTGGTGCATCAGGATGGTCTAGAATTTCCCCTAACCGGTCAAAATATGATTTATCATTTTTACGGCACGCCGAGACTTCAAAACAGACTACATGAGAATCTCCTATATCTACTTTGAGCGGGGCATCATGGTTGCTTGTAATCATATACCCAGCGAAATCATCTAATCGCTTTTGTTCAAGATCTTTGTGTTCTATTGATACCTTTCCTTTTGTTATGAGTGATTTGAGATGTTCATTAAATCTATGCCATTCTCCACTGAACATTCCAGTTTCATTCATAACAATTCAGGCTTGAATAGCGCTATTAAAGCGTCCGAGAATTTTACCCAAGTCCGATGTCAGTAAGTAAGATGATCCTGTTTGTGGTCAGTCTTAGCAGTATAAATTTAGGTTGTGAAAAACCGTTCCCTTGGAAAACGATCAAGGTCATGTGATTTTTTCATAGCAAACATATGAATTTCCTATTTCGTTCTTCTCATTAGATTTTTGTGATGTAAATAGTTTGATACACAGAACAAAACTGTATGTATAACACTAATTAGTCATGAAAGATTACATAGAATTGCTAAAAAGATAAACCTGCAAGATTTTTATTGATAATTTTCAGTTATTGTTTAAACTAATACACAATAATAAAGCTGAATATGATTTTCATATAGCAAAAAATGAATTTCCCATTATGATTTTTTACCCTTTGGAGACCACCATGGTTTGTGTATATATTTGGCCTTATAATGAGTAAGTTTGATATCGGAATCATCACTAAAAATATCATTGAATCCATTACGTGTATTTTCTTGAGTCTCTGCTAATTTATTTGTTTGCTCATACATATCCTATGCAAAATATTAACATGGATTAGATATGCAAAACTTTTTTAACAATAAAATGGAATCAAGCTTACCATAATAAAGTTTATAGTATTGACAGCAGATTTGAGCTTTTTAATATGCTGGAGCCTTGTTGGAAGCTCAAATTTCGGCCCAGGAAATATTACATAGAAGCCTTCAACCAAATCTTCGATTAACATTTGGCCACTTGTGCCACATACTTGCACAAAGGGCACTTTAATATTTTTAGCCTGCTCGTCAGTGAGGTTAAGATTTAACAATCCATTCAAAATGGACTGATTAACCCTAGCAGACCTGCAACGGTCACCAACAGCCTTATGGGGGATTACTTCCGATGCAAATTCCCACTCCCCTATGTTTACTCCAGACATTGATAGAAAGCGCAAGTCACATTTTCTGCCCTTGTTGTAATCATTACTTTTACTCAGTGGGCAGAAGGATTCCCCCCTTAAACCATGAATATGCTTGTGAGTATAATAAATAGTTTGATCGCGAAGTTAACGAATATCACAGCCTTTTACTAACCATTTTTGATATATTTCAAAACCAGGGTTTAGTCCTTCAATGATATACCCGAAAGCCTTCATGACGACATCGAGTTCTGTGTGCGTATCTCCTGCATAATCAAGGATATCGACTTTGTTCTTGCTTCTATAAATACTGTACATATCAAATAATAAAAAGTTAGAGTCACAAAGATAAAAATAAATTCAACAATAAGATAATTTACTTACAACTTGGCATATATCTTACTTATTTTGTACGCAAAAGTATTCAACTTGACCCTGTACAACGTGCTAACTTGACCCGCATATATTTATTTTGATATTCTGTAAAATGTGTTCTTTACGGACAAACATTAAGCTATATACCAACCCTTTGTCTTGAGGATACTTTCTTTTTTCGTGGTTCAAGTGCTTCAAGTGCTTCGTTGGAATGAACTCGCTTACGTCCAGCTTCTCTTCCTCTAGCTTCTGATAGGCGTAAATTAACCTTATCAACATATTCATTGACTTTTTGATTACGAGCAATATCAAGCACATCTAATGCACCGATTTGCGATTTTTTATCGAATTTTCTAGAAGATTGACGGTGAGAACACAACCAAAATTATTGGCACTTCAAGGAGTTCTATCAAAGTTCATAGATGTCATTCCAAAAGATTTCTTCCTCAGGTGGACGTTTCTAAAAGGAAGGTAGTTAGTAAATATCAATCAAGAAAGTGGTACGACAATATACTTCATATGATCTTTCTGGAGGAACGATACCCCGCGACTGTCACACTGAGGAACGATACCCCATACTCAGAGAAGGACGATACCCTCCCTAAGCTATGCAACAGCAGAAAAGACCGTGAAATACAGTGCTGAGGAACGATACCCCGCCCATAAAGAGGACGATACTCTCTACAGGTTGCGCAGATCTCACCCTTGACGGAAAGCGAAAGAAATAAGTAGAAAACTGACAAACCTGTTGAATGAGAAAAATCGCACGCTCTTTGCTAATATCATCCTGCTCTTCCTCGATAAGGACATTACTTAAATATGTAAGATATCGTTTCCTCCACGTAGATTTTTGATCAGCCAGTGAACGAACTTCAGAGACGCAACTAGACTTCTGTGTTTCTAAGAATGTCATATACGACCATTCTAAGACAGGCGTATTCTCGAATATGATTTACCGAATCTAAACAAGGTTTTGCAGACATTGAGCGAAAAGTTTTTAAAGCTGAGGTAAATGAAATGGATTGATATTTATATCGAGTAGCCATTTGTGTAACAATTTACGGATCTTCATGATGACAAGATGTCTAGTCATCATGATCACCCCCCTTTTAAACATAGAACAAACAGTCATATCATGTCACGCTGATATGTACAGTAATTGTTAATGCTAAATATTTTAATTTTCTTTTGTCATTAACAAACGGACGCCAAGAACAAATAGACTATATCATGTCACACTGATATTAGTGATAAGATGAGATGATTTATTTAAGATATTTACATCTAATAGCAATTTTTTGTCAGTTGTAGAACTTTCTTGAAATCATGCACGCGTCAAACATTAAATGTTCAGCATCATATTTTTTTTTACCTGAAATCTATGAATGAGTATACAAACGTTTGATATCCGATCACGCATATCATTTTGTAATCGAATTCAATAAACTGTTCGATTTGCGGGCAAAAAATATTTTAATAATAATTATACTTAATAATTATTTGTAGTACAATAGAAAAGTGTTGATGGATTATATTAAAATGTAAGATTTAAAATTAAAGTTTCGCTAAAGACCGAAACATTTTAAATTCAGGGTCTTGTTCCAATTTTTGTATGTGATCACCGGATAAACTAATACAAGCTTCAAATCCATCACCGTTAGGCTCTCTAAGTACGACGACCGTTCCACCAAAAGTTATATCTCTTCGTAAGCGACATCTAACCGGAGTTCCATATCCCAAATCCAAATTATTTATTGGAAATGTAGTCAAAGAAGTAAAAATCAAGGCATTACTTGAAAAACTATTTGGTCGAACGCTGTATTTTTTAGGATGCTGTTCAATCCAATCAATAGACGATCTTATTTTTGATTCATCCACTTCTACATGTGCTTTTCGGATATGGAGCGCAATTTTTGACCGAGGCCCGTTTATAAGCTCAGAAACGGACATTCTAGGATATAAATTTCTGATAAATTAAAACGAATCGGAAAGGTTAGACTATGAGAACTGTTTTAATTAACAAATGGAAATGACAAATCACATTTAATTTAACTTACATAACAGCATTACCAAAATAATTTGGTGGAAGATTTAATACGCCTCTTATATCACGAGGAAATACACAAACGACTTGCTCGTCCAAAGGAACACCACGCGCTCTAGTGACAGTTCTCCAGATATGAGCTGTAAGAGCATCATTCATTGAAATTCGAGAATCACTAGGATCTTTACTAGAATAAGCATCATGTATTTTTCTCAAATCGTTTTTACTAAAATGAACCATTCTTCTGATGATTGTTGACGTCACTTGAAGGCTATCATTCGCTGTAATGAAATTAGATCGGGGATCCATCACTATAAAATCCGTATTATGTTCTTGAGTTGGCGGATTACCGCTAGCTTTTAATAAAGAACGATCATGTACAGGAGGGATAAATGGTTCTTTGCGAGCTTTACGTCCCCAATTTACTACGAATCTAAAAAATCCATTACCATCAGTGGCTAAATGATTAGCAGCAACTGCTAACGCAACCCCATCTGCTAATGTAGTGAGTTTAATTGCGCATAACGGTGCGTCAATAGAACCAGCTAATACATTATGAATTGGTATTAATCCATCCGGAGTTAAAGAACCATCCCAATTTTTTTCTTCAAGTTGTTTAATTGTAATATCGGGACTCTCAGCTACTATGAATGGAACACCTCTATCGCTACGTACAATACTCATTCTACCTTCAGGTTCTTCCCTTAATTGACCAGCAAGTGGATAATAATCGGATAAAACATCTTCCAACGAGGAAAATACTTTATTAGCATCCATAAAATCATTTTCATTATTAACATTCTTAAAAAAAAATATATATGAAGCGTAAACTGGCATCATCACTAAGTCATAGTTGGACAGCAATAATGGTGAATTTGACACGGGTTTAGCTGGCCTGGCAAAATAAGTTTCCTTTACGTTAACTGTCATCTTGAGAGGATAGTATTTTTATTAGCAACAGACGTAAAAGTTGTGAATACGTTTTTATATCCAATATTTATTGCTTTGCAACACAGGCCTTCCATGTGAAGATTTACGAATAATCTCGTAATAATAATAAATTTGGTACTCGGACGATCGATAATTCGGAGTAAACTTCATATTTGTATGTTGATCTGTGCCTTATTCCTCAACCTTAATTAAATAGTAGTAATTATTTTCAACTGGTCTTATCCTTATTAGTACAACTATCACCCAAGAACCACTTCAATGGATGGAATTATTCCATGGATCGGGAAAGAGATAGTTAGTTTTGCGAATGGTAACAGAAGTATTATCCGTCGGCGATAAAGCTACCAATAGTTAGATAGCATAGAGTAGTAGAAAGGAACTGCCATTATTGCATTGCGAATGTCCGGGGTGGGCAGGCATTTGCATTATTCCTCATTTGAAAGGTCCGCTAAATTACTTTAATTAGAAAAGTCTCAAATAGGCAATATATTAGGTTAATCCTTTCAAATCTATGTTTGTACACGACCAGATAATTCTATTGTTTTTGCTTTCATATTTATATAATTATCTGCATATATTATGAGAAGTAAAAGGCTTAATTATAAGATCGTTATGTAAATAAATCTTATACGTATTTACTATTTACTTAAATCAGGAATCATAAAATTTAAAAATAAAACATAAAAACATAAAAATATACATATGTTATATGTACTATGAGATTATATAATATATATATGTGTGTGTGTCGATTCTTATATCATAAATCTTTGCTGCAAAAAAAGAGGTTAAGTTTAACTAATTTAAAATTTCTGCTCATCTTAAAATGTGCAATATTCTTAACTTAATTTATATATGGTTAGTAACAAAATGAAACTAAAAATAAAAATTAAAGAACGCCTGTACAAAAAATTTTCACGATTTTCAAGCCGGGTTGACGCTACTGGCGTACTTTTAGCAACTTTAATCGATTAAAAGTTTTTTAAATATTGAATGGCATATTAGTTTTGTGGTTGGTTTTCGATTAAATGGAAAATATTGTCTAAATTAATATACCTGAAACACCTGCGCTAGTACTGGGGCTTGTATCCATCTTATTTTTGTCGTCCAAGGTAAATGCTAATTCGACTGTAAAAACAGCGAAACTATGAAATCTGATAATCTAACATGTACTGTAATCAATATAACTAGTTATTACTTACCTGTGTCCAAAGACCGTCCTATTATCAGAGTTAAATTATTTTTATATATAAATATGTGTCTCAGAAAGTAAGAATAAAAAAAAAAAATTGGTAATGTTCAAAACCTGATCCCGAGCGTTTAACTAGACAATATATTTGGTTAACGTACAAGTAAGTTTTTTAATCGAATAACTGATATAAGTTACAAAACTGCGATTCTACTTACTTTCAAGAATCTGCTGTTGATCTGGTGGATTAAAGTAATGGAAGGAACTTCGAGGCATCTCGGAAATATCAATATTCGGAGCCTTACCCCCAAACACCAGTTTCAACCCAATTTTGTCATTTTCTGCTGCTTCCTTGGATTGTTGACAAAAGAATTCATCTAGTTCAATCGTATCTGGGCGTTTATCCGGGTCATTATCCCAACAACGTTTAATCATATTTTTATATGATTTAGGAATTCCCTCTGGAATTGGCGGGCGTTTTCCTTTTACAATGTTAAGCGGAAGGTGTATTTCGTTTTCTTTAATGTTGTCATAAGTACGATAAGTACGACCAGTTACGGCAAAATACATTAACATGCCTATTATCATGATAATGATAATTGTTGGGTTACATTAAAAGCTTTTTTTTTAAGACAATGA